>VOFH01001324.1_pt1 | contig 34001 bp, 42 predicted proteins | sample 5384091 | NCBI WGS metagenome assembly VOFH01 (sample SAMN12384727, study PRJNA508395) | human gut metagenome | isolation source: healthy gut G | host: Homo sapiens
GGCAGCATTTGACCTCTTCGGTGTCAAATATACAGGCAGCGATTATTTAAGCTCAGCCATCGCCATGAACAAGGAGACATCAAAGCAGTTCTTCCTTGCAAACGGTATCCCTACTCCAAAGGGTATTTCCATGACAAGAGCGACCAGACAGGACGATATCACAAAGCTTGACCTGACACTTCCATGCGTGGTAAAGCCATGCTGCGGTGGTTCAAGCATCGGTGTCACCATCGTTAGGGATGCGGCAGAGTTCAAGGCGGCACTTGACGATGCCTTCAAGTGGGAAAATGAGCTGGTTATCGAGGAATTTGTACAGGGCAGGGAGTTCTCTGTCGGCGTTATCGAGGGCAAGGCTCTTCCTATTATAGAGATTGCACCGAAGGAGGGCTTCTACGATTATAAGAATAAATACAAGGCTGGCAGTACAGTAGAGACATGTCCGGCCGAGCTTCCTGAGCAGGTGACAAAGGATATGCAGCACTATGCCGAGGAGGTTGCGCGCGTTATCGGGCTTGATACATATTCACGCTCAGACTTTTTGCTCAATGACAAAAATGAGATGTTCTGCCTCGAGGCAAACACACTGCCTGGCATGACTCCGACCAGTCTTCTGCCACAGGAGGCAGCGGTTATCGGTATGAGCTTTAATCAGCTCTGTGAGCATCTGATTGACATATCTTTGAAAAAATATGAGGTGTAGCATGTCGGATAAGTACATGAAGAATCTTACATTTGCAAATATCGCAAAGGCCTGCGAGGGCACATACATAGGCGATGAGACACAGCTCGATACGACAATCACCGGCGCCGTCATAGACAGCAGACAGGTGAAGGAGGGCTATCTTTTTATCCCGATAAAGGGAGAAAGGGTGGACGGGCACAAATTCATTCCGACTGTGTTTGAGCAGGGGGCGGCAATTGTGCTCTCTGAGCATGAGCTTACGGACCCGGCAGGCCCATATGTGCTTGTTGAATCAACCGCCGATGCCATGAAAAAGCTCGCGGCATTTTACAGAAAAAGCCTTGATATCAAGGTGGTGGGTATCACCGGAAGTGTCGGCAAGACCAGCACCAAGGAGATGATATCATCAGTCCTTGAGCAGAAATACAGCGTCCACAAGACCGCAGGCAATTTCAACAACGAGATAGGCCTGCCACTCACCATTTTCGGAATCAGGGAAAGCCATCAGGTAGCGGTGCTTGAGATGGGCATATCTGATTTTGGCGAGATGCACAGACTTTCTACTATGTCTTGCCCGGATGTCATGGTCATCACCAATATCGGCTACTGCCATCTGGAGTTTTTGGGCGACAGGGATGGTGTGCTTAAAGCAAAGACAGAGTGCTTTGAGCATATGATGCCGGATGCGGTCGCAGTGCTGAATGCAGATGACGATAAGCTGGCCACAGTGCAGACGGTAAATGGAAAGCCTGCCATATACTATGGCAAGGAATCAGCTTCAGGCGTTCATAAATCAGTATATACCACAAATATTGAAAACCTGGGATTCGACGGCATGAAGGCTCATTTTGTCACTCCGGAGGGTGAGTTTGATGCACAAATCCACATCCCGGGTGAGCACAATGTATACAATGCCATGGCGGCACCAGCTGTCGGATTGCAGCTTGGCCTCACAATAGCTGAGATAAAGTCAGGAATCGAGAAAGCAGAGACAATCGCAGGCCGTACCAATTTTATCAAAACACACGGCATGACAGTGATAGATGACTGCTACAATGCAAATCCTGTATCCATGAGATCCTCTATCGAGGTGCTTTCACATGCAAAGGGCAGGACAATAGCAGTGCTCGGCGACATGGGCGAGCTGGGAAGCGATGAGAAAAAGCTGCACCATGAGGTAGGTAGGAAGCAGTTGGAGAGAATCATATCCATACACTTTTTGCCGCAGGAGAGCTTGCAAAGGAATATGCAGCCGGAGCCGCAGAAAAATCGTCCGATGTAGATATCCACTATTTCGAGGATAGGGAAACAATGACACAGGAGCTTCTTTCATATGTGAAGGAGGGCGACACCATACTGGTGAAGGCATCACACTTCATGGAGTTTCCTAAGGTGGTCGAGGCACTGAGTGAGTAAAATTAGGTAAAATCAATCAGGTGGAAATTAATTCGATATTTAATAATTGCGAGGAATGGATATTTTCCAAGCCTCATAATATTATAAAAGAAAGAGAGAAAAATAATGGCACAAAATCCAATCGTAACAATCACAATGGAAAACGGCGATGTAATCAAGGCGGAGCTTTATCCGGAAATCGCACCAAACACAGTAAACAACTTTATCAGCTTAATCAATCACAACTTCTATGACGGAGTATGCTTCCACCGTGTAATCAAGGGCTTCATGCTCCAGGGCGGAGATCCGGACGGAAACGGCACAGCCGGCCCTGGCTATGAAATCAAGTGCGAGTTCACACACAACCGTTTCAAAAATGACTTAAAGCACACAGCCGGTGTACTTTCAATGGCACGTACCATGATACCTGACTCAGCAGGCAGCCAGTTCTTCATCATGCATCAGGAGGCACCACATCTCGACGGTGAGTATGCTGCATTCGGCAAGGTAATCGAGGGCATGGATGTGGTAAATAAGATCGCAGATGTACGCACAGACTACATGGACAAACCACTTGAGGCTCAGGTCATGAAGACGGTAACAGTTGAGACCTTCGGAGTGGACTATCCGGAGCCGGAGACAGTTTAATGATAATAATTATTGATGAGGCAAGCGCAAAACTTGCCTCTTTTTACTATCATGACGAGATATTTAAGCTGCAGTGGAGAGACGATATGTCGTCTGCGTCAGACGAGTTGCATGATGAATTTCAGGAAAAACTGTATGACGAGCAGCAATATGAATTACAGGAAAAATTACAAGAAAAACTGCCTGAAGAGCTGCAAGAAAAACTGTATGGTGCACTACCGGGAAAATTGCTGGATGAGTTGCAGAAGAAACTGCCAGATGAGCAGCATAATAATTTGTGTGTGTATGAAATAGAAAATAATTCAGGATATACAGAATATGCAGATAACACCGCGAAAGCTAATACGGGAAATCCTAGAATACCGAAAGCTCCCGCCAACTACATCTGGATAGTATCAAACAGGCAGCAGAAGCAAATAGCTGACTCGCTCGGCATAGCATCAGTAGGAGAACCGCAGTGCGGCACGCGCTATGCAGTCGAGAGCCTTGCGGAGCTTGATATTGAGTATCTGGAGCGGGTGCGCAGACGGTATAATCACATCCCGTGGGACATCGGCGAGACAGACAGGTGTCTGATACGTGAGCTGTCCCTGTCAGACCTTCCTGCGCTCTATGAGCTCTATGACAAGCCCGGCATGACAGACTTTGTGGAGCCACTTTACGACTACGAGACAGAGCTTGAATACCAGAAAGCATATATAGAGAACATGTATGGCTTTTTTACGATTATGGCATGTGGCTTGTATTTTCCAAGGAAACAGGGAAGTTGATAGGCAGGGCAGGGCTTGAGCACAATGAACTGGGCTATATGATAGCGCCGGAATTATGGAACCAAGGCTATGCCACGGAGGTGTGCCGCTTCATCATAGACTACGCGCGCGAAAACACAGACTTTGAAGAGCTTTACTGCCGGATAGATGAGAGAAATGAAGCATCGGTTCGCCTTGCCAAAAAGCTTGGATTTACAAATAGCGGGCATATGGATGATGATATACATGCCTCTATATAAAAAAATATAAAAAACATAAAAAACAATGAAAAACATTGAAAAATATGCAATTAGGCAATAAAATATAAACATAGTTTAACGATTTGGAGGACGAAAAAATGAAGAAATATGCATACGGAGTAGATATAGGTGGAACAACTGTAAAGATAGGCTTTTTTGAGACCACAGGAAAGCTTGTCGATACATGGGAGATTCCTACACGCACAGAGAATTCAGGCGAGCTCATCCTGCCTGATATTGCAGCATCCATCAAGGAGAATAACGAGAAGCACGGCATCGAGATGGGTGACATCGAGGGCGTAGGCATGGGAGTGCCGGGACCTATAAAGGATGACGGAACAGTATTGAAGTGTGTCAACCTCGGCTGGGGCGTGTTCAACGTGGCACAGTCACTCTCAGTACTGTGTGGTGGTATCAAGGTAAAGGCCGGAAACGATGCCAACGTAGCTGCGCTCGGTGAGATGTGGCAGGGTGGCGGAAAGGGTCATCAGGATGTAGTCATGATCACGCTCGGCACAGGAGTAGGCGGAGGAATCATCCGCGAGGGCAGAATCGTAGCCGGAGTAAACGGAGCAGGCGGAGAGATAGGACATATGCCTATGGTAGATGATGAGTCAGAGTGCTGTGGCGCGGCAAGAAGGGCTGCTTAGAGCAGTATGCATCAGCAAACGGTCTCGTAAGAGTGGCAGAGAGATACATTGCAGCACACAGGGATGTGGCAACAAAGCTTGATTTAAATGCAGGCTTCACAGCCAAGGATGTATGCGATGCGGCAAAGGCAGGAGATGCAGCGGGCATTGCGGCTGTAGAGCAGTCTATGAAGCTTCTCGGCAAGGCAATGGCAGCAGTAGCATGCGTCATGGACCCTGAGGTATTTGTTGTCGGCGGTGGCCTTTCAAAGGCAGGCAGCATCATCATCGATACAGCAGCAAAGTACTATAAAGAGTATGCTTTCCATGCAAGCCGTGAGACAGAGATCAAGCTCGCCACACTCGGCAACTCAGCCGGCATGTATGGCGGAGTAAAGATGGTTATCGGCTAACAACATAAGATTGCAATTTTTAAAGAAATAAAATATAATGGCTACTAAAGATACACTACAATCGAGGTGAGACTATTGGCAGATTACTCAACAGAAGAATTAGAAAAAAAATAGCGGACAAATTTCGCTCAGATACCAGCGGTATAAGGGGAACAAAGGATTTTACGAGCCCAGAGGAGCTTTACGATGAGCTGAAAAAGGAAATCAAAAAGTACCATCCGTCGGATGACACGAGCCTTGTGGACAAAGCCTACAGGGTAGCTTATGATGCTCATAAGGGTCAGGCGCGTAAGTCAGGAGAGCCTTATATAATACATCCGCTTTGTGTTGCCATAATACTCGCCGAGCTCGAGCTGGATAAGGAAACCATTGCAGCAGGACTGCTCCATGATGTGCTGGAGGATACCATCATGACCATGGATGAGATGCGTGCGGAGTTTGGAGACGATGTCGCACATCTGGTGGATGGTGTCACGAAGTTGAAGCACCTGCATCTGACAGACAGCACCAAGGATCCAAAGGATAAGAATGCGGACAGGCTTGAGATGCAGGCTGAGAATCTGCGCAAGATGTTTCTCGCCATGGCAAAGGATATCAGAGTCATCCTCATAAAGCTGGCAGACAGACTGCACAATATGCGTACACTCAAGTACCAGTCCAAGGAGGCACAGCAGCGTATCGCCAGAGAGACACAGGATATCTACTGCCCTATCGCACAGCGACTTGGTATCAGCAAGATAAAGATAGAGCTCGAGGACCTTTGTATGAAGTACCTCTATCCGGATGCCTACTACGATCTGGTAGAGAAGGTAGCCCTCAGAAAGACAGAGCGCGACACCTACATCCAGGGCCTGGTAAACGATGTCAAGAAGTATGTTTCAGATGCCGGTATCAAGGCAGAGATATACGGCAGGGCAAAGCATTTCTTCAGTATATATAAGAAGATGGTCAATCAGGACAAGACTATAGACCAGATATATGACCTCTTTGCCATCAGAATTCTGGTGGATACCATACCGGACTGCTACGCAGTGCTTGGTATCATACATGAGAAGTATAAGCCTATACCGGGCCGTTTCAAGGACTATATCGCCATGCCAAAGCAGAACATGTACCAGTCGCTTCACACGACGCTCATAGGCCCAAGCGGACAGCCGTTTGAGATACAGATACGTACCTATGAGATGCATCGTACAGCTGAGTACGGTATCGCAGCGCACTGGAAGTACAAGGAAGCAAACAACGGCAATGCCACTACCACCACTGTCACAGAGGAGGAGAAGCTCAGCTGGCTGCGCCAGATACTCGAGTGGCAGCAGGACATGTCGGATAATAAGGAATTTATGACTTTATTAAAGAGTGATTTAAATTTATTCTCCGACAATGTATTTGCATTCACGCCGTCCGGCGATGTAAAGAACCTGCCAAAGGGCTCCACACCTATAGACTTTGCCTACAGCATACACTCTGCGGTCGGCAACAAGATGGTCGGTGCCAAGGTAAACGGCAAGCTGGTGCCGATAGACTATGTCATCAAAAACGGTGACCAGATAGAGATAATCACCTCACAGAACTCCAAGGGACCAAGCCGTGACTGGCTCAAGGTCGTAAAGAGCACACAGGCCAAGAACAAGATCAACCAGTGGTTCAGAAGTGAGCTCAAGGAGGAGAATATACAGCACGGCAAGGATCTGATAGCAGCCTATGCCAAGGCAAAAGGTATCAACTTTGCTGAGATAAACAAGCCTGAGTATCAGGAAAAAATACGCCGCAAATACGGCTTCCACGACTGGAACTCATGCCTTGCAACCGTCGGTCACGGCGGACTCAAGGAGAGCCAGATAGTCAACAGGATGTACGATGAGTACAAGAAGGATCATGTGGTGCCGGTGACAGATGCAGATGTGCTTGGCAGCATCGCAGAAAAAAAGCAGCAGGCGGCAGCAGGCACACAGCCCGAGCACAAGTCAAAGAGTGGCATTGTGGTACACGGACTCTATGACGTGGCTGTGCACTTCTCGAAGTGCTGCAATCCTGTTCCGGGAGATGAGATCGTGGGCTTTGTTACAAGAGGCCGAGGCATCTCCATCCACAGGACAGACTGCGTGAATATCATCAATCTGTCCAAGATAGAAAAGGACAGGCTCATAGAAGCAGAGTGGCAGGATACAGCCCTCATGGACAACGGTGCCGAGTATCAGGCAGACTTAAAGATATTCTGTCATGACAGGCCGGGACTACTCGTAGATATCACAAAGATATTTACCGAGAAGGAAATCAATATCAGTGGTATCCAGTCCAAGACCAGTAAGCAGGGCATCGCTACAATCGAGGTATTTTTTAATATCAAAGGCAGGGACCAGATAAAGGTTCTAGTGGAGAAGCTCAGACAGATAGAAAGTGTAATAGACGTAGAGAGGACCACCGGCTAAATCCCGGTGGTTCTTGCGTGAAGCATAACATATAATAGACAAGGAGTACACTCATATGGTAAATATGAAGATAGACCACTTCGTAGTGGGACCGGTGCAGACCAACTGCTACTTTGTCACCAATATAAAGACAAAGGAAATGATAATAATAGACCCGGGCGCGTGTGCTAATCAGCTCGCCAAAAAAGTGGACGAATCAGGCGCAAAGCCAGTAGCAATACTGCTCACACACGGACACTTTGACCATGCCACGGATGCAAAGCCGCTCGCAGACCGCTACGGCATCAAGATATATATCCATGAGGCAGACAAAGCCACACTCGATGACCCACAGCTCAATGTCAGCTACATGATGGGCCAGTCAAAGACTTTTTATGCAGATGTATTTTTGAAGGATAAGCAGGAGCTTGACATCGCAGGCTTTCACATAGTAGTGCTTCACACACCGGGGCATACACCGGGTGGCTGCTGCTATTATTTCCCGTATGAGGACGTGATCTTTACAGGAGACTCGCTGTTTTGCGGCTCAATCGGACGTACGGATTTCAAGGGTGGCAGCATGTCAGACCTCGTGCGCACAGTGAAGGAAAAAATCATGACACTGCCTGAGCATACAGAGGTGTACCCTGGCCATAACGACACAACAACCATAGAAAACGAGAGGATGTATAACCCTTACTTATGATAGTAGTAGTATTTAATAAACCGGATTTTGAATATGATGTGCACTCACTGCTTAAGGAGTTCTTCTCTCAGGAGGATGTGCAGATGTACTATAGCTGCTCACCTGATGAGGTGGAGGGAAAAAACCTGGCCTGCACACACCATGAGATGACAGATGATGGCGTAAAGGAATTTGCGGATGCCTCACAGGTATTTAAGATAGACTATGTGGGCGATGAAATTGCGGTGGAGTGGGCGCTGAATAGAGCCGGCGGAAATAATTCCATGACAGGTGAGATGCAGCAAGCCGACAAAAGCGACATTAAAACAGCCGGAAAAAGAATCTGCACAAAAATATCCGTGGACAGCGCAGACCGCAAGGAGACCAAAAACCGTCTCAAGCTCGCCCTGTATTCCATGATAGAAAAGGGCACAGGAAAGGGCCTTCCGTGGGGCACACTCTCAGGCATCAGACCGACCAAGATAGCCATGAAATGCATAGAGGACGGCATGAGTGATAAGGAAACCTACGACTATCTGAAGGAAACCTACCTCGCAAGCGATGAGAAAATCGACCTCTCAATAGGCATAGCAAAGCGTGAGAAGGCACTGCTCGATAAGGTGGACTATGACAATGGCTACAGCCTGTATATAGGCATACCCTTCTGCCCGAGCACCTGTGCATACTGCTCGTTTACCTCATACCCGCTGGGTGTGTGGAAAAACCGCGTAGACGATTACCTCGATGCACTCGAGAAGGAGATAGACTACACGGCACAGAAATTCTACCACAAAAAGCTAAACTCCATCTACATAGGAGGCGGTACACCGACCACACTAAGCCCTGCACAGCTTGACAGGCTTATCAGAAAAATCAAATGCAGCTTTGATTTAAAGGACTGCCTGGAATTTACCGTGGAGGCAGGCAGACCGGACTCCATCACGAGAGAAAAGCTTCTGGCACTAAAGAAAAACGGCATCAGCCGTATATCAGTAAATCCACAGACCATGAAGCAGCAGACACTCGATATAATAGGAAGACACCACACAGTAGACGATACGATACAAAGCTTCAAGCTCGCGCGTGAGCTGGGCTTTGACAACATAAACATGGACCTCATCATGGGGCTTCCCGAGGAGACGCTCGATGATGTAAGGCACACAATGGAGCTGGTGAAGGAGCTGGCGCCTGACAATGTCACTATCCACTCACTCGCAGTAAAGCGAGCTGCAAGACTCACCATCTTCAAGGACCGCTACAGCGATATGCAGATGGTCAACACCCAGGAGCATATGGATCTCTGCGCAGCCTACTGTAAGCAGATGGGGCTTGAGCCATACTACCTTTATAGGCAGAAGGGCATGGCAGGCAATATGGAGAACGTGGGCTATGCGGCAAAGGGCAAGGCCGGGGTATACAACATACTTATCATGGAAGAAAAGCAGACCATCGTGGCGTGTGGGGCCGGAGCAAGCACCAAGCGTGTCTGGCCGGTACCAAATCCGGATGGCACACATCGTATCGACAGATGTGAGAATGTCAAGGATGTAGGGCTGTATATCGCAAGGATTGATGAGATGATAGAGAGGAAGCAGAGGTTGTTTGAGGAAAAATAAGCAGCATGACATATAATAATGTATAATTATTGGTGCTGTAATACTATAGCGGTTAGCGAATGTGTCAAAAATTATAAAGAAAACCTAATATTCATTGACAAAGAATTAAAAATGGGTGAAAATATATTATTGAATACCCTGATTAGATACAGAAAAAGATACAAATAACCGAATAAAACATACAAAAAACAAAACAGGCTAAAAATATTCGGGGGGGGTACAAAGGTACCTCCCCTAGAACAGGTATAAAGGAAAATAAAAGATACCACAAGGAGAATTTGGAAAGAATGTACAGAAAGAAAGGCAGAGGATGGACAAAGCATATAGATTTTATGCTTATAGATATCGCATGCATTGTTATAGCATTTTTTATTTCATATGTGATACGCTTCGGCTTTAATAACCCATATGTGGACAAGGACTACCGTATACTGGGTGTAGCATTTCTTCTGATAGATTTCTTTGTGGAGATAATGGCAGATTCATTCAAGAACGTCCTAAAACGCGGATATCTGGATGAATTCATATCGACCTGCAAGCACGCAGTGCTTGTATTTCTGGTGACAGCGCTATTTCTGTTCACCACACAGATGGCTGATATATACTCGCGATTATCATTTTATATCATGTTTCCAATCTATGTGACAATAACATATGTAGCAAGACTAGCGCTCAAGAGCTTCCTTAAGAAAAAGGGATTTGGAGCATCAAGAAAATCGCTGTTTGTCATAGCACCTGATGCCATGCTTCGTGATACACTGTGCACAGTGGAGAAAAGCTGTATAGGCTATACAAAGATAGTAGCAGCTTCACTGGATACAGACATGAAGGGCAAGACTATATGCGGCATACCGATTGTTGCAAACCACGATGGCATAGTGGACTATGCGTGTGATGAGTGGGTGGATGAGGTGCTCATCCCGCCTTGTAGCGAGGATGAATATCCAGAGCGGATGGCAGATATATTCCTTGAGATGGGAATAGCGGTACATACAGGAATAGCAAAAAACGGAACAGCCCAGGGTGGCTATAAGCAGATAGAAAAGATAGGCGACTATACCGTAGTCACATCAAGCGTGAACTATGCAAATACCAGCGCACTTCTGGTAAAGAGGGGCATGGATATAGTCGGAGGACTGGTGGGTTGTCTGTTCACACTTATCATAATGATATTTGTGGGTCCGACGATATACATAGCATCGCCTGGACCTATATTTTTCGCGCAGGAGAGAGTCGGCAGAAACGGAAGAAAATTCAAGATGTACAAATTCCGCAGCATGTATATGGATGCCGAGGAGCGAAAGAAGGAACTCATGGCACAGAATAAAGTGAGTGACGGAATGATGTTTAAGATGGAATTTGATCCAAGAATCATAGGCAATAAGGTGCTGCCAAACGGAAAGAAGAAAACCGGAATTGGACAGTTCATCAGGAAAACAAGTCTGGATGAATTCCCACAATTCTTCAATATACTAGTGGGAGATATGAGCCTGGTAGGCACCAGACCACCGACACTCGATGAGTGGGAGAAGTATGAACCACATCACAGGATAAATACATGTTTTGTGCAGTGAGAGTGAATGATTTGTTCATAACGAACAATGAATAGTGAGAATTTTACCAGGTGATATATACAGTTTTAATAAAACACATGCACCGACAGGGTTCGACTCAACAATCCAACACTTAGAAAAAACGTCATTGCAGGGTATACGGGGTTCGACTGTATAAAGCATCAATTCGGTTATAGAGAAATAGGGACGAGTGTACTCAACGGATGTTTTATGAAGTAGAAACATGATTGCTGGGGTAGTTGGATACGACAGCATAAGAAAACACTTAGCCGAGTGTGGTTATCACACAGTGGAAATTAGAGGGAAATACCATCCATATGGATGTGTACATAGAAAATTAGAGGATATGCCCGATGAGGACCGGAGGAGTAAATGAATTATGAATATTAAAAAGAATACGAGCGATGGCTGGTGAATGCAACTGCGGATGCAGATGTTGCCGCTGAGCTGAAAACGCTGGATGAAGCCAAAATTGAAGATGCTTTCTACCGTGACCTTGCTTTTGGTACTGGTGGTCTGCGTGGTGTGATTGGCGCAGGCACGAACCGAATGAATGTCTACACCGTGGCGAAGGCTTCTCAGGCCTGGCTGACTATCTGAAAAAGAATTTTGCAGAGCCTTCTGTGGCATCGGCTATGACAGCCGCATCAAGAGCGATGTGTTTGCAAAGGTGGCTGCGGGCGTGTTCGCAGCCAATGGTGTTAAGGTCAATATCTGGCCTGCCATGATGCCGGTTCCGACCGTGTCTTTTGCAACCCGTTATCTGCACACCTCTGCCGGTGTCATGGTGACCGCATCTCACAATCCCAGCAAATACAACGGTTATAAAGTCTATGGTGCGGATGGTTGCCAGATCACCACTGATACCGCTGCTGAGATTCTGGCTGAGATCGAAAAGCTGGATATTTTTGCAGATGTCAAGAACAGTGACTTTGAAGCGGGAATGTCAAACGGCATCATCCGGTACATTCCGGAGAGGTCTACACGGCCTTCGTGGAGCAAGTCAAGAGCCAGTCTGTTCTCTTTGGCGAAGAAGTCAACAAGAACGTGGCATCGTGTATAGTCCGCTGAACGGCACCGGCTTGAAACCTGTGACCCGTACCTTAAAAGAAATGGGTTACACCAATATCACTGTTGTCAAGGAGCAGGAGCAGTCGGATGGCAACTTCCCGACCTGCCCATATCCCAACCCGGAAATCAAGGAAGCTATGGCACTGGGCATGGAGTATGCCAAGAAGTGCAATGCCGACCTGCTGCTGGCAACCGACCCTGACTGCGACCGTGTGGGTATCGCTGTCAAGAACAAGGCAGGGGAATACGAGCTGCTGACCGGTAACCAGACCGGAATGTTACTGTTGGACTACATTTGCTGCCAGCGTGTGAAACACGGCAAGATGCCCACTGACCCGGTTATGATCAAAACCATCGTGACGATGGATATGGGTGAACAGATTGCGACTCATTATGGTTTGCGGACAATCAATGTGCTGACGGGATTCAAGTTTATTGGTGAGCAGATTGGCAAGCTGGAAAAGCAGGGCAGGGCAGACAGCTATGTGTTCGGCTTTGAGGAAAGCTACGGCTACCTGACCGGCTCCTACGTCCGCGATAAGGATGGTGTGGACGGTGCTTATATGATCTGCGAGATGTTCAGCTACTACGCCACCAAGGGCATCAGCCTGCTGGATAAGCTGGACGAGCTGTACAAGACCTATGGCTACTGCCTGAACACCCTGCACAGCTACGAGTTCGACGGCAGCGCCGGTTTTGCCAAGATGCAGAGCATCATGCAGGCATTCCGTGGCGATATCAAGGAGTTTGGCGGTAAGAAAGTTGTTAAACTGTTGGACTACGCACCAGGTCTGGATGAGCTGCCGAAGTCCGATGTACTCAAGTTTCTTCTGGAAGATAACTGCTCCATTGTGGTGCGTCCTTCCGGTACCGAGCCAAAGCTCAAGACCTATATCTCTGTCAGCGCAGAGAATAAGGAAACTGCTGAAAAGGTGGAAGCAGAAATTCGTAAAAGTGCCGAAGAGTACTTGAAGTAAAGAGTAGAGGAGAAAACAAATGAATATTATTTTACTTTCTGGTGGTTCAGGCGTCTCTCGGCCTCTTTCCAATGATGTGCGCAGCAAACAGTTCATCAAGCTGTTCAAGAATGATGACGAGTATGAGTCTATGGTGCAGCGTGTGTATCGTCAGATTACTACGGTAGATGCTGACGCAAAAATCACCATTGCAACGAGTAAATCGCAGGCAAGTGCTATCAAAAACCAGCTGGGTGAGAAAGCATCCATATGCGTAGAACCTTGCCGCCGCGATACTTTCCCAGCCATTGCACTGGCTGCAGCATACCTGCACGATGAGATGGGCGTTGCCGAAAATGAAGCTGTTGTTGTTTGCCCGGTTGACCCTTATGTAGATAATACCTATTACGAAGCCGTTAAGACCCTACAAGAATTGGCAGAGCAGGGCGGTGCAAATCTGACTCTGATGGGTATTGAGCCGACCTATCCTAGTGAGAAGTACGGTTACATTATTCCTGAAAGCGGCGAAAACGTTAGCAAGGTTAAGGAATTCAAGGAAAAGCCGGATGTGGAAAACGCTAAGAAATATCTGGCTCAGAGTGCGCTGTGGAATGCAGGTATCTTTGCGTTCAAGCTGGGCTATTTGCTGGACAAAGCACACAGCATGATCGACTTTGAAGATTATCGTGATCTGTTCAATAAATATGATACCCTGACTAAGATTAGCTTTGACTATGCTGTGGTCGAGAAAGAGTCCAGCATTCAGGTTCTCCGTTACAGCGGTGATTGGAAGGATGTCGGCACTTGGAACATGATGGCAGAGGTCATGGCGGATAAGACCAAGGGTAAGGTCATTCTGGACGAAACTTGTGAGAATACTAATGTGGTGAATGAGCTGAATATCCCGATTCTCTGCATGGGTTGCAAGGATATGATTGTTGCCGCCAGTGGTGATGGTATCTTAATCGCTGATAAAGAACGCAGCGGTTATATGAAGCCTTATGTGGAAAAAATCGAAACAGAGGCAATGTATGCTGAGAAGTCTTGGGGTACTTATACAGTTATTGATATTCAGCCTGGCTCTATGACAGTCAAGGTTTCCATGAGAGCTGGCGAGCATATGACTTACCATATGCATAACTACCGTGAGGAAGTATGGACTGTAGTTTCTGGTAAAGGTAAGGCAATCGTTGACGGCATGGAGCAGGTACTTCGCACTGGTGATGTAATTACTATTGCGGCAGGTTGCAAGCATACAGTGGAGGCTATTACGGCACTGGATATGATAGAAGTTCAGCTTGGCGAAGAAATCAGCGTTGCAGATAAGATTAAATTTCCGAAGGAATAAAAAACAGTGGGAGACAGAGTAATGGAAATCATGAAATTAATTCCGACGGGTAAAGATTATTTGTGGGGTGGTACTCGACTTCGGGAAGAATATGGTAAAAAATTGATTTAACACCATTAGCAGAAACTTGGGAGTGTTCGGTTCATCCGGACGGTCCAAGTTATGTGGCAAATGGTACATATAAAGGGAACACACTTGCCGACGTGCTGAAAGCACATCCGAGTACCTCGGTACAAAAGTTGAAAATGGTGAACTTCCAGTTTTGGTTAAGTTTATTGATGCAAAGAAAGACTTGTCCGTTCAGGTTCATCCTAGTGATGACTATGCAAGAGAGCATGAAGGCGACAACGGCAAGACGGAGATGTGGTATGTCATTGATGCTGACGAAGGAGCCAGCCTGATTTATGGTTTCCAGCATGAGGTGACGGAAGAAATCCTCCGGAAAGCGGTTGAAACAGGAACACTGGATAAGCATCTGCAAAAGGTTCCCGTCCACAAGGGCGATACTTATTTTGTTCCGGCAGGTACTGTACATGGTATTGGTAAGGGCATACTGGTGGCTGAGATTCAGGAAAGTTCTAATGTGACTTATCGAGTCTATGACTATGACCGCGTAGATAAGAATGGTAAAAAACGTGAGCTGCATTTTGACAAGGCTGTGCAGGTTATGAACATGAAAGTTGCACCAGATGTGAGCCAGAAACCGAGAATAGTGAAATACTATTCTGGCTGCTCTCGTGAACTACTTTGCCGTTGTAAATATTTTGAAACAGAAAGAATACAAGTAACGAAAGGTTTTGCATTCTCTGTTATGGATGCATCTTTTCAGGTGTTAATGTGCCTGGATGGATATGGTGAAGTGCAGACGATGGATGCGGAACAGAGACCGATGCGATTCAGCAAGGGTGAAACGCTGTTTTTACCAGCTGGGTTGGGCAGGTGTCTTGTTGTTGGAGATGCAGAGCTGATTAAGGTTCGGTGCTAAATCAGTCAGTGGTGAGGATGAATAAATGGCAAGAATGAAATTTATGAATACGGAGATTGATAACCTGACAATGCAGGAAACATTGGGCCATTGATCAGCTGATTCAGGAAAAAAAAGCGCATATGTGGTGACACCTAATGTGGATCATATTGTGCAGCTTGAAACAAATAAGGAACTGCAGGCAGTATACAAGAATGCATCGTTAATTCTGACAGATGGTAAACCTCTGCTGTGGATTGCTAACTGGTACGGCACACCGATTAAGGAGAAGATATCTGGATCTGATTTGTTTCCTCTTCTTTGCGAGATGGCTGCTGAAAAAGGATATAAGATGTTCTTTTTGGGTGCGGCAGAGGGCGTGGCAGCAAAAGCGGCAGAAAATCTTATGAATAGATTTAGGGCCTACAGGTCGTTGGTACATACTCTCCTCCATTCGGCTTTGAAAAAGACCCTGTGGAAATGGATAAAATTAAATCCATGATAAAAGAGGCAACCCCACATATTTTGATTGTTGGTTTGGGATGTCCGAAGCAAGAAAAGTTTATGTATCATCATTGTGCAGAGCTTGGAGTTCCCATTTCTTTTGGGCTAGGGGCTAGTTTCGATTTTGAGCGGAAATATTAAGAGGCTCCACGCTGGATGGCAAATCATGGGTTGGAGTGGCTATTTAGGATTACTCAAGATCCCAAACGGATGGCAAAACGTTACTTGGTGGATGATCGAAAGATTCTTGGTCTAGCGATTAAGTATAGAAAATAATGTATTAGATTGGAGCGAGTCATGGAAACACTACAGAATCAAAATGTTTTATTGTTTACAAGAACAATGGGACTTGGTGGAACTGAAAATGTAGTATTACAGCTTTGTGAAATATTAAATCCAGTAGTGAATAAAGTTGTGGTTTGCTCATGTGGTGGAGTAAATGAAAAACGCTTACAAACTATGGGGATTAAACACTACACGATACCGGATATAGAGAAAAAAGATTTAAAAACAATTTTGTCAACACTGAGCCAAGTAAAAAAATTGTAAAAAAGAAGAAATTACAATTATTCATGTGCATCATAGAATGGCGGCATTTTACACTGCATTGTTGAAAAAGCAGAATAGTCGCTTGAAATTTTTGCCACGGCTCATAATACATTTACCGATAAGAATGGACTTACAAGATTTGCATACAAAAATGCTAGTGTTATAGCATGTGGTGAAGAAGTAAAGACTAATTTGGTTGATTACTACCATCTGTCAAAAGATAAAGTGGCAGTAATACATAATGCTGTCAAACCTTATATGGAATCTATTAAACCGGATGCTTATTTGAAAAAGTTAAAAGAAGATGGCTATATTATAGTTGGAAATATAGGGCGACTTTCCGAACAAAAAGGTATGGAATATTTTATTGATTCATATAAAAAGGTGCACGAATCAATAGATAAGTTGAAGTATGTTGTTGTTGGACAGGGCGAAGATGAACAGTCTTTGAAGCGAAAAGTTGAAGAAGAATATAATCAAGACAATATTAGTTTTTTTAGGATATCGCTCTGATATTCAAAACATCATTGCCCAAATGGATTATATTGTACTAAGTTCGCTGTGGGAAGGTCTTCCGTTAACACCGATTGAAGCTTTCTCAGTTCATAGACCTGTAATTGGAACGGCGGTAGACGGAACAAAAGAAATAATTGAAAATGGGAATAACGGTTTTTGATTGCACCACGTAGCGCACAGGAAATTGCGGAAAAGGTAATAGAATTGGCGCAAAATGAAAAAGAGCGATTAGAAATGGGAGAGCATGCTTACATAACATACAAGGAAAAATTTGATTTTAGTGTATTTCAAGCTAATGTTTTGGATTTTTATAAGCAGAGAATATAATTAATTGAAATGAGCGAGGAACATGATGAGGGGATTTTATCTTATAAACTATATTAGAACCATTCCGGTATTGCTAATTTGTTTTGGCCTTTGAAAATAAATGAAATAATTGAAGAAGATTTGAAAAGAAATCTTTGGTACATAGGCTCTGCGGATATAAGTTTGAGCAGTTTAAATAAGAACTTACTGAGAAATAAGTGCTTTAGAAACATTGTGTATTATAGGATTCATGACAAAAATAAAGGTCTGTCTTTGATATTTCAGATTTTATTTCCAATCAAGCAAGACTTGGAAATATACGGACAAAAAACTCACTATTTATCATGGACATGGAACAGTTGTGAATTTATATAAGGCAGGAAAAAATTTGTCGGTTTATCAAGGGGTTACTATTGGAAATAAAGGCAATGGTTCAAGAAGTGAGATTACGCCTACAATTGGAGATAATGTTTCAATTTGCGCAAATGCCACCGTTATTGGTGGAATTAAAATAGGAAACAATGTAGTGATTGGTGCTGGAAGTGTTGTTACTAAGGATGTCCAAGATAATTGTGTCGCTTATGGGAACCCAGCGGTGTTAAAGAAAAGATAGTAGTGGAGATTCAAATGAAAAAGGTACTGTGTGTAGCAAATTTTTTGTTTGGAAGTGCAAGTGGAGCACAAAGCTTGGCCAGAACGCATGTTAAGGCTTTGTACCAAGCGTTCGGTAAAGAAAATGTGATAGTTTTGCACTGGTCGGAACAGAAGAGGTCGCAGATCAAAAAGATATTCAGGTAAAAAAAGTCGTAAATAAACTACCTATAAGACTTATAAATTTATTAAAAGGTAATACAGGAAAAATTAATTCGGAAATTATTTCTGAAATTATAGAAACGATTAATAGAGAAAATGTAGAGTTATTCTTCTTAGATGACTCGATTTATGGAAATGCAATTAGGATCATAAAGAAATACTGTCCTAAAGTCAAAGTTGCATCATTCTATCATGATATAAAAAGATATCTTGCAGTTGAGTGGGCGAAAAAAGAATCCTAAGTCCATACCGGTTCAGATATCGTTAGTTAGTAATGAAAGAAAAACTGCCCGATATGCAGATGTCAATATTGTATTAAACAAACGGGAAGAAAAGCTCTTTCAAAAATATTATCATAAATCTCCAGAAATGTTGTTGCCCATTATTTTGCCAACACCAAAACTGAGCAGTAGAATTGATTCAGATAAATGTAATATTTTGTTTGTAGGAGGATACTATTATCCAAATGTAAACGGGTTCAGATGGTTTATTAAAAATGTGACACCTCTTATTAAAATTAATTATGAAGTTACATTGGTTGGTAACCGAATGGACTTATTGAAGGAGGAATTTAGTAACAATAGTAATGTGAAGGTTCTTGGTCGAGTAGAAGATTTGTCACCTTACTATGAAGATGCAGATGTTGTTGTTGGCCCTATTTTTGAGGGGGCAGGAATGAAAGTGAAAACAGCGGAAGCTCTATCCTATGGAAAGATATTTATAGGAACAGATGAAAGCTTGATTGGTTATAAAGAATTAGCCGGAAACTTACTTGGAAAAAGCATTGTTGTTTGTAATAATGAAGAAGAATTTGCAAAAGCAATAAATAATCTTGATTTTGGAAATGGATTTTGCCCCGAAAATTATGACTTCTTTTTAAGAAATTATTCTATAGAGGCAGCCACGTGTAAGCTAAAAACACTTTTAGAGTAGAGAGATAATGGAGGGCAATTAGATGAAAGAGATACATAAAGTCAGTGTTGTTATACCGATATATAATGTCCAAGAATATCTGAATGAGTGCGTAAGTAGTATAGTAAATCAGACATATCAAAACTTGGAAATTATTTTGGTAGATGATGGGTCTCCGGATTCGTGCCCGATAATGTGCGATGCGTGGAAGAATCAAGATGATAGAATAACTGTTATCCATAAAAAAAATGGCGGTTTGTCCGATGCAAGAAATGCGGGGCTAGCTAAGGCATCAGGAGAATACATACTCTATGTAGACAGTGATGATTACTTAGATGATGACACGATTGAATGGATGGTATCTTGTGCAGTAACTCACAATGCGGAAATTGTTGCATGTACATGTAAGCGGACCAACAATAAAAATGTTCCAGATCTTCTCACCAATAAAATAGTGGAGGGAACTGGCATTGAAATGTTGGAATTTGCCTTCGAAAGAGAGATATGGTTTGCATGGGGCAAGTTAATTAAAAGTGATATTGCAAAAAGCTGCCCATTTGCCAAAGGACTGATTTACGAGGATGTTGAGAACACACCGAGGTCTTTTTTTGATGGCGAATAAGGTGGTTTTTTCTTTAGATGGAAGATATAATTACAGAATTCGCACAGATAGTATTATGGGAGAAAATAAGATTATTCCCAAAAAAGATATTGCTAAAGTAATAGATATGGATTGTAAGTTCATATCAGTCGCAAATATTTCAGAAAAAGATAAAGACAAAATGTATAAGCATCTATTTAAACAGCTTGCATATAATTATAATTTGGCTGTTAAGGCAAACTCTAAAATTGCAAATGAAGTATGCAAGCAGATAGAAGAGATTTTTTGTAAAAATAAAACATTGTGGAAAGGGGCGAATCCATATCAATTCAGCGAAAATTTGGATATTGGTTGATAAGTGGATATGCGGAGATTTATAAGAAAGCGTATAGGCTATACAATGCGGGGAGAAGAAAATAATGAATGAAAATCATGGAATGAAAATAACTATAAGTACACTCGCATTGATTTCCTTGTGGATTGTAATTGTTCCGATATACTCATTCGGATATCAAACAGCATTGCGAATGCGGTTCTTCTGTTCGATTTTATGTATGATTTATATTATAAGTCATTTTAATTCGGACCTTCTAAAAAAAAAAAAAACATGGTTTATTTGGATTTACGCAGGTATTACATTGATTTCCTCAGTTCATAACTATGGAATATGGGGGATTTCTGCAATAATGAACGACTTCTTGCATCCATTTAGTGTGCTAGCTATTTTTATTATTCCGTTAATTGTGACGGAAGCTAGTGGGATAAACAAAGTAGCAAAAGTCTTTTTGAGATGTTCGTATGTATATTTCATTCCAACAATGGCTACTGTAATTTTAGCTGGAAGGGTAGATGCAGGTTGGTATGAACCTTATTTTGTAGGAAATAAATTTTTACTGACTTATTATTTTCTGGTAATGTTTTGCTCTTTGGGGCATTATTCATATAGAGGAAATTCAGAATACTGTAAAAGCAAAGGTTAAAGTAGTTGCCTTTTTTGTGTGGTGGGTATAGTTTTTAGTGGATATTTATACTGTACAACAGGTGTAGTCTGCTACTTGACTGTTCTTATTTTAATGCTAGTGATTCCAATCCGTAAGATATTAGAAAAACCACTGAGTATTGCAATATCGATTGTATTATCAGGTGCTTTACCACTGGGTATGACAGCGATACTTAGTATTCCACGAGTTAATGCGCTACTGCTCGCTATCAATGAAACTGCAACAATGAATGCACGTGTTAGAATTTATGAAATTCTGATGAGCATTATAACCCAAAAATATTGGCTTGGGTATGGATATAACACATTAATAGTAAAAGAACGTTTGTATAGTAATGCACAAAATGGAATGCTACATATTATAGTGCAGTTTGGCATGCTTGGTGCAGCGACATTGGTATTACTATGCTACATAGCTACACGAAATCGATATAAAAGAAATAAGGATGTAGTTGAATGGTGTGAATTTTGGCTCTTTGCCCTTATTGTGGCAGGCATCATAGAAATTACATTTGGTGTCTTCTTTTATGTGTTTTTGGCACTTATAAATTGTGCAACCAATGCCAAAGAAGAGAGGCGAGATGAAGATGCTATCTACTGACAGTATTTCGATTATTATGCCGGCCTTCAATGCCGAAAAAACAATCACAAGAGCAATTGAATCCATTCAGAAACAAACTTATAAAAATTGGCAGCTTATTATTGTAAATGATGGTTCAAAAGATGCTACACAAGAAATTATACAGCAGAAGTGTAGAGAAGATAGTAGAATAGAGGGCTACTTAATTGAAAATTCTGCCCGGCACAAGCAAGAAATTATGCTTTGGAGCATGCAAAAGGGAAATGGGTTGCTTTTTGTGATGCGGATGATTGGCTTACGGAAAATGCACTAGAGATAATGGTAACGTTTATGAACGGCGTTTCATTTCAGTTATGTGCATGCTATTATACATCGAATTGTAATAATAATGAGGTTGTTTATCTGAATAAACAAAAAGCAATATTCCAGTTCTTGACAAATCCGGAGATTGGAGGATATCTGTGGAATAAACTGTTTTTGCGCAAGATAATTGAAACTGACAAAATTAGATTTAAAAAGGATATCTTTATTTGTGAAGACCTCTTGTTTGTGATCCAATATGCGAGTGGGATTCAAAATTGTGTTGTAGTTCCTAAGAAGTTGTACAATTATGATGTTCAGCCGAATGGATTGACAAGCGCTGCATTTTCAATGAAGAAGGTGACACAACTTGATGCGCTCGAAAAAATTGTTTGTGTATTACTGGATAATAACGATAAAGTGAATTTGGAGATTGCGAAGAAATTGCTGGTAGAAAAAGCAATTTTTATCCGTCGAGATGCAACCAAGGCATAAGAAATGGCTCATTGAAAAGGGGAACATTAGAGGATAAGTATATAAAGGAAAAAACGAAAAAAATATGTCGACAATATGTGAAAGAATATGTATTGAAATCTGACTTTCCAACAAAATTTAAGGGAATGATGATCGCATATTGCCTTGTATAAAAATGAAAGGTGAAAGTGAGTGTGATTGTGTGAAAAAGATAGGAATACTGACATTTCATAAATCAATTAACTATGGATCAGTACTTCAGGCTTTTGCGCTGAGCGATTTGTTGAGCAAACGAGGCTATGCTGTTGAAATTATAGATTATGAGCCGGCATCATATAGTATACAGTATCGGATCTTTGAAAAAAATACGAGTGTTCATAATGTTGCTGCTAATATTCGCAGATTGTCTGTTTTTGATATTCTGTGGAAGCAGAAAAAAGGATTCGAGAAATTTCGAGAGGAACATCTCCCATTGAGTGCCTGCAAGTTTACACGGGCTTCATCTCCACAAGAGTTTTCAAAATACTATGGTGCTGTGATATGTGGTAGTGATCAAATTTGGAATGACGGTACCAAAGATTGCGACCCAATTTTCTTTTTGCCGGGAAAACAATCGTATAAGAAAATTGCATATGCTGCAAGCGTGAATACTGCGACATATAACGAAGATGTATGTGATGATCAACTCCGTAAAAACATACTGGATTTTGATTATATATCGATTCGGGAACACAGCGGAGCAAAAAAGATTTCACACTTTCTGAACACAGACAAGCAAGTTAAAGTGCAGCCGGATCCCAGTTTGCTCCAAACGAAAGAAGTATTTGCTGCGATTGCCTCTAAGCGTATTGTAGAAAAGCCATATATTTTTATGTACTGCGCAAATTATCAGGAGTCTACAATTCGAACAGCACAAAAGGTGTCGAAGTTGTTAGAGAAGCCGGTTTATACCGTTCTTGTGTGTAGATCAGCGACTCAGATTGCAAAATTAAAGGAATCGGGCATTAGAATTATCCGGGATAAGAATCGTCCGGAAGATTTTCTGAGTTTTGTCATGAATTCGGATCTTGTCCTTTCAGATTCTTTTCATGGTACAGCTTTTTCTATAATTTTCGAGAAAAAATTCTTTTCTGTTAATGACTATATTAACGGAGAATATGTAGATGATGAACGTATTCGTAACATATTAGGTGAGCTTGGAATTCTTGAAAGATATATTAAAGAGGAAGACATACAAAATCTTGATTTTCAGAAAGAGATTGATTATACGGTTGTAACTGGCAAAAGACTGGAACTTGCAGAAAATGCGATAAAGGACATAACGAAAGCGATTGAAGACTAATCGTTTGGGAGACTAGAGAGAATGGAAATGAACCGAAGCAGAAATGCTACACGCAACATAATATTTGGAGTTATCTTGAAAATATATCAACTTGTGCTGCCATTTGCCATGCGCACAATTATTATGTATGAATTAGGGGTAAAATATCTTGGACTAAATAGCTTGTTTACCTCAATTCTTCAGGTATTAAATTTGGCGGAGTTAGGTGTAGGAAGCGCAATGGTGTTTTCTATGTATAAGCCTATTGCACAAGAAGATTCAAAAACGATTTGTGCGTTAATGAGGCTGTATAAAGTTTATTATCGCGCAATCGGATTGGTTGTGTTTGCCGCAGGCATGGTGCTGCTTCCGTTTATTCCGAAACTGATTGCTGGCGATGTTCCGGATGGCATTAATATTTATGTACTGTATCTGTTGAACTTAATGGCAACAGTATTCACATACTGGCTCTTTGCGTACAAGAATAGTATCTTACAGGCTCATCAGCGTCAGGATGTTGTCAGCAAGGTGACGATTGTTACAGATACATGCAAGTATATTCTGCAGATTGGAACGCTTTTTGCATTTCATAATTATTATTACTATGTGTGTGTGCTGTTGCTGTCACAGATATTCAATAATATTTTGACTGCAATCGTGTCAAATAAGCTGTATCCACAATATCAGGCAGAAGGAAAACTTCCGAAAGAAAGCGTAAAAGAAATCAACCAGAAAATCAAAGATTTGTTTACTTCAAAATTGGGCTTCACGATTGTAAGTTCGGCAGATACAGTGGTTATTTCAGCTTTTCTGGGGTTGGAAGCACTTGCAATATATCAGAATTACTATTATATCATTAATGCGGTCATGGGTTTTGTTGCAATTATTTATTCGTCTATTACCGCAGGCGTTGGAAATAGTATGATCGTGTATGATACTGAAAAGAACTATCACGATTACCGAATTTTTACGTTTTTAGCATGTTGGATTACAGCATTTTGTGTCAGTTGTTTCTCTGGATTGTTTCAGCCTTTCATGAAACTTTGGATGGGAAAAGACTTACTACTGCCGTATCCATTAGTAATTCTTTTTGTGTGTTTATTTTTGGGTATATGAGTATATTATGATGGCTAGTGTCTATAAGGATGCAGGCGGTATTTGGCATGAAGATAGATTCAGCGCTTCTTTCTGGAATAACAAATTTAGGCCTGAATCTATTGATAGTAAAATTTCTTGGACTTTATGGAATCGTTCTTTCAACAATTGTTAGTATGGTTATTATTAGTGCTCCGTGGATCACATCGAATATCTTTAAACTGATTTTTAAAAGAAGTGCTAAAGATTATATTGTAAGACTTGGTTATTATTTGTTGACGGCAGTAATAGCAACACTGATCACAAATCTGGTGATTGCCTCATCCCGGGAGAAGGCTGGGTAGGTTTTATTGTAAAAGCAGCGGTGTGTGTATTGATATCAAATGCTGTAATTGTTTTAATGTTGTTTAAAATACCAGAATTCTCAGATGCAGTTTCTTTAATTGCAAGAATGTTCCATATTGAGAAACTTGTTCAAAGGATTCAGCAGAAATAAGGATATAAAAAATGATAGAATTATTTGCGGAAAAGAAGGATTGTTGTGGCTGTGGGGCGTGTATGAATATATGTCCGAAGACTGCAATCCACATGGAAAAAGATGAATACGGATTTGTATACCCTAAAATTGATACAGAAAAATGTGTCGAGTGCGGTGCCTGTAAAAGGTATGTGCATTTCAAAATGAACCAACCAGAAAACAGCCACAGAGAGTATATGCGATTGCAAGTAAGAATAATGACCTTGTAAAAAAATCTGCTTCGGGTGGTTTGTTTGCAACAATGGCAGTGCAGGTGCTGGAACAAGGTGGATGTGTATATGGAGCGGTTATGCAGCATGAAGAACATGAACTGCATATTCGACATGTCTGCTGCGAGACAAAAAAGGAACTCTACCATTTGCAAGGTTCAAAGTATGTACAGAGTTCTTTAGGAAATATTTTTAAAGATGTCCAGAAGAAATTAAAGAATGATATTTTCGTTCTATTTTCAGGCACTCCTTGTCAGGTGGATGCTTTAAAATCGTATCTTAGGAAAGATTACCCGAATCTGCTGACGGTAGATGTTATTTGTCATGGCGTTCCAAGTGAACAATTTTTTAATGATTACATCCACTACACACAGAAAAAAAAAAAATTGGTGGAGAGATCAGTGAATTTAAATTTCGGGATAAATCTTCGGGTTGGGGATACAATTTAACCGCAAAGTACATTCAAGTGGATGGAAGTACTGAATATTATAGGACTGCTAGTTCAGATTCGTCTTATTTTGATATGTTTATTAATTCTATTGCGTTGAGAGAAAATTGTTATCATTGTAAATACACAAATGGAAAACGAACGGGCGACATTACGATTGGTGATTACTGGGGAATTGAAGAGGAACATCCAGAGACATTAGAACAGAATGGGGCCGGCTGAGCGAAAAAATGGTATTTCCGTTAGCTTAATTAATAGCGATAAGGGAATTGTTTTTTTTGATGAAATAAAAGAGCAATTTGATTATTACGAATCAACCTTTGAAAAAGCAGCAAAGCGAAATACGCAGCTGGTACATCCGGTGAAACTTACGAAAGCAAGAAAAAATGTACTGGATATGTATAGAAAATGGGGATATGGTGCGGTTGAATTTTACTTTTGGTGCCGTATTCCGAAACAGAAAGCGAAAAGTATTGTTAGAAGAGTTTTGCCAAAAGAAACCAGACAGAAAATCAAACAATTGCTGCATAAGTAAAGTGCTGGAGGAAGTAGATGTTAGAGAAAGGTGATTTGGTATCCATTGTAATACCAGCGTATAATACAGAAAAATATATAAAACCAATGATTGAATCATTAAAGGCACAAACGTATCGAAATCTGCAGGTTATCTTTGTTGATGATGGCTCATGCGATGGTACGGCAGAGATAATTAAAGAGTATCAGAGAGAAGATCATCGCGTAGAGTACTATTATCAAAAGAACCAAGGTGTTTCTATAGCCAGAAACAATGGTACCTTAAAAGGGTTAAAGGAAAAAAACTATTTTTCTTTGACTCGGATGATACATTTGAAAATGATGTGATCGAGAGCTGTGTGAATTTTGCAATTGCTCAGAGCGTGGATGCTGTACTGTATGGATATGCAGATAAAGTGTTAGGAAAAAGGAAAATGAACATGTCTTTGAGTTACATGGAAGTTTCCGGGACGATCAGATTGCAAAAGAGGTGATTCCTTCTTTTCTGGGACATTCATACGAGGATGTAAATGAGTGGTTAAAAGGAAAAAGAGGTTTGCGCGCTGGAAAAGAGCATACGGCACTTTGGAGAATCATGTTGGATGTTGAAACGATAAAAAGAACAACCTTCAATTTGATGCTTCTCTCTCTTTGGGAGAAGATACTAAATTTATCAATACCTATTTGCTCTTTGCTGAATCAATTGGAGTTCAGGAACGTACCCTTTATTATCTGACGATTCGAGAAGGAAGTGCTAATGTTACGAGTAATGGAAATCCGATTTTAATGACAAGAAATAAAATCAAATTAATTGATGCTCGTAAACAAATTGATTCGATGGCAATAAAAGGCGGAGTCAATACAAATGAATTTTGGCAGGGAACTTTGATTTTCTCAGCGGTTCAGCTTGCCTTGAGGCTTTCCCATAATTCAAAAGCATCTTCAAAAGAAAATTATGCTGTTTATGTCGAGTATCTTAATAATCCTGATGTCCAGAAGGCGGTAAAAACTATCCGCCGGTTGTAGCAGTGAAAGCACTCCCATTCTATATGCTGAAATGGCATATGGGGAAATTGTTATTTCATCTGTGTAAATTGTTGCCTGAAAGTGTAATGAATCGGTTTTAATAAAATGAAAGGAGAGAATGCCATAGTTAATGGCGTTAAATAATATGAAAACAGCAACTATAACATTTCATGCGCCTAATAATAACGGCTCATTTCTTCAAGCCTATGCACTACAAAAATATATAACAACTCATTTTGATAACGTTGAAAATGAGATTATTGATTTTCAACCAGAATCACAGCAACAGCAATATGCTATTTTTAGAAAAATTCATTCTAAAAAGGATATATTAAGAAATTTAATATCGTTCTGGCATTATAAAGCGTTATCTAAGAGATTTTTTGGCTTTCTCAGAAATGCGTGAAAAATATTTAAAATGACAGCGTTGTACTACAACAGAGGAAGCGATAAAAATTGCTGGTAACTATGATTTAGTTATAGCTGGAAGTGATCAGATTTGGAACACGACTGCAAGAGATTTTTCAGAGGCATTTTTTCTTCCGGGTATTTCCAAGAAGTCTACATATGCTGTAAGCTGTGATTCACATTTAAATGAAGTTGATTGTGATAGAATTTGTAGTGCTATGGAGACATTTGAGAATGTTTCAGTAAGAGAAATTGATACAAGAGAATTTCTTGAAAAGCATACAAAAAGAAGCATTGAGACCGTTTTGGATCCTGCATTTTTACTTACAAAAGAAGATTATTCGGGACTATACGATAAAGAGCGTATCTTAAAAGAAAAGTATATATTCCTTTATACGATCAACTATGATGAAGATGCGTTAAAACAGACAGTAAGAGTAGCTGAGAGGTTGGGAGGGTGCAAAATTGTAACTCCCTTTACGGGATATAGTGCAATAAAGGCTAAAAAATATGGAATAAAAGTCATGTGGGATGTGGCACCAGACGCTTTTTTAAATCTGATTGAAAATGCAGAATGTGTATGTTCCAATTCTTTTCATGGGATTGCGTTTTCCATTATTTTTAAAAAAAGAGTTTTATCGAGTAGGAGCAATGGATCAAACTGGTAAAATAAAAAAAGACGATAGAATTGATAATATTTTAAATTGGTGTGGTTTGAGCAATAGGAATTATGGAGAAACCAATGGTAACAGAAAAATTGATTATATACAGGTGGAACACACATTAAATACATTGAGAAATCGTTCTAATCAGTATATATATAATATGTTAGTTAATTAAAAAAATAGGAAAGAAAAAATATGAACACAACATTACTTATCATGGCCGCCGGAATCGGTAGCCGATTTGGAACAGGAATAAAACAGTTGGAGCCAGTCGATGATGCAAACCATATCATCATGGACTACTCGATCCATGATGCGATTGAGGCTGGTTTCAATCATGTGGTATTTATCATCCGTAAGGATATCGAGAAGGAGTTCAAAGAAGTCATCGGTGATCGCATTGCCTCCATTTGCTCTTCTCATAATGTAACTGTTGACTATGCTTTCCAGGATATCAACGATATTCCGGGAGAACTTCCGGAAAGGCCGTACAAAGCCGTGGGGAACCGGACAGGCCGTGCTTGTAGCCAAGAAGGTAATCAAGACCCCGTTCATTGTAATCAATGTAGATGATTACTATGGCAAGGGAGGCTTTAAGGTTGTCCATGAATATCTTGTGAATGGCGGCAAGTCTTGTATGGCTGGTTTCGTTTTGAAGAACACTCTGTCCGATAACGGCGGTGTGACTCGCGGTATCTGTAAGATGGATGAGAATGGAAACTTGACTGAGGTCGTGGAAACGAAGAACATTGTAAAGACCGTAACTGGAGCAGAGGCAGATGGCATAGCTGTTGATGTTGATTCTCTTGTTTCCATGAATATGTGGGGCTTAACACCGGAGTTTTTGGATGTGCTGGAAAATGGTTTCAAGGAGTTTTTCGAGAAAGAAGTACCGGGTAATCCTCAGAAAGCCGAGTATCTGATCCCAATCTTCATCGGTGAACTGCTGGAGCAGGGAAAGATGTCTGTAAAGGTTCTGAGAACCAATGACACTTGGTATGGTATGACCTATCATGAGGATGTCGCAGCCGTAAAAAACAGCTTCAAGAAAATGTTGGCGGATGGTGTGTACAAGGCTGATTTGTTTTCAGACTTGTGATATAATGGGAGCGGTAGCTCCCTACGCTGCTCGTAATAATATCACACACCTCTCCGTGGTGAGCAGTAGGCAACGATCTTATGATCGGCGAAGATGTGATAGATTTTTATGTTAAATTGAAAGAAGATGAACATATGTTATCGCCAGAGTTAAAAAACTTTTAAATGACCTCCAGGCAGGAGAATCAAATATAAGAATTGATCGAGAAAAAATCCAAGCTGAACTTGAGGCTCTCGATAATACACCCGTATTTCTGAAGCATAGCCTTTCAATGTCAACGAGAGTGTGCCCTACTTGTGGGAGGGAGCTATGATGGATTATAGAGAATTAAGAAAACTAAAAGCTCAGCTAATAGAAAAAAGAAAATAAAACAGAGGACGAACTTCATTTATTGATGGAACTTCAGTCGTTAAGTAAAGTAATTGATACAATCGGATTTTCCTTACATATGTCGGGAGATGTGTGTAAAACCTGTGGGAGACCGTTATAATGGAAGGACACTTTCTTGTATGTGAAAATGCAGAAGAGGAATTTGATATCAGTTTCCAAGTTAATTCAACTATGGATAGTGTTATTCCAAAGGATCAACAAGAACTGTATGTAAAAGCAGAATCTGCCTGCAATATCATTAAAGCATTAGAAAACACGGATAAACAAACTAAGAAAAAGTATTTTGATAAGCTACTTTCCTTGTCTCAGGTTGGACTTGTGGCAAATCCGGCACAGACAGAAACAGCAGAATTTGCATTAATGAAGTTGAAAGATGAAATAGTTCTTGTAGAAGGAAAACGTATCAAGAACCACTATATGAAATATTTAGGGATAGATGCCTTAATTATTGGCGCAATAGCAAGTATAGTGCTAGGAATATGTTTCTATTTTACAAGATGGATAGGATGTATTTCAGTATTATGTATTATAATTGGTGCCTTAACAGGAACATGGGTTTCATTTGGTGCAAGAAAATTTGAAATAGAATTTGAGGATCTTGCTTCGTTGGAAAAAGACAAAATGACGCCAGTTATCCGTCTGATTTATATTGCAGTTGCTTCGTTGATTTTTGCACTATTAATGAATGTTGGTCTTATAGATGTAAAAATTGGAAATGTAGATATTTCCAAGGCTTTTACAGATATCAAGCCTGCACTTGTAATTGGCGTTTTATGCGGTTTGGTTGAAAGTAAGATTGGAATACAGGTCTACAATAAGGCGGTTTCCTTGTTGGTAGATAATAGTGAACAATAATAGTATATTGCCAGCACTCAAACACAGTGTTATACTTAAACCACAATAAAAGGAAAGAGGTTATCACTAGCCCAGAACGAAAGGCAGTAAAAACCGTCCCAAAACTAATAACGACTACGCATCCAAGATTGTGGAGAAGCAGGAGACTATTGCGTCTCTGAATACGGAAATCGCATCCATCCAGAAAGCGATTGAGGAGCAGAAGAATACACTGAAAGAGAAGAAGACTGCTCTGAAGAAGGCCGAAAAAGAAGTGGCATCCCTGGAAGCGAAGAAGCAAAGAAGGCTGAAGCAGAGGTTGTGCTGAAGAAGTTGCTGGCAAGCGGGATGAGTGCGGACGAGATCCTCGAAAAACTGAAATAAACAAGAACCTAAGACAAAAAAATGCCGTGTGGACAAACTGAACTGATATGTACCCCTTTTACTGGACATCCAGTGAAAGGGGTATTTTTATGCGTTACAGTTACGAATTCAAACGAAAGGCAGTCGAACTATACAGGCAAGGGAAATGGATTGAACCACCAGCAGACATCACAAACCTAAAGAATTTTCATGACATGATTGTTAAATGGCACCATTTGGAAGAAGTAACATCTCCTGATTGTTTAAAACACCACAGCCAAAATAGAAAATGGACTCAGAGGAAAAATATGAACTTGTTGCACAGGTTATAGCCGGGGCTACTATTTCCTCAGTTGCTTATGCCGTAGGTATAAACACAGGATTACTTGCTCAAATGTTATATCAAATAGAAATACAATATTGTTAGAGTTAATAGTTTTGAAATTCTATTGATGAATTAATTTGTCTATGTTACCATCAACTTATAGAAACTTAAGGAATGTAGAATGTTAGGGTGGTAATTATGAGTTTATTTGATAATATTCCAGAAGGTACAGATATTATAGAAGTTAGAAAAAAAGTGAATAAAATGCTTTCTGAAGCACGAAAAAAAGCAAAACCCCCAAAATGTATATTGTGTGGAAAAGAACAAAGTAGTTTTTGTAATTCTCATTCTGTTCCACAAATGTGTTTACGTCCGATTGCAGATAGGGGGAAAAGTTTTACATGCATCATTGGCAATGGGATTTGATATAGGGGTAGTAGATTTGGATGGAGGTGTAAATAAATCTGGCACATTTAATTATATTTGTAGGGAATGCGATGCGAAATTCTTTCAGGATTATGAAAATCCAGATAATATAATACAACCGCCAACAGATAAAATTCTTGCAGAAATTGCAGTAAAAAATATGCTGTTACAGTTAAATAAACGTGCGAATGAACAAGAATTAATTCAGGTGGTACAGCGAGAATTTGGAACATATGAGAATCCAGATGAATTGTCTAAAATAAAAACTTTGGATCAAAAAAAGAATATCAAGAAGAAGTATTGTTTCATCAGGATATAGCAAATAATAATAAGGAAGGCGGATACCAGATTTTGTTTTGGAAAGTCTTACCATATAAAGTGCCAATAGCAACTCAAAGTGCTATTGTATTACCATATGATATGGAGGGAAATATACTCAATGAGATATATAATTTTGATGAATCTGTCAGAATGCAATATATGCATATAGCAGTGTTTCCATTAGAAGATGAGAGTGTTGTATTGGCATTTTATCATAAAAGAGATAAGCTTTATAGGCAGTTACGACACCAAATAAATACTACTTCACGGGAAAAAGTATTACAGTATATAAATTATTTAATATTTGAGCATACAGAAAATGTCTATTTTTCTAAGACAATAGAAGAAGAATTAAAAAATAATAAGATGATTGAAAAAGTGAGTCAGGAAGCAAATGGGCTTCCTACATTTGGACATTTGAGTGCCGATAATATCTTTGGAATAGGATATAAAGCTGTAAAACCAGAAGATATACCTAATTTCTTAGATGAAAGCTGGGCTATTAAAGAAGAGGAAAGCACGGATGGGGAAGAATAACAGCGTAAAGAAAATAGATGAAGCACAGATTTTGAAGAGATTTGAATATACTGTACAAGAATATATCAGATTTTATGATTTTTATAAGAATCAGGAAGTGAGTGAAGAAAATACAGAAGCTTTTTATGTTATGTTACAGACTAAATTAATGATTCTTAGGAAATATGATTATAACAGGGAAGATGTATATTTGAGTAATGTATTTGATGCCATTGATAAGATGTATCCAGAAGTGGGAGAAAATATTAATATTCTTAGAGAAAAGTTTGAGAAGCTTAATAATTATTATATGGAAGTAATTCTGTCTGACGGGACGAGTCTTAATCTTTATAAAGCTATAGAGGATGTGATGTATGGTTTATATCTACATGCGGATCCAGATAAAATAGAAAGATTGCTCAAGACAAATAAAAATGTGTATCTTATGGCTGTAAAGGAATATATTACTGTTTTGGAAGGAATAGTTGTTGATACATATAATTCAATAGTTGATAAAATGAAAAATAAGTATAGTCAGCAAGAGGAAACAAGTGCATCTGTAATTTTTATGGGAGATTGAATCAAAGTTCTATCCAGTTTTCCGTGACAGAGAGAGTCTGCTTCGTGAGGGTCTTTTATGAGGGTCTCTAGTTCTTGACGGGGTATGTTATTTATCTCCGTAGTCTGAAATTGGTTCCATTTTAAGTTTCCGTGACAGAGAAGTGTAGTTTTTGCTAAATTGCACATTTAAGCAAGCGTGGTTTTTTAAATGCACAGTAGTTTTCCATGTGGTTTCCTCCTAAAAATCATCTTCTTCATAATAAGCTACAGGGTTATAATCAGTGATTCCATTAAGCACCGGTGTTTGTCTGGTTGCAAAAAGAAATCTGTTGCGAAAGTGCTCAAAGTTGCGGAACCCTCTGCCCAGTCGCTTTAAATCTTTTACTTTGCGGTTAATGGATTCGATGGGACCATTAGATAAACGTGCATCATAAATTTTGCCGTTCCCGATTTTTTCGACCATAATAAATGAATTAACAATAGGGTCTTCGAATTTTTTCAATAAAGATGCAAAGTCACGAAATATTTCAAACCGGGAGCTTTTGTATGTCTGAATCAATTCTTTTAATTCATTCCGTGCAAGGAGTGGATTTCCGCCGTTTCGCGAATTAAACTGTACGTACATCTCTTTTAAGTCTCGAAAATCTTTCAAATTTGGATCAATTCGAAAGAGAGCATCTTCGTAATCATAGGTGTTCATTAATACATGAAAATGGGAATCCATGCGAGGGTCACTGTGGTACCGGATGTTGGACTGATTGGACAGAATTAACCATCTGTATTTTTGCAGAAGGTAGAAGCTGCCGTATGTAGTTGTCAATAGAGCGTGTAATCCATTGAATTACATGAAAGGAATCAACAACAGGGACTGCGTTGGGGAAGTACTTTTCTACATAGGCAATGTAAGGATTGTACATATCGGAAATAAGGTATTTTACATGATTCCGTTCTGTTGCAGGGATTGAGATAAAGTACGGTTCCGTTACG
>VOFH01000069.1_pt1 | contig 34000 bp, 39 predicted proteins | sample 5384091 | NCBI WGS metagenome assembly VOFH01 (sample SAMN12384727, study PRJNA508395) | human gut metagenome | isolation source: healthy gut G | host: Homo sapiens
GTCCATACGTCCTGCCGTAGTAGGACCCATAGAGCCACACGCCATGCCTTCCGGTTTTTGCCGGACCTGCATAATAAATAGGATGATCCTTAATATATTGTGGCAAGTCTTCACCGCGATCCAAACGTTCTTTCAGTTTAGCATGAGCGATGTCACGACCTACGATGATCGTTCCGTTCAATGACAGACGAGTAGCAACCGGATATTTAGTCAGCTCTTTCAGGATTTCAGGCATCGGACGGTTCAGGTCGATCTTCACAACATCACCTTCACCTGCTCCACGCAGTTCAACCGGAATCAGTTCACCCGGATTTGAATCCAGTTTCTCAATCCAGATACCTTCCTTATTGATTTTACATTTGATGTTACGGTCGGCAGAGCAAGATACGCCCAAGCCTACCGGGCAAGAAGCACCATGACGAGGCAGACGGATGATACGTACATCGTGAGCAAGATATTTACCTCCGAATTGCGCACCTAACCCAATCTTGTGAGCTTCTGCCAAAACTTCTTTTTCCAGTTCGATGTCGCGGAATGCACGGCCATATTCGTTTCCAGTAGTCGGCAAGTTATCATAGAAATGAGTAGAAGCCAGCTTCACTGTCAATAAGTTCTTTTCAGCAGAAGTTCCACCGATCACGAAAGCGATATGATAAGGAGGGCAAGCGGCTGTTCCCAATGTTTTCATTTTTTCAACCAGAAACGGAACCAATGTACCGGGATTCAGGATCGCTTTTGTTTCCTGATACAAATATGTCTTGTTGGCGGAACCACCACCTTTTGTTACGCAAAGGAATTCGTATTCCATACCTTCGGTAGCTTCGATGTCAATCTGTGCAGGGAGGTTACATTTTGTATTTACCTCATCATACATATTCAGAGGCGCATTCTGTGAATAACGCAGGTTCTCTTCAGTGTATGTTTTATATACGCCCAGTGAAAGCGCTTCTTCATCAGAATATCCAGTCCACACCTGCTGTCCCTTTTTCACCATGGATAATAGCAGTACCAGTATCCTGACAGAAAGGAAGTACACCTTTGGCAGCCACTTCCGCGTTACGCAGGAAAGTCAGTGCTACGTACTTATCGTTCTCACTGGCTTCCGGATCACTCAGAATCTTAGCAACCTGTTCGTTGTGCGAACGACGAAGCATGAATGATACATCACGAAAAGCTGCATTAGCCATCGCAGTCAAACCTTCTTTCTCAATTTTCAGGATAGGATTTCCTTCAAACTCGCTTACCGATACATAGTCTTTTGTAAGCAGATAATACTCAGTGGTATCTTTTCCCTTTTCAAACATGGGCTGATACTTAAACGGAGGTGTTGCCATAAGTTTCTTATTTTATTACGTAATGTTAATTAGTGTGGCAAAGGTAGTAATTAAGAATGAAGAATGGCGAATGATGAATGAAGAATTAAGAATGAATAACGGAGAAAAGCAGGAACAGCAAAAGACAATCATAAACAATAAACAACGAGCGGTAAACAAGCTATGCCATTCATTGACATCTGCCGTTCACCGCTCACTATTTTATTTACAGTTTGCTATTTATCATATCCTGTTTATCATCCACAGTTCGCCATCTGCCACTCCTATTATGATTCGATTGCTTCAATCCGTTTGATTAACTCGTTTCCAAGAGCTGTTTTATCTTCAATATGTTTCAATACTGCTGTCACAAAGGTATTACTTTCGAAATCACCGCGTACTTGCTCAAAATCCTGCTTCATTTCGTCGTGGGAGCCGTCAGCACCAAATCCGGTCATGGAAGACAACGAAAATTCTTTCTTGGCATCCTCATATACCATCTTATCAATCCGACAACAGCTTGCTGCCACGCTTTCACGATACCGATGATATCTTGTGCCGTAATCGTTTCGGATCTAAGCCATAAAATTCCTGAATCTTATGATAAGCCCATGTCCATTCATAGGTATAATAATTCTCGTGCACACTCCGCAAATTTACCCCTGGCACCAAATAAGTGGTATTTTGCTGCTCTATCAGATAAGAAAAAGGCAGATTAGAAGTATCGGCATGGTTCACATGACGCCCCATAACCAAAGAAAATGCACCTACACGTGCGGGCCATAAAATATAAGAATCGGAAGTAGTCTTCGCCCCACGCTCCATAGCTCCCTGATGAATCGGACCTAACTTATACATATGGTTGCTTTGATTAGAGCCGGAACCCGCATTCATAAAAGAGAACATTCCGGCAATCAGCAAAGTAGACTTATGATGAGTCACCGTAAAGGGTCCGGCAAAAATGGCACATGCCTCACCGTTCTCTTCTTGACAATTACTAAAAAACAAAGAATCAGATGCAGAATAGTTATGTCCCAAATGACATGCCTGGCTGATAAAGCAACGGGTCAACATAGTTCCATCTTCCACATTAGAACCGCTTGATATAATAAAATCATCGCATACCACTCCATAGCCGATATGAATAGGCGCCTGCTCATTACTGTTCAAGCTGCCGTTTTTCAATCGTCCCGCCCCTTCTATCTTACAATAATCACCTATTCGTACATTCTTTATATATCCCGCATCAACAATGGTAACATGGTGGCCAATAGTACCTGTATCCGAAGCATTTTCTTCAGCATACTGGTCAATAATGGCTTTCATCCGACAAATCAATTCAGGACGATGACGATACAATGCCAAAATATAGGCCTGATGCGCTGACAGACGATCATGAATAGGCACTTCACGTCCACCCGTTTCATTCAATACAGCTACTTCAACGCCATTTCCAAACTTGCTCCAGCCATCTACCAGAATAATATCTACATTCTCTATAAATGCATAATCCCCAATTATATAGTTGGCTATATAGTTTTTTATATTCTCAATACAACAATTATCGCCCACCGTTACATTATGCAAGGTCGCATGATACAATCCGGAATGTTTACGCATGCCACCCGCCAACATAAACTCGTCTTCAAAAACTCCCAATCTGACCCTTCCAGAAAAACGGGTATGACAAATATAGTCCGTCTTAAAGTTCTCTACTACTTCAATTTCAGCCCAATCAACCGCAGTGCATGATCTCTCTTTTAATTGTTGTATTTCTTCTTGTGTAAGTGAACGATAAGTTTTCATTTTCTATATGTATTTATTCTTCATCATAGGTTTGATAAAGAAAATCGTTATAAGGATACTTCTGTACGTGTAGCTCGCGTACCTTATTATATATAATAGTCTTCAATTCATCCATATTTATTTTCTCTCTAGCAGAAATGAAGATACAATTATCATTCAATTTCGCCATCCATGTCTTCATCAGTTCTTCCAATGTAATATTTCTCCCTGGTTTTAGGAGTCAAATCATCCTCTGCTTTCTCTATATAGGTATAAGCATCTATCTTGTTAAAAACAATCATGGTAGGCTTTCCACCTGCCCCCAAATCAGCAATCGTTTTATCAACCACAGAAATTTGTTCCTCAAAATCCGGATGAGAAATATCCACCACATGAATCAGCAGATCAGCTTCACGCACTTCGTCCAAAGTTGATTTAAAGGAATCAACCAAATCCGTTGGTAATTTACGGATAAATCCTACGGTATCTGTAAGCAGAAATGGCAGATTCTCAATAATCACTTTGCGTACTGTGGTGTCCAATGTTGCAAAAAGTTTATTTTCAGCAAAGACCTCGCTTTTTGAAAGCAAATTCATTAAAGTAGATTTTCCCACATTAGTATACCCTACCAAAGCTACACGTATCATACGTCCACGGTTTTTACGTTGAGTGGACTTCTGTTTATCAATTTCAACCAACCGCTCTTTCAACAATGACATACGATTCAAAATAATACGACGGTCCATTTCCAACTGAGTTTCACCCGGGCCACGTAATCCCACAGAGCCTTTACCTCCACCAGCACCAGATCCACCTCCCTGACGCTCCAAGTGAGTCCACAAACGTTGCAGACGAGGCAGCATATACTTGTATTGGGCCAATTCCACTTGTGTTTTAGCATTTGCTGTTTGAGCCCGCATGGCAAAAATATCCAGAATCAGCGAAGTACGGTCCAAAATCTTCACTTTCAGTTCAGCTTCTATATTACGTGCATCTTCCGGGACTTGCAATGTCGGGACCTCGTTTCCGGCAGTACCAGATCGCCTCCATTGTACAAACTCCTCAAACGGACGATCCATCAAATCAATCCATTGCTGCATATGAATCTCATACAGAGCTTTTTCCTGGGTCATCGTTGTCAATTCCGGTAAACCTGTAACATATGTATCAATATCGGATTCCGCAACTCCATAAAAAGCACATGCTTCACGAATTCCTTTCAGGTACAGTTCATTAGCTTTCGACAGATTTTGAGCAACTCTAATCCGCGCGCATAAGCTTCTGCTTCCAAAAGTAGCTGTTCTTGACAAGAATAAATCAATTCCGGAGCGTCTCTTCTGAAAAGGTAGTTACTTACAACAGATGACAGTAGATTTTCTTCATCATCCGTCTTTGCAGCCTCTCTATTACCCAACCCCGGTATACACCATCCGCACCCGGTTCAAAATAACAGGGAATACGGGGATCATTACGTTCTTGCATCGGTTTCAACATATAATTGCTAGCAAAGAACAATATTTGTGTCCCCCCAACCAATTCTATAAGTTCATATTTAGGGTTCTGGTTCCGGATCTGTAGAGTAAGGAAATACCAAATTGTCCGCTGCTGATGCAACCATTCCTCCAGCCTGCAGCAACGTACCAATAGCAGCAGCCTTAGAAGGGTCTTTATCTACCATAACCATCAATGTTCTGAACTTTAAAGACTTTGCCAAAGTCATCCATTTGTTCATATCACCTTTGTAATAGATATCGTACTCATCAATTGCATTAGCATCATTCAGATCTATAAGCTGTAATGCCTCATCAAGTAATGACAAAACACCATTCAATACACTTTCCTGAGAATCAAATTTCGGATATTTAATTGTTCCGTTCAGGATTCTGTGAAAGGAATATCTCCCCACAACATCGTTGCCTCATACATATGCTCAGCCAAAAGAATCTTACACTGCGCAATAGCATTGTGATTCACCGGTTCTGACTCTTCTGCATTTTTAATAGCTAACATCAAATTATTGCCACCTACAGAATAATAATGTTTCCAGACATTCCCTGTACTATAAGGAGAAATAGTATATACAGATTCATCCCAGCCACCGTAATCAAGTCCACCATCAACTTGACACTGCGAACTCATAGATAAAGGAATATAAAAGTCACCACCAGTGCGTGTTCCAGCCCAGTTTACAGCTACATAGTTAAACAAATACCCGGGATCAACTTTCTCGGCAGTATTGGGATCATGGTTAATATCGAGCCAATCGCTACATGAAGTTAAACATGCCAAAGCGCTCAATGCGTATGTTAATATTTTCTTTTTCATTATCATATTCGTTTAAATCTTACAATGTTAATCTGACATTAAATCCAAAACTTCTGGTAGAAGGTATGCTGTTAAACTCTACACCACCCCCAATCTGAGAAGGACCGAAGAAGTTAGCTTCCGGATCAATATGTGGCACATGATCTTTAATAATCCATAAGTTACGTGCCTCAAAACCTAAATCAATGATTTAACAAAAAGCTCTTGAACCATTTGCGCGGGAAGCTATAAGACAACTGTACCTCTCTGAGTTTTTACAAATGATGCATTATAGATATTCCCTTCATTATTACTAGAATTGGATATATGCTGCCAATAATCCTGCATACTTTTCACAGGAACATCATTAGGTCTATATGTTCCATCATCCTGAAGGATTACACCCGGCTCAATAAAGGAAGCATCTTCACGGTGAGCTATTGTTTCAGCAGCCAAACCGCTACTTCTTAAATTAGCTACAGTCTCTGAATACAAAGAACCTCCATGACGGATATCAATCAAGAAACTCAAGGTAACTCCCTTATAAGTAAATGTATTGTTGATTCCCATCGTAAAATCAGGATATACATCTCCTAAACGCACGTTATTAACAGTTTCTCTCAAACCTGTTTTAGAATTAATCACATAATTTCCTTGGTCATCACGTTTCCAACCCGTGCCATACAAGCCAAACGAATCTCCTTTAGCAGCCTTAATTTGTAAACCGCTCAGTCCACTCGTTAACGTATATTCATCAAGTCCTTCAGCTAACTCCTCCACTGTCTGCTTATTTGAAGCAAATGTTGCATCCAGGTCCCATTTAAAATCACGTGTTTCCACAGGAGTCAACCCCAAAGTTACTTCAACACCTTTATTGGCAATCTTCCCGGCATTAATATTATTGGCAAAGTAGCCTGTTGACAATGGGACATCAATACTTACAATCTGATTCTTTGTAATATTGCTATAATAAGTCATATCTAACCTAATTTTTCCACCGAAGAAACGCAAATCAGCTCCAACTTCAAAAGAACTTTGATTTTGCGGCTTCAAATTCTCATTTGGTAAGACACGAGGTCCCGTAAAGCCAACTAATCCCATATGGGGGAAAGTGTTAACATTACCCAGATATTGCAAAAAGTAAGTACTAGCGGGAGTATATTTAAATGCCAAATTGTACGGATCTTCATCACTACCCTCATTAGCATAACTCAAACGAACCTTACCAAAATTCAGAATATCTTTGTTTTCCATCAACTCCGTAAAAATAAAACTACCACTTATGGAAGGATAGAAATAGGAACGATTATTGATCGGTAGAGTAGACGACCAGTCATTACGTCCTGTTACATTTACGAAAAGCATATCTTTGTATCCCAAACTAATATCTCCATATAAACCAACAAGACGTTTCTTTTCATAATAATTTACCGGAGTAGTAGACTTCGCATTAGTATATGTGTATAGCCCATCAACAACCAGATTCTGCGCCTGCACATTTTCATTCTTCCATTCCTCCTGATAGAGATTATGCCCCATCATTACCTTAAAATGATAGTCATTTGCAAAAGTCTTCTCGTAAGAAACCATTAAGTCATTATTTATAATTCTTTTATACAAATTCCAAGTCTGGAACTTTCCGTTCAAGGCTCCTACAGTCCCCTTTGCATACACCTTACGCCTTCCTTCTGTGTAAAAATCTGTTCCGGCATTATTGGTGATAGTCAGTCCTTCAATCGGTTTATAAGTCAATGTGATATTACCAATCATACGATCTAAATTATTGGTAAACTTATTCTTATTAATAATCCAATATGGATTATTACTTTTACCTTCCGGATCTAATGTGATTTGCTTTCCATTCTCATCCACCCAATTCTTTTGAATATCATGTATATCAATAGTTCTCGGCAATCCATTAATCAATGGAATCAGTAGGTTACTATCATTTGCACCTTGCGCTGGACGACCTTCAGAGTCGGAACGTATATATTGAGCAGAAATACGACCTGTGAAGTTCTTAGTAAAATTCATACCCGCATTGACAGAAAAAGCGTATTTATTATAGTCAGATCCAGGTACAACACCAGTCTGATTAGTAGAAGTAAAGCTCAAACGGAAGTCGGCCTTTTCACCACCACCCGCAACTGATACATTATTAATATAACTCATTCCAGTTTCATAGAAACTTTACATTATCAGGATTTGCTCTTCAAAGTCACTTTTCACCTTTGTAATCTGTAAGCTGCTGATCTTGTACCGGATCTTCGGTCCCCAACCATTCAACATTTTCACATTATATACGCCATAACTACCTTGTGCATATTCATTTTGAAAATCAGGTAACTTCAGTACATTTTCAAATCGTTAGAAAGTTTACTGTTACAAACACCGGTGAGTTCTTCTTTCCCTTCTTAGTAGTAATAACGATAGCACCATCCTTTGCACGCGCTCCATACAATGCTGTTGCAGCTGCTCCCTTCAATACATTGATAGATTCAATATCATCTGAATTAATATCCCCTGCACGATTACCGACATCAACTATACCATTAGTTCTGTCAGGGTTATAAGAACCATTGTCAATTGGAAGCCCGTCAATAATAAATAAAGGAGAAGAAACGGTACCAATAGACGAAGCTCCACGAATCTGTATACTTGAACTACCACCTACCGTACCAGATGATTGGGCTATTTGCAGTCCCGCAATCTTACCAGACAATGAATTAAGTACATTACTTTCACGTGCTTTAGTTATTTCATCTCCCTTCACACTAGATACGGCATAACCTAGGGATTTTTCCGATCGCTTAATCCCCATAGCTGTCACTACAACCTCATCTAGATTTTGGGAATCAGACTTTAGCACAACTTTTAAAGTTGGTTTGATCACCACTTCTTGTGTCTGCATACCAATATACGAAATCTGCAAAGTCTTTGCAGAACTTGGTACATTCGACAAATTAAAATTACCATCTACATCTGTGATTGTACCCAGAGTGGTACCTTTTACCAACACAGAAGCGCCAACAACTGGCTGCCCGTCTTCTTCAGAAATCACAACGCCTGTGACCTTTTGAGTTTGGGCAGTTACTAGGCCTATGCCCACAAAAAGGCATGCCAATAACAGCATTAATTTTCTTTTCATAAATTCTCTCTTAAAGTTTAACTTTACATTATTTGTATCTTTACTCTAACAATTTGCAAATATATTAATAAAACTGAAACTAGCAATTATATTAATAAAAAAAGGTTGCAAATATAACATTTTGTTATTTTACAAGCTGTATTTATGCCGATAAGCATATTTTTTTTCAACCAAAAGCTTTGATTGCTAAAACTGCAATTGACACTTTGCATAAGCAAAATGCCTCTTTTAATATTTCTTTTACTCGTTTTTAGTCATAAAACACCTTTAAAAGCCATTCTTTTTGCTTTTTTCGTGAAAAAGCGAATAAAAAAGTGGCATTTAATTTAAAGTTTTGTGAATACCAAGTGATTTGAAGATTTATTTTTTAGAGATATTAATGCTTATTCGCCTCTGATATAGCACAGAATTACGTCTAATTTGTTCTATTATTAATTAAAAAATGAAAGTATGGAGAAGATCAGTTACAACCTTGTGTTTAACAGAAAGAAGAGATTGAATAAAAGAGGAATGGCATTAGTTCAGGTAGAAGCCTATCTGAACAGGAAAAAGATGTATTTCTCCACCAAAATATATCTCAAACCGGAACAGTGGGATGCCAAACGAAAAATGGTGAAGAATCATCCTAATGCGAATGTTTTGAATCGTATGTTATATGAAAATATAGCAGCTATTGAGCAAACAGAACTTGGACTATGGCAACAGGGAAAGTCCATATCGTTAGATTTATTAAAAAATTCTATTGATAAACCTCTAAGCAATGGAAGGTCATTTTTGACTTTTTTTAAAGAGGAGATAGCCAATTCTTCTTTGAAAGAAAGTACCCGTCAAAATCACCTTTCCACGCTTGAATTACTTCAGGAGTTCAAGAAAGAGGTATTATTTACCGATTTGACATTTGAGTTTGTGTCTTCATTTGATAATTACCTGCAATCTAAAGGTTATCACCTTAATACTATTGCCAAGCACATGAAGCATCTGAAACGATATATTAATGTTGCAATAAATAAGGAGTATATGGATATACAGAAGTATGCCTTTAGAAAATATAAAATTAAAAGTATAGAAGGAAGCCATACACACTTAGCTCCGGAAGAGTTACACAAATTTGAGAATTTGCAGCTGACTGGAAGATATACGAGACTGCAAAAACAAAAGATGCTTTTTATTTTGCTGTTATGCTGGATTACGATATTCTGATTTCACTAATCTGACCTCTGCAAATATTGTTGAGTTCCATCAGGAGACTTGGATAATATACAAATCTGTCAAAACAGGTATGGAGGTACGCCTTCCTTTATATTTATTATTTGAGGGTAAAGGAATCCAGATATTACAACGCTATAAAGATGACCTCAATAGTTTTTTCAAGTTGAAAGACAATTCTAATATTAATAAGGAATTAAACATATTGGCAGGCTTGGCTAAAATTGATAAACGTGTATCGTTTCACACCGCCCGTCATACAAATGCTACCTTATTAATATATAGTGGTGCTAATATCACTACTGTACAAAAGTTGTTAGGACATAAAAGTGTAAAAACGACTCAGGTATATGCGAATATTATGGATATTACAGTGGTGCGTGATCTTGAGAAAACTGCCTCATCAAAAAATAATAATAAGCACAAAAACTAAACGAAAGTGTTCTGTTTTTAAGATTTGGTTATAGAAATGGAAGGTATAATTTTCTCTAATAGAAGAAAGTGTGTATAATTAAATGAAAGAATATGCAATATAAGTTCCGAAAAACGCATATATATAATCTAAAGATACATCATAATTACGAATATTATCACTCGTCCCATTTAAAGGAATAAAGCGTTCCTTTAAAAGGAACGAGTCATTGGTCGTAGAGAAGCCCTTGCTTTCTTTAAAAGGAAAGGATTAAAAGCTAATTTATAAACTTGACAGCCTCTAATAGCTATTAAAATCCGGCATTTGGGGTTCTTTCATTTTAGCATCAGATAAATGATAAATACCTCTTTTTGCATAATTAGATGTAATTACACAATCTCTTTGATACAGAAAAAGCATATAACCATCCAATATAAATATTCATCAATCATATTCTCTGCGATTTTGGAGGATATTTGAATCCACCCCTGCATATTTTAAAATATACAGTAATAAAATATGCATTTTTTCATCTGGAGTTTTTCTTTTTCTTAGATTACCGTTTGCTAATGAATATATTATTATAGTCAATAATTATTGGATATAATTTAGAACAAGAAAACCATCTTCAACAGTTAAGATGGAAATAAGTTTTAGCTTATATCATATAAGATAAGAACTTAAATAATTAATTAATAGATGGTTATGCCCTATTTTTGATAGAAATCTGGTATCATAAATCAGTAAACTAATATGTTTGGTAGGTGCTTAATATATTGATAATCTGCATAATAACTACAACAAAAATTTATTTCCGAAGGAAAGCAAACATTATATATATTATTAGTAATCAACATATTATAGTTGTATTTAGTTCTGCAAAGACTTTGCAGATTTCGTACATCGGTATGCAGACGCAGGAAGTGGCGATAAAGCCCAATTTGCGAGTGGTTCTCAAATCTGATGCACAGCTAATAGATGAGGTTGTTGTAACCGGATATGGGGTAACTAAAAAGCTGCATTTACGGATCTGCCCAAACGGTGGATAATAAGGACTTGATGAAAAAACAGATGCAAACTTTATGAAGTCTTTGGAAGGATCAGTAGCTGGTTTACAAGTAAATAGCTTGACTGGACAACCTGGTGCATACGCTTCTACTACTATTCGTGGGGTTGGTTCAATGAACTCTGGAACCGAACCTTTATACGTAATTGATGGTATTGCCATTTACACAGACAAAATGGGGGCTTATAACAAAGCCGGGACAGGGGATATGGCGGCAAGTCCGATGGCTAATATCAATCCTAACGACATTGAGTCCATCACAGTTTTGAAAGATGCTACAGCTACAGCTATTTATGGAGCTCGTGCAGCGAATGGAGTAATTGTAGTTACTACTAAAAAGGTAGTCTGGGAAAAGCGCGTTTTAATGTGAATGCAAAAGTCGGAACTAGTTTTGTAGGTAAGATAGATCATAATTATCGTACGACAAATCTGGATAAATACAAAGAGATCTGGACCGAACGACTAACAAATGCAGGATATGACGGTGAGGATGGCATGACTTCTGCTGAATGGCTGAATGCCTATGTTATGGATTGGTATAATGTGGACTTGACGCAAAATATCAAGAGTGTGGATTGGCTGAAGGAGATTCTGCAAAATGGTTTTTCACAAGAATATGATATCAGTGCTCAAGGTGGGAATGAAAATTTGCGCTATTATATTAGTGGAGGATATTGTCAGAACACAGGAATCGTCATCGGAACTGGAATGAAACGCTATAGCGGACGTATTAGTTTAGATGGAAAAAGCGGACGGATAGGATATGGACTTTCTGTGAATGGAGCACTCTCCGATATAAACAACACTATGACTGAAAGCCAATATACTAATCCTATTGTAGCAGTATATGACATCCGTCCGTTTGAACAGGTGCGCAATGAAGACGGAACATATAATACAAATGTTAATTATAATCCTGTAGCTATTAACGATAAAGAAAAAGGTGATAAACGCAATCAAAAGCAGATTACATTGGTTGTGAATCCATATTTTACTTATAATATTATTGATGGCTTAACATGGAAGACAAATGCAGGATTGAGCTTGATTGACTTGGACGAGTTTTTTTACAGTTCAATTTATAATCCTCAATATTCCGGTAGTGGTATGCTTGGTCAAAGAAACCAGGAAAGAGCAACAACCTTGACCATTACCAATACCGTAAACTTCAACCGCACTTTCAAAGACATGCATCATTTGAATGTGTTGTTGGGACAAGAAGCACAGAAAATATCTTATAGAACAATTTATGCAGCTGCCAGTGGATATCCTAGTGATGCTGTTTTTGAATTGGACAATGCTTCCAAGCCAACAGGGGCGGGATCTTCAACCAAAGCAAGCACTCTTTCTTCATTCTTTATGAATGCAGAATATAACTTGAATGATAAATATTATCTGTCAGGCAGTTTCCGTTATGACGGCTCGTCAAGATTTGGTGTAAACAACAAATGGGCTCCTTTTTGGTCTATAGGAGCAAAATACCGAATCTCTAACGAAAGCTTTATGGAAAATACCAAAAATTGGTTGACAGATTTGACTATCAGAGGTAGTTATGGAACTGTAGGTAATCAGGATATTGGTTATTATGCAGCAATGGGATTGTATAATTATGGATATTCTTATAATGGCAAACCTGGAGCTATTCCTTACCAAATAGCCAATCCGGATCTTAAATGGGAGACTGTTGCGAAAGCCGATATCGGTATCCATGCTGTTTTCTTCGAAAGACTGACACTGAAGTGGACTATTATAACCAACGGACAAAAGATATGATATTTGATGTACCACTTTCTTACACAACTGGATTCGGATCTATCCTGAAAATGTAGGTGAGATGGAAAACAAAGGTATAGAATTCTTAATTAACGCTAACGTACTTAGAAATAAAGATTTCAGTTGGGATGTTCGTTTCACTGGTACGGCAAATAAAAAATAAAATCATAAAACTTGCCACGGAAAAACCAATTGAGAATACTCTAACTATCAGAAAAGTTGGTGAAGCGTATAATACGTTCTATATGCCAGAATATGCAGGAGTGGATCCTGAAACAGGAGAAGCAATGTGGTATAAAGGACAAGAAGGGGATGAGAAAACAAAAATGTAAATGAGGCCGGTCAGCGAATTGTAGGTTCTGCCGATCCTAAATTTTATGGTGGCTTTGGAATGAATTTCAAATACAAAGGTTTTGACTTCTCTTTTGATACCAGTTTCACCTTGGGAAATAAAGTATATAACTCCGGATTTGCATTTGATATGCAGGTTGGACATTATTTCTTAGGCCCGGTATCTAACTACGTTTATGACAACCGCTGGCAAAAGCCGGGAGATATAACCGACGTACCCAAATTTGTAGCTGGAGACAACTCGGGAGCAGAAACTAATTCCAGCCGTTTCTTAATGAATGGTTCTTATTTAAGAATGAAATCCATGGTTTTAGGATATACTCTTCCGAAGAACCTTATGAATAAGGTGGCTATTGACAATTTAAGAGTTTATATCTCTGCTGACAATTTGTTCACTATCACTGCTAAAGATTTTATAGGATTTGATCCACAAACCAGATCTACCGGTATGCAGTCTTGGGCATATCCTGTACCTAGAAATATCATGTTCGGTCTTAATCTTAGCTTCTAAAAAAATAACTTTAGAAATTTATGACAATGAAGAAAATATTATTTGCTTTATTAACCGGTTGGATGGCAATTTCATTCACCGCATGCGATGACTTCTTGACAGAAACGCCATCAACTTCTGTTCCGACAGAAGAAGCCTTGGTTACTACCCAAGATTTTCAGAATGCTTTAAATGGTGTATATTACACATTAGGTTCATATCGTTTTCTGGGACGTGATGTATTAGCAATTGGAGATGCGCCAACGGATATCACTTCACATTCTGTTGCAACGTCTCACTTCTATGACATCTTCCGCTATCAGATACTGGATACTAATTCATACATACAAGAAATATGGGCATACGGATAGTGGGCTATCGACCGTTGTGCACGTATCATTAAAGAAGGTACTTCATTTAAAGAAGTAACAAAGGGGATCTGGCAGAAGTGGAAGGATGCATCGCTCAAGCCTATGCTATTAAAGCCCTCTGCTCTTTCTATTTGACTAACATGTTTGGTTTGCCATATTCGGAAGCCAACAAAACGACATTAGGTATCGTAAACATTACTGAACCCGTCCCTGCCTATTCACAGGTGTCAAGAGTCAGTGTAGAACAAAATTATAGCCTGATTCTTGATGATATAACGAAAGCTAAAGAATATTATGCTAAAGAAGGTGTTGAAAATGTAGGTAAACAGTATATGAATACGGCTGCAGTTGCTGCACTTGAAGCTCGCGTAAAACTCTATATGAAAAATTACGAAGGGCTATTACAGCGGCTCAAGAGGCAATAACCTAAGTGGTGGTACAATTGTATCAACCAAAGAAGACTATAAGAATATGTACACGACATTGGCTGTTTCGACAGAAGACATTTTCTTTATAGCAAAAGCCGAAGATGATTATTTGTCCGCTAATGCTCTGAATACTTTATGGAATAAATACGGTTTGTCTATTAACAGCGCAACAGTAGCAGAATATTCACCTAATGATATTCGGCTGGCGCTTCTTGGCGGTACGTGGACTGGTGGAAAAATGCGTGGTATCACAACCAATAATCAGATTTCTAATTTACCAGTTTTCAGACTGCCTGAAATGTATTTAATACAGGCAGAAGCATATGCAAAACAGTCAACTCTAATTATGGAAAAGCTAAAGAAAAGCTATTGGAAGTAGCTTCCAAAAGAAATCCGGATTTGGATGACAATGAAATAGCAGAGGATCAAACGGTTATTGATGCCATTGATAAAGAAAGAAAATTAGAACTGGTTCAAGAAGGACATCGCTTCTTTGATGCAAGAAGATTAGGTAAAATTATTAGTGTAGCAGATGGATCGTACACTAATTTCAACATCGCAAAATTTGTGTACCCAATACCTTCTTTTGAAGTCAATTCAGGTTTTGGAGTTATACAAACAGAGGGATGGAGTAATAATTTACCTCGATAAAACATTTTTTAATATTGCCTCCATATAAGGATAAGTTTTAAATAAATAGATGAGACCTGCAATTTCGATTAATTCTAAAATTGCAGGTCTTATTATTTATAAATATATACATAAGTAGTTTTACGTAAGAAACAATAATTCGCTTGCAAAATTTCAATGAATGTCATATTTACCTTGACTAATAATCAACATTTGAATAACTTTGCAGATTTCGTATATCGGAATGCAAACACTCAAGAAGTCGTTATTAAGCCAAATTTGAGAGTTGTATTAAAGGCTGACGCCCAAAAGCTAGACGAAGATAGTTAGTTACAGCAATGGGTATCTCACGTGAGAAAAAAGCATTAGGATATGCTGTACAAGATGTAAAATCAGATGTACTGACACGGGCGGCCAATACAGATTTAGCAGGTGCCTTACAAGGAAAAGTATCAGGTATTGACATCACTCCATCATCAGGTATGCCGGGTGCTTCTTCTAAGATTACGATTCGCGGTTCCCGTTCTTTCACAGGAGATAATACCCCATTATATGTAATTGACGGTATGCCAATTGCTTCTACTGCCGATGTTAGTACATCTCTTACTGACGGAGCATATGGCACAGACTATGCTAATCGTGCAGTCGATATTGATCCTAACGACATCGAAAGTATTAATATACTGAAAGGACAGGCTGCTTCTGCATTATATGGAATGAGGGCCTCGAACGGTGTTATTGTTATCACTACTAAAAGTGGTAAAGGAGCAAATAAAGGGAAACCAAACATCACTTTTAGCACCAACCTTTCATTCGATAAGATCTCAACCCTGCCAGAGTTACAACAAGAATACGCACAAGGCTCTAAAGGAGTATTTGATCCCTTATCACCTTTTGCATGGGGTCCTAGAATCTCAGAATTACCTAATGATCCTAACTATGGTGGAAATACTAATAATAGTTACACCAATAAGTATGGTAAACAACCAGACAGGTATTACGTTCCTCAGCTTGCAGCAGCCGGTATGGACCCTTGGGCTACTCCAAAAGCATATAACAACATGAAAGACTTCTTCGAAACTGGTGTATCGTGGAGCAACAATGTGAATGTAGCCCAAAAATTTGATAAAGGGAACTACTCTTTCTCTATGGGTAATACCACTACCAATGGTATTGTTCCCTCAACAGGTATGGATAGATACAATGTAAAATTATCAGCAGAAGCACAACTGCACCCCAACTGGACTACCGGATTTAATGGGAATTTTGTGACTTCAAAGATCACAAAACAATCTACTGCCAACACAAGTGTAGTTGCTACTGTTTACAATGCTCCTGTTAGTTATAATATGGCAGGCATTCCTTCCCATATAGAAGGTGACCTATATACTCAAAATACCTATCGTAGTGATTGGATTGACGATGCTTACTGGGCTGTCGATAATAATCAATTTTCAGAACGTTCACAACGCTTCTTTGGAAATGCCTTTGTGAAATACTCCACTAAATTCGGGACCGACAACCATAAACTGGATATTAAGTATCAAATAGGTGACGATGCTTATACAACTAACTATTCTGAAATTTATGGATATGGAAGCACTTGGGCCGCTACAGGTGAAGATTCGGAATATCACTATACTGTTAATGAGCTAAACTCATTACTGACTGCCTCTTACACATGGAATATTAATGATGAATGGGCATTAGACGCTTTAATCGGTAATGAATTTGTTGATAAAAAGACAAAATACGAATATGCGTATAGCATGAATTTCAACTTTCCGGGCTGGAATCACTTAAATAATGCTTCTGTATTTTCCAATGAAAGTCAATACAATAAAAAACGAACCGTAGGTAATTTTGCAAATGTATCAGTTGCATGGAAAAATATGCTCTACTTAAGTGGAAGTATACGTAATGACATCGTTTCAAGTATGCCACGTGACAATCGTTCTTTCACTTATCCTTCGGTGTCATTGGGATTCATTTTTACAGAATTGGCACCGTTAAAGAACAATATATTAACTTTCGGTAAAATACGTGCCTCCTACGCAGAAGTAGGTATGGCAGGAGATTATACTCAAAGCTATTACTACACTCCCGCTTATGGTGGCGGTTTCTATATGGGGAATCCTATTGTATACCCAATAGCCGGAGCAATGGCTTATGTACCATACTATAAAGTATATGATCCCAACTTAAAGCCACAGAATACAAAATCATACGAGATAGGAGCTGATCTTACTTTCTTCAACGGATTGGTCACATTGAATTATACTTACTCACGTCAGAATGTAAAGGATCAGATATTTGAAGTTCCTTTTAGCTGGTTCAACCGGAGCCTCAAGTATGATAATGAACGGAGGTAAGATACATACTAATACTCATGAATTGACATTGGGCATTTCTCCGGTAGATACCAAAAACTTCAAGCTTGACTTTGCTTTCAACTTCTCCAAAATCGACAATTATGTTGATGAACTGGCTCCAGGAGTAGAAAGCATTATGTTAGGAGGATTTGTTACTCCACAAGTACGTGCCGGAATTGGTGACAAATTCCCTGTAATCTATGGAAAAAGCTACATGCGCAATAATGAAGGTAAGATAGTTGTAGATCAAAACGGGCTCCCCATGCAAGGAGAAGATGCGGTGATTGGAACTGTATCTCCCGATTTCCGCCTGGGGTTCAATACTAATATTGAATTATACAAGTTCCGCATTTCCGCAGTATTTGACTGGAAACAAGGTGGACAAATGTATAGTGGTACCGCAGGTGAAATGAACTATTACGGTGTGAGTAAATTATCTGGAGATATGCGTAAAACTGATTTTATTGTAGAAAACTCAGTTAAAGAAACGGGTAAAGATACCAATGGAAATCCGATTTATGCTCCTAATGACATAAAGGTATCTGATGCTCAATCCTATTTCACAAGAAGAAGGTCTATTGACGAGTCTTATATTTATGACAACTCTTATATTAAGTTACGTGAATTATCCATAAGCTATCCGGTCCTCTCAAAAAATGGCTAAACGTAAACGTAAATGTCTTTGCACGTAACATATTAGTTTGGTCAGAATTTAAAGGATTCGACCCAGAGGCTTCACAAGGCAATGACAATATGGGAGGTGCATTCGAACGTTTCTCTCTTCCGGGAACAGCCAGCTATGGCTTCGGATTTAATGTAAAATTCTAATTAGCTAAAAAGAAAGATGAAAACATATACTATAATTAAAGGATTTTTTGCCGTTGGCGTTTTATCAGTTGTCCTTTCCGGATGTTCGGAAGATGCAATGGATAGAATAAATAAAGATCATGGACACACACAAAGCGTGGCTGGAAGATTTATCCTAACTGATGTAATAACCTCTACCGCGTTTTCAAATGCAGGAGGAGACTTAAATACTTATCTATCTTCATATATTGAATATGAAGTAGGTGTTGACAATCAATTGTATTATGCAGAAACCAGAGAGAGCGAACCGACCTCATCTTCTACTTTCAACAATACATGGAACAACCTGTACTCAACATTAAAATCCGCCCGTATCATAATTAACCAATGTAGTGATGGAGGGATAGATTACGGCAATTATACAACCAAAGGCATGGCCGAAGTATTAGCAGCCTACAACTGTGCATTAATAGCAGATATGTTTGGCGATGCTCCGTGCAGCCAAGCTGCCTTAGTTGACGAAAATGGTTCCCCGTTTATCTAAATCCCAAAAATGGATAAACAAGAGGATATTTATAAACAAGCAATGCAATATCTGGATGACGCTATTGCAGACTTACAACAAGAGGATTTAATAGATCCAGCCAGTCAAGATTTACTTTTACCAAGGAGATGCAGAAAAATGGCTCAAATTTGCATATGCCCTGAAAGCACGCTATACGATGCTGTTGAGTTATCATGAATTAAAATTCTTGGAAGCAGAAGCTCTGTGCAGATTGGAACGTGATGCTAAAAGTGCATTAAAAGATGCAGTAGTGGCTGGACTGTTAAATGCGGAAAACAGCTTTACTATTTCAAGAAAAGAGTTGGGCAAAACACTCATCAATGCAGCAAGCAGTATTACGGAAGCTGAAGCCGAAAGTTACTTTGACAATACGATAGAGGCCAAATATACAGCTGAACCTTTGAAAACAACAATGACTCAAAAATACTTCGCATTATGGGGAGCTTCAGGTGAAGCGACAGAATCTTACAATGATGTTCGCAGAATGAAAGGACTGGGCGAAAACTTTATTGAACTAAAAACCGAAATCTTTCCCATTACGTTGTCCTTATGGCAATAGCGACACTACAACAAATGCTGAAGTGAAAGCAGCTTACGGAAACGGACAATATGTGTATAGTGAAAATGTTTGGTGGGCAGGCGGAAGCAGATAATCCATTGACTTGAATCATATAAATGAGACTGAATTCTCCAGGGAAAGGTGGGAATTCAGTCTCATTTCTTTATATTATAATAATAAAAGCCTTTATTATTTATACAAAAATCCCACTCTCCCCCTTTCTTATTTCATGTAATTTCATAGAGCATACTCTTTTCATTCATCCTGCCGACCAACACATTTTCTCTATAAAAGTAATTCAAAATAAAAAATGTTCCTTATATTTGCCAATGGTTTACGGGTTTATTTACATATACTTTTTAAATATAAAGAGTATTTATTTTCGTCTATAAACAAAGTAGCTTTTGAATGATAACTCTTTAAACTTCCTCTGAAAAGGATTGAAGACACTAAATATATGGATCATTTTTTTAGAGAAAATAGACACACACACTTTATCACTCCTACAACAAGGTGACGAAAAGGCTTTCGACACTATTTTCTGGAAATATAATCCCCGTGTATTTCATTTTATTCATTCCCTTCTATATGATAAAATACTAGCAGAGGACCTCACTCAAAATGTATTTCTAAAGATTTGGGAAAGACATCAAGATATCAAACCGGAAGAAGGTTTTGAAGCCTATCTCTTCACGATAGCACGCAACATGGTATACAAAGAAACAGAGAAACGGCTGCTCTCGGAACGTTTTCTGGATTCAATCAAACAAACTGATGCCGACAAGCACTTTGAAATAGATGTTGACACCGACTCCTACAAGAATATATAGACGAGCTGGTAGAACAGCTACCCTCTTCCGGGAAGAAAATCTACCTCATGAGCAAGAAACAACATCTGACAAATAAAGAAATAGCCGCCCAACTATCTTTTGTCAGAAAAAAACAGTTGAAACGCAATTATATCGTGCCCTTCATTTCTTACGTTCTAAATTAGCCAATGAAATTGTAGCTTTGGCTCTATTTTTTTCTTTCTTCTAATTTTAAATAGTGTTAAATACAGAGTAAAATCTTTGCACCCTGTAAGGATTCTTGGCTCCATGGAGATATACATAATAAAAGCCCATGGAGAAGAATACGAATATATTATTATTAGAATGTTTTATGCGGGGAGAAACCTCTCCGGATGAAGAACAAATACTATCTGACTGGCTCCACAGTCAGGAAGCAAAAGAGCAGTTATCCAACTATTATCAGGAAACCTGGAAAGGCTCTAATAACAAGCTCATTGCCGAAGTACAAGGACGTATGTTTGAACGGGTCAAAAGTCAAATGCATAATGCCGTACAAGAGTTGAATAGACGAAAGCAGAAACGGACAATGCGAATCAGGCGTTTATTTCAGTATGCAGCAGTCATTCTTTTAATCATAACAGCAGGAATAGGAGGTCATTTATATACAGTTTCTCAAACAGAACCCACAGTAACGGATAAGAGCTATCTTGTCCAAACAGGAAAAGGACAACGGCAAATATTACCTTACCGGACGGTACAGTCGTTTGGCTAAATTCATATACTCAACTGCATTACAATGCGAATTACGGAGCCACTCAACGAGTGGTGTCATTGATAGGCGAAGCATATTTCGAAGTAGCTAAGGATAAGGAGAAACCATTTATTGTAGAAACGGCAGGAATGAATGTAGAAGCTTTGGGAACTACTTTTAATGTAAAAGCCTACCGGGAAGATTCTCAAATCATCGCAAGACTTTTCTCCGGTTCGGTCCGTGTTTCTTCCGATAGAGATAATGTTATTCTTTCTCCTGACGAAAATGCCACATTCGAACGAAGATCGGGCAAACTGGCAATACATAAACCGGACAATTCATCGTATGCCAAAATGTGGCGAAATAACGATCTTGTATTTAATGGAGAAACACTGGAAGAAATTGCCGTACTGCTTAACAGAATGTATAATGTGCAAATAGCATTTAAATCCGAACGTATCAAGCAATATTGCTTCTCGGGAGTGATCTGCAACAATAGCCTTGATAATGTAATCGAACTGATTAGCCTAACCTCTCCCATCACTTATGAAACTCGTGGAGATACCATAATACTAGGCAATAGGTAACCCAATATATTCCTAATTATTAACCTTTAAAATTCAATGCGTATGAAATAGTTCCAGTAGAACATAAAAAAGATAGCCTGACAAGGTCAGGACTATCTCCTTTAAGCTTAAATCGGACCTTGAAACTCACTCTGATACTGACAACTGGCGGAAGGCAGTGTCAGAGGGTATATACACCCGATTTTCAGCTTGTAAAGTTACATCTTTTTTATTGTTTAATGATTAATTTCCTATAAAATGAGTAACATCAAGCATCTCTTTTCTCGAATATTATATATTATTATATTTTTATCAAGTAGTCTAAGTGTCATGGGGCAGATCACTCTCACCATGAAAGACAAACCTCTGAAGAAGGTGATAAAACAGATAGAAAAAAGTAAGTGAATATCGTTTCTTCTATAATGAAGAGTTGGCTAATCTCAATAAGCCAGTCTCTCTCGAAGCACAGAATAGCAGTATAGAAAAGGTTTTAAAGGACCTTTCTTCGCAGGCTCCATTCAGTTATCTGATTAAGCCTAATTTCCAGATTGTATTATCTGACGACCTGCCTTCACAACAGACAAAAATTACAGAGCATAACAGGGCGTGTAGTAGACACTGCGGACAATCCTATAATTGGTGCAAACGTGTTAGTGAAAGGAACTACCAATGGGGTCATCACTGATATTGACGGTAACTTCTCCTTAGAAAAGTTCCGGTACAATCACAACTGCAAGTATCTTATATCGGATATGAGACTAAGGAACTGGCCGTAGTTTCGGAAAGACAAATGTCAAAAATCATAATGGCAGAAAACACTAAATTATTAAATGAAGTCGTAGTGACTGGCTTTGGCCTTGCTCAAAAGAAGGCTACCCCTGACAGGAGCTATTGCCTCCGTAGGAGCTGATGATATAAGCAGATCTTCAGCGGTAAACACTTCCGGAGCACTGGTCGGAAAGGTAGCCGGATTGAACTACAGATCTGCAGACAGTCGCCGGAAATGCCACTACCCTGCAAATCCGTAATATGGGAACACCTTTATTTGTGATTGACGGCGTGCAGTCCGATGAAGGTCAGTTCAACAACATTGATTTTAATGACATCGAATCCATTTCTATTTTGAAAGATGCCTCTGCTTCCATTTATGGTGTACGGGCTGCAAACGGGGTCATTGTTGTAACAACCAAGAAAGGAAAGAAAACACCAAGAGCACTGTGACGTTAAATACTTATTATGGCTGGCAACATGTATCACGCTTACCGGAACCGGCAGACGCCGTAACGTATGTAGAGAATTACATACAGTCTGAAACAATTCAGGGAAAACGTCCCGTTTTATATAGTAAAGAAGATCTGGAGAAATGGCGTCAAGGTACAAAAAAAAGGCTATGTGCCATTTAACTGGTATGATTACATCTGGGTGACTTCTCCGCAATATTATGTCAATGCCATTGTTTCCGGAGGTTCGGACAAGATCAATTATTATTTCAGTGTCGGACACATGAATCAGGAATCTGCCATTCGCAATTATGGCGGTATGAAACGATACAACGTACAAATGAATGTCGAAGCACAGGTCACTGATAAATTCAAAATCGGCATGAACATGAACGGACGTATCAAACAGCTGAAAATCCGGGTGTACCGGGAACTGACGACTATTCAAACCCGACAGCAGCTACCTACCGCAATCTACCGACTGTCCGTCCGTTTGCCAATGACAATCCTAACTATCCGGCATCAGTAGGCTCTGACAATGGCTTAAACTTCGGATTATTGAATTTTGAGAAAAGGAACCTTTGAAGACACTTGGCGAATGGCCCAATTAAACCTGAACGCAGAGTATGAAATTATCAAAGGACTTAAAGCCAAAGCTTTGTTCGGATATTATTTTGCAAGCGAATTACTTAACAATCAAGAATATACCTATCGTGTCTATAGATATGACGAAGCAACGGACGAATATGTAGATGTAGGTGGGCGTGCCAGTGCCTGGAGGGAAAGGACGAATGCTTATGTGGAAGAGTTGACTTCAAACATTCAACTGGCTTATGAAAAAAGCATTCGGAGCACATTCCATCAATGCGGTAATTGGTTTCGAAGCAATAAAAAGAGACACTCCAAAGTCTTGGCTCCATGCCATCCCGGCTTCCAACTCATTGCATCTGATCTATTATGATACGATTGACAAATACGAAGATACTGGCAACAATACGGAAGCACGTTTAGGCTGGCTGGGACGTTTCAACTACAACTACGCCAACAAATATCTGATAGACTTCTCTGCACGCTATGACGGTTCATGGAAATTCCGCCCAATCATCGCTGGGGTTCTTCCTTCCGCCTCATTAGGCTGGAGAATATCAGAAGAAAACTTCTGGAAGGAATCAAAAATAGCTTCTATTTTCAGCGATTTAAAGATACGGGGATCTTATGGATTGGTAGGAGATGACAACGTTGACGGCTACAGTGCTTTCGACTACATGACAGGTTACGATTACAAACAGGAGGAGGAGTAATCGACGGTTCCTATATCATTGGTACTACCCCGCGAAACCTGCCTGTTACCACGCTCTCATGGGCAAAGGCTAAAATTCTGGACATTGGTCTCGACGTTGCTTTCCTGAATAACCGTTTATCAGGAAGCGTAGATTTCTTCAGACGTATCAAAACCGGTATTCCGGCTTCCCGTGACGACGTATTACTTCCGGAAGAAGTGGGCTTTGAGCGTCCCAAGGAAAATCTCAATTCCAATGTTCATACCGGATATGATTTGCTTGCACGTTGGAGTGATAAGGTCAATGACTTTCACTATTCTATCAGTGCCAATTTCACCTATTCCCGTTTCTACAACTGGGAGCAGTATAATCCTAAGTTCAGTAATTCATGGGATGAATATCGTAATTCTACATGGCACCGTTTCGGGAATGTCAACTGGGCATACGAGGCAGATGGCCAGTTCCAAAGTTGGGAAGAGATTGCGTCGTGGCCGATTGACAATGACCAGAAAGGAAATACGACATTACGCCCGGGTGATATCAAGTACGTCGACCAAAATGGGGATGGCATAATCAACGATATGGACAAACGCCCCATCGGATACAAAGAAGACTCCACACCCGTTCTGAACTTCGGTTTTAACCTTGCATTCGCATGGAAAGGCTTCGATTTAGCATTGATTTCTCCGGTGCGGGAATGTCTACCTGGAATCCGTCATTAATCCAAAAGATTCCATTTAACAATAATGGAAACAACCCGGCTTACTACATGGAAGATACATGGAGACTATCTGATATCTTTGATGCAAACAGTGAAATGATTCCTGGCAAATACCCGACATTATTAATCGGAAACAATGCCAATAACCATAGTAATTATTGGGATAGCTCTTTCTGGAAGTACAATGTCCGTTATTTAAAACTGCGTAATCTGGAATTTGGTTACACCTTCCCCCAAAGAGTGGCTGCAAAAATGCAGAATTAACAGTCTAAGGTTATATCTTGCCGGACAGAACCTGTTTACACTCACCAATGTACCTATCGATCCGGAAGTTTCAGCCGGTAACGGAACAGCTTACCCGAGTATGCGAATTATCAATCTGGGTTTAACACTTAAATTCTAAAAGCAATGAAATATATAAAAGGATACCTGTTATTGGGTTTAACTTTGATATTAGGATCTTGTTCTGATTTTTTAGATCGTGATCCCGATCAGATATTGACAAATGACCAGATCTTCAGCGATGCTAAAATGATAAACTCCGTATTGGCCGGTTTTTATGGAGATACAGAGAATTGGGGACAAAGTTTTGCCACTCCCGCCAGCTTTACTAAAGTGGACCACGGTTGCGTGACTGATGGTGCCCGTGATAACATGCAGGAATACAGTGACAATCAATGGCGAGTTTATCCATATAAATATATTCGTAATTTAAATCAGTTCCTGGCGGGATTAAGAGCTACAACCGTACTTGAATCTACAGAGAAATTGCGATATGAAGGCGAAATTCGCTTCTTACGCGCCTGGGCATATTTTTAGTATGTGCAGAGGTTTAGGCGGTGTACCTATTGTCAATGATAACGTATACGAATATGAGGCAGGGATGGATGTTTCAGGTTTGGCTGTTCCCCGTTCCAAAGAATCAGAAGTCTACGATTATATCATCAATGAATGTGCCACTATCGCAGATTACCTGCCTACAAAGCCCACCACCAATGCCGCCCGTGCCACACGTTGGGCTGCCCTGATGTTAAAGGCACGTGCTGCCGTTTATGCAGGATCATTGGCCAACTACAATAACAAGATGGTTGCTCCTATACGCACAGAAGGAAATGAAGTCGGTATTCCGGCGGAAATGGCTACCCCATATTACGAAACAGCATTGGAAGCAGCCAAAGAAGTGATAACTCAAGCTTCTGCCTATTATAACCTGGACATAACGGTTCGTAATGATCTGGGACAGAATTTTTATAATGCAGTCTGTGTCAAAGAGAATAATCATGAAGTGATCTGGGCCAAAGATTATGCATATCCAGGAGCCACCCATGGATTCACACAAAAGAATATTCCCGCTTCTCTAGCAGAAGATCAGGAACGTTGTTATTCCGGCGCAGTATTAAATCTGGTAGAAGCATTTGAATACAAAGACAACCGCGACGGCACAATCAAAGTTAAGGATGAATCCGGAAATTACATCATGTACAGTCGGCCGGAAGATGCCTTTGCCAATAAAGATGCCCGGTTGTGGGGAACCGTACTTTATCCGGGAGCCAAATTCAGAGGTAGTGAAGTAGTGTTGCAAGCCGGTCAGAAAGTGCCCGACGGAAACGGAAATTGGAAAGAAATCATAGGTAAAGCCGATTCTTACGATGACAATAACCGCCTGATAACTTCTATCAACGGACCAATGGAATCAAATGAAATCCGTATAAACAAAACAGGTTTCTTCTTCCGCAAATTCCTGGACGAAACCATCGGTGCTTCTACCAATTCGAAGATGAGTACCATGTGGTATCCTCGTTTCCGTATTTCAGAAGCATATATGATAGCTTGTGAGGCTGCTTATGAGCTCAATAAAACCGGAGAAGATGATCCGTTGAACTACATCAATCCTGTTCGTGCACGCGCCGGCATCAGCGAACTGGAATCAATCACATTTGAAGATATTGTCCGCGAATATCGGGTGGAATTTGCATTGGAAGATCATCGTTACTGGGATCTGAAACGTTGGCGCCTGGCTCACGAAATCTGGGATGGTAATTCGGAAAATCCGGATGCGCAGCTCTACGAACTATTCCCTTATCAGGTTAATGATCCGGGCAGCGCCAATGACAAGATGTGGGTATTCGACAAAAAAGAAAGCCTACATGGTTCCTTACCCTCGCTATTTCCAGATGAAGAACTATTATAACTTCTTCGATAACAGCTGGCTCAACAAGAACCCGTTATTAGTGAAAATCCGTATCAGTAAAACATAAAACTGTAAAACAATGAAAAAAATAGGAACTATATTTTCTTTGCTTTCACTTTCCCTGCTTGCCGTAAGTTGCGGTTTAGACAATTACGACGAACCCGAATCATTTCTGGAAGGGAAAATCACGTATGAGGGAAAACAACTCGGTTTGAAAGGTACAAACGGAGGTATTCAACTACAATTGTATCAGGATGGTTATGCCAACCATGATCCTATCACCGTGTATGCCACACAGGACGGAACTTTCTCTGCAGTACTTTTCGATGGTCCGTACAAACTGGTAACTAAAGACAAAAACGGTCCCTGGGTGAATAACCGCGATACCATATATGTGGAAGTAAAAGGAAAAACACGATGTGAAGTAAAAGTCACCCCTTATTTTACAATATCAGACGAAAATATCACATTGATAACAACATCGTATCCGGCACGTGCAATATACAGCAAATAGTACAGGATGCAAAGATAAGCCAGGTAATGCTGCTCGTCAGCAAAACAACTTTGTTGACGAGAACACGAATATAGCCCGGCAAAATTTATCCAATATAAATCCCGGAGTAACAAATATTTCGCTGGATATTACGAGTAACCAGAATGTACAGTCAGCCAAAGCCCTATTCGCCCGCATCGGTGTAAAAGCGAACGGAGCGGCCCAAGCCGTCTATTCAGAAATTTTCAGACTGAAATAATTCATCTAAGAATAATCTGTCAGTATATTTATTTAATAAATATACTGACAAAAAAAAAAATAAAACAAAATTATATGACAAACAAAAACATGTTATTAATGGGAACTGCATCCTTACTGTCCCTACATGCAGCAGCCCAGAATGACCCAAAGCCCAACATTGTTTTAATCATGGTGGACGATATGGGATATTCCGATCTAGGGTGCTACGGAGGAGAAATTCCTACGCCCAATCTGGATAATCTGGCAAAAAAAAGGAGTACGCTTTACCCATTTCTGCAACACAGGACGCTCCTGCCCTTCCCGTGCCAGTCTACTGACCGGACTTTATCCCCAACAGGCAGGTATCGGAATGATGTCCGAAGATCCTCACTCTGCCGAAGATCACGGAGTGCATGGATATATGGGATATTTGAACCGTAATTCAGTCACCATAGCAGAAGTGCTGAAAGAAGCCGGTTATCACACCTATATGTCGGGAAAATGGCATGTCGGTATGCACGGACAGGAAAATGGCCGTTGCAACGTGGCTTTGATCATTTTTATGGTATCTTGTCAGGAGCTTGCAGTTATCTGCAACCTCATGGAGATCGCAATCTGACTTTAGACAATCAACAGTTGCCTCCACCGGAACAACCTTATTACACTACTGACGCATTTACTGATTATGCGATTAAATTTGTCGACGAACGCCCCAAAGATGACAATCCGTTCTTCCTTTACCTGGCATACAACGCTCCCCATTGGCCGTTACATGCTAAACAGGAGGATATAGACAAATTTGTAGGCAAGTACCGGAAAGGTTGGCAGAAAGTACGTGAAGCCCGTTTGAAGTATGATTAAAATGGGATTGGTAGACAAAATTGGGATCTTGCTCAATGGGAGGGTCGCCAATGGTCCGAACTGACCGAAGATGAACAAATAGAACTGGATAGAAGAATGTCAGTATATGCGGCACAAGTTCATTGCATGGATTATAATGTGGGACGGTTAATAAAGTACCTGGAAGAAAAAGGGGAGCTGAATAACACCTTACTTATTTTCTTGTCGGATAATGGTGCATGTGCCGAGCCTCATCGTGAGAAAGGTTTCGGAACCATCGATATGATTAACAATCCGGATGAATGGGTAAATCCATCCTATGGCCTGCCATGGGCACAGGTTAGCAATACTCCATACCGAGTATAAAAGTATTTTGGTAAAGCGTATGAAGGCGGGACCTCCACTCCATTGATTATTTCCTGGCCCGACAAGTATGCCAAAAATACAATGGCGAGATGAAAAAGACACAACCTTTCCTGCCCATTGGCAACCTTCATCGATGCAGCGGAAACGACCATCATCACATTATTGGAAAGACATGCTACCGTAACCAATCAGACCCAACGAATATATTTTTTTGAACACCAAGTGGTTAAAAAACTGGAAGACCACGAAGAATAAAGAAACGTCAGCAGATAAATCAATACAAGTGCCGATCAAAATTCCTCTTCATTTCATAAGAATGTGCATCCTGCATCAAGACAATAGCATTGGCAATCGCTCCGGGACCAGCATAACATAGGAATACCGAGAGGAGTAATAGAGATATCATCCGCATACGTTTTGATTTCTTCATCTTTCAGTTTCATTGGTGTATAACGGGCTTGAAGCATATCAAAGCCGATCTTGAAGATAATCACCCCGCCGGCAATACGGAAGCCATTGGTAGAAATACCGAAAAATTTAAAAAGGAACTGCCCGGCAAAGACAAACACCATCAACGTTATAAACGACACAATGGTAGCACGACGTACGATAGACTGACGTTCCTTATCCGTCATACCATGAGTCATGGTAAGGAAGACAGGCATCGTTCCCAATGGGTTGGTCAATGTGAAGAATGAAGTGAAACAAAGTAAGGCGAAAGGCAGAAGCGTACTATCCATGATTATATCGTATTTTATGCAAAACTAAAACGCAACAAAAATACGACTTAATCCAGAAAACCTATAATAAATCCATTAATTCTTTCAAGGAATGGATGTGATAAGTAGGGAGGAAAGGGAAAGTAGTCCGTTCCGTCACATTGTAAAAAGCCTGATGCATCCCTACTCCGTGCGCTCCGGTTATATCCGCTTCCCAACTATCACCAATCATTAAGGATTCGCGCAACTCGGATTGAGTAGCAGACAAGGCAAAATTGAATATCTCCGGCCAAGGCTTCAGCACTCCGAGATCTTCCGAGAGAATCACCTTTCTGAAATACCCGTCCACTCCTGCCGACCGCATCTTGCATGATTGCAATTCACGAAACCCATTGGAAAGGATATAGAGGTTATATTTAGGAGCAAGATACTCCAATACCTCCTTTGCATGAGGCATCAAAGTACTTTTAGTAGGGATAATAGCGAAAAAATCTCTCGAAAACCGTTCAGCGAGCGCTTCATCTTTCACTCCCACGGCCTGTAAAGGATAAAAGAAACGTTGGCTGTTCAATTCATCCTTCGTTATCTTTCCTTCACCGTACTCAATCCAGAGTTCGGTATTTCTTTGCTGATAAAGGGTATAATAATGATTGAATGAATCAAAATAGCGGTCAAATGAATATTTCTGATATACTTCTTCAAAAGTATCGCGTGCATTTCGTGAGAAAGCCCAGATGGTGTCATCCAGGTCAAAAAAGAGATTTTTATATTTCATCAGTAGTTATGTATAATAAGAAACAAAAAAGCCAATGTGCTAATTTCTTGAATCCAGGAATCAGCACATTGGCAATTCAAAAGGGATATCTACCTTATTTTACTTGAATAACCAAGTATCTGGATACGCTCCAGAATTCAGTAGGATTTGTAATCTTCAATGTCAGCTGGCCTTTATCATCTTTTACCAATTCATAAGAACCAGTCGGATGTGTAGTCAGTAACTCAGCACGTTTAGAGTACAACTTGATTTCTTTGGTTGTACGGATATCGATCTGAGTGAAATAATCCTTATTGAAATCAGCGCTCTTCAATACGTCTCCGCTCTGAAGAATCTTTTGAGCTTTCAATTCAGATTTAGTACCGAATACGAACCAGGCAGCATTCAAGCTCTTTTCCTGTTCAGCAACGGTTTTAGCTTTCGCTTCGTTTTCTGCAGCCAACGTTTCTTTTAGCAGCAGACAAGTCGCTGACAGCAGCATCCAATTCCTGAATACGGATATTCTTGGAAGCCAGTTCTGTTTGAAGCTCTTCGATACGCTGTTGTTTAGCGTTCAATTCAGCAGTCAAAGCGGCAACAGCTTTTTTCATCTGTGCAGAATTGTAATTGCTATTCTTCAACTGTGCCTGTAACTTTGCAATCTGTGCTTTGTTTTCTTCCATTTGCTTGGAGATGAATTCGATGTCAGAAGCAATCTGTTGCTTGGCACTGGCAGAGTTTTCAGTGATGGTTCCACGTTGCAAGTCAACGCGGCTTTCGGCCGCATTGATCTTACGGAAACCTTCCTGAACTTCATTGAAAGTACCCATCATATCATCCAGTTCAGCATTGCGCTGGTTCAGTTCCATCAAAAGAGAATCATTTTCAGCTTTCAGGTCTTTACTTCCACCTTTAAAGCTATCACACGAAGCTAACAAGGCTACGCATACAAATAAAACAGCTAACTTTTTTCATACGTTTACGTTTTACGTTTTTTAATGAAGTTATTTAATCATCTATTCCTGCTAATACTATCACAATCTCGCCCCGGGGTTCGGTAGCGGTAAAGTGTTCTATCAATTCCGCCAAACTTCCCCGAACGGTTTCTTCGTGGAGTTTGGAAATTTCGCGAGACACGGTTGCCTGACGTTCAGTGCCGAAATATTCGGCAAACTGTGTCAACGTTTTCAACAAGCGGTGAGGCGATTCATAAAACACCATAGTGCGATGTTCTTCCGCCAATGTCTTCAGTCGTGTCTGCCGTCCTTTCTTCTGGGGGAGAAATCCCTCGAAGCAGAACTTCTCGTTCGGCAATCCCGATGCAACGAGTGCCGGAACAAAAGCGGTTGCTCCCGGCAAGCACTGCACTTCAATACCGTTGCGCACACACTCACGAACAACCAGAAATCCGGGATCGGAAATTCCAGGTGTTCCGGCATCCGAAATTAGTGCCACCGTTTCACCTGCCTTTATTCTATTAACAACACTTTCCACCGTTTTATGTTCATTAAATTTGTGGTGGGATTGCATTGCATTCTTTATTTCAAAGTGTTTCAGCAAAATACCGGAAGTACGTGTATCCTCCGCCAAAATCAGATCGACCTCTTTCAGGACTTTGATAGCCCGAAAAGTCATGTCCTCCAGATTCCCTACCGGCGTAGGCACCACATATAGCTTTCCCATCTTGTTTTTGTTTTATGCTGACTGATTAAAATATTTCTTTAGTAGCTCCAGAAAGTCGTTCACCGCCTCCTTTTCTTCATTCAATTCCACTTTCGAGGACAGAAATGCGACTGCAGTCTTGTAGGAACTCATTACTGATATCTGTTCGATAACCCGATTCATCAGATCAGTGTTGCCTCCGAACAGTTCACGAGAAAAACGGAAAGAATCATTCAAGCTGATAGCATGTCGCAAGCCGGCAGACAGTTTGAGACTTTCTCCCAACACAGCCGATTTAGGTTCTTCCTCTTTCACAACAGTTTCAACGACAGGTTCCTCAACAATTGCCGATTCCTCTTTTTCCTTCTTTTTTCTTCTTCTTCTTCTTCTGCTGCTGCTTCTTCTTCTTCTTCTTCTTCTGCTGCTGTCTCTGCAGCTGCCGCTATTACGACAGGTTTCTCTTCCGCAACAATGGCTTCTCCTTCCTCATCTTCTTTCACAACAACCGATTCGAGAGATTGTATAATCACGGGGGAATCCTCTTCAGACCCGGCAACTTCATCCTCCTCTTCCGCTGTCTCTTCCACAGCTGACGGAGAAATTACCTGAACAGCATCCACCTCCTGCTGCAGTTCGTCCAAACGCCCCTGCATCCGTGTAATGCTCCGCTTCAACGGATATGGACTTCAAAGGGAACCCTTTCGGACCAATGCCTCAGTTATGCGCCATTGCAGACGAAGTATCAAAAGTGCACGCTATCTGTGTGAAATGCGGACAGCTGGCTTCTTTCTCACATCGCACAGTCAAGAATGAGAAACAGGTTCTTTTGGGAGAAACAGCAGAATATGAGCCTCTCTGCAGGGAGTGTTATCTCCGTGCGCTCGAAGAGGACGGACAAAAATATAAACTAACAATTACATATATGGAAAGGAAAAAAATAACATTCGACAGTTTTATACGTGGTGCCATCGGATGTGTATTGGTGGTAGGAATATTAATGCTTGTGGAACGGCTCAGCGGAGTGTTATTACCTTTCTTTATAGCCTGGCTGATCGCTTACATGGTTTATCCGCTGGTCAAATTCTTCCAATACAAGCTGAAGTTGAAAAGTCGTATCGTCTCTATCCTCTGTGCATTATTCCTGATTACAGTTGTCGGAGTATCCTTATTTTATCTGTTAGTACCGCCAATGATTTCGGAAATCAGCAGAATGAATGACTTGCTCGTGACTTACCTCACCAACGGTGCCGGCAACAACGTCCCTCAAAATCTTTCCGAATTCATTCATGAGAATATTGATCTTCAGGCGCTCAACCGTATATTAAGCGAGGAGAATATTCTTGCAGCTATCAAGGATACCGTGCCCAGGATGTGGGCTTTGCTTGCAGAATCTCTCAATATTCTATTTAGCATTCTTGCGTCCTTTATTATCTTATTATATGTTATTTTTATATTGCTGGATTATGAAGCAATAGCCGAAGGGTGGTTGCACCTGCTGCCGAACAAGTACCGTACATTTGCCTCCAATCTGGTTCATGACGTGCAGGACGGTATGAACAGATATTTTCGTGGTCAAGCTTTGGTGGCATTTTGCGTAGGTATCCTGTTCAGCATAGGTTTCCTCATTATTGATTTTCCAATGGCTATCGCTCTGGGACTTTTCATCGGTGCTCTCAACATGGTTCCTTATCTGCAAATCATAGGTTTCCTTCCCACTGTATTGCTAGCTATCCTCAAAGCAGCGGATACGGGGCAGAATTTCTGGATTATCATTGCATGCGCATTAGCTGTCTTCGCTATCGTCCAAATTATACAGGATACTTTCC
>VOFH01000101.1_pt1 | contig 34000 bp, 38 predicted proteins | sample 5384091 | NCBI WGS metagenome assembly VOFH01 (sample SAMN12384727, study PRJNA508395) | human gut metagenome | isolation source: healthy gut G | host: Homo sapiens
ATGGGACCTATCATGGGAGTGGGGCTTTCAGTGGGTCTGAACGACTTCGAGCTGATGAAGCGCTCGTTGAAAAGTTTCCTGATAACCACCCTGTTCAGTGTTACCACGGCTACCGTCTTCTTCCTGGTGAGCCCGGTTGCCGAGGGGCAGTCGGAGTTGCTGGCGCGTACCTCACCGACGATTTATGACGTATTCATCGCTATTGATGGGTGGTCTTGCCGGTGTAGTTGCCCTGTCTACAAAGGAGAAAGGAAATGTGATTCCGGGTGTAGCCATTGCTACGGCTTTGATGCCGCCGCTGTGTACGGCAGGTTACGGGTTGGCAACGGGGAATCTGGTTTATTTCCTCGGAGCATTCTATCTTTACTTCATAAATTCGGTATTCATCAGTCTTGCCACGTTTGCCGGTGTGCGTGTGATGCACTTCCAGCGTAAAGAGTTTGTGGACAAGAAGCGGGAGAAGAAAGTACGCCAATACATAATACTCATTGCCGTGCTGACTATGTGTCCGGCCGTCTACTTGACGGTAGGCATTATTCAGAGTACTTTCTATGAGAGTGCCGCCAATCGGTTTGTTGCCGAACAGCTTTCTTTTGAGAATACACAGGTATTGGATAAAAAAATCCATTATCATGGCAACAAAGACAATGAAATACGCGTGGTACTGATCGGACAAGAAGTTCCCGAAGCTTCGATTGCCATTGCCCGCAACAAGATGAAGGACTATAAGTTAGGTGAAACGAAGTTGATCGTTCTTCAGGGAATGAATAATGAAGCTGTGGATATTTCTTCTATCCGAGCTATGGTGATGGAAGATTTCTATAAAAACAGTGAGGAACGACTGGTGGAACAAACAAAGAAAATTACAGTGCTGGAACAAAGTCTGGCAAGATACAAATCTTTCGATGAATTGGGCAAAACGATCGTTCCGGAGCTAAAAAGTTCTCTATCCATCAGTGAAAACTGTTTCTATCTCTCATGCCATAGAACTGACGGTTGATTCGGTACGGACAGATACCATTACGCTTGCTGTGCTGAAGTTTGGCAAAGCATCCCGACGCCCATGAGAAACAGAAGATTACCGAATGGCTGAAAGCACGTACTGGAGCGAAAAAACTAAGACTGATTGCAGAATGACGCAATTGGAAAGTATATCATACTAAATTATTCAAAATGAGAGTATGCCATGAGCTAAATCTAACTAAATTCTCCTCCTTCGAGAAGGAGGAGTACCCGTAGGGGAGGTGGTAGGTGAAGTTATAAAGGACTTATTAGTCATAAAATAAGGATTTTCTTACCTACCACCCCTGCCCTTTGGGCACCCCCTCCTTCGAGAAGGAGGGAACTGAGTTAGATATTTATTATATACTCTTAACTTAAGATATAAATTGTAATTTAAACCAAGTATAGAATGAAGCTAAAGTGTATCCTAATTGTAGCTTGCAGCCTCTTCACGTTGACGGGACAGGCGGACGAAGGTATGTGGATGCTGGGAAACCTGAATAAACAGACCCGTAAGACTATGAAAAGAACTCGGCCTACAAATGCCTGCCGATAGACTATATAATCCGAAGAAACCGTCGTTGAAAGATGCGGTAGTCAGCTTTGGAGGTTTGTTCCGGTGTGGTAGTGTCGGAAGACGGGTTAGTGTTTACCAATCATCACTGCGGTTTCAGTAGTGTGCAGCAACATTCGTCGGTGGAGCATGATTACCTGAAAGATGGTTTCGTAGCCCGTAGCCGTGCAGAGGAATTGCCTAATCCGGAGCTTTATGTTCGTTTTCTGCTTCGTACGGAAGATGTAACCAAACGTGTGCTGGGAGCCGTTAAACCTTCGATGAACGAGATGGAACGTTCCAGTGCGGTAGACTCTATGATGATGGTAATAGGCGGTGAGGTATCCCTGAAAGACTCCACTTTGCTTGGCGTGGTAGATGCTTATTATGGAGGCAATGAGTTCTGGCTCTCCGTTTACCGCGATTTCAACGATGTGCGGCTGGTGTTTGCACCTCCTTCCTCTGTCGGTAAGTTCGGTTGGGATACGGATAATTGGGTGTGGCCTCGGCATACAGGAGATTTCTGTGTGTTTCGTATTTATGCAGACCGCAAGAACCAGCCTGCCGATTACTCCCCGATAATGTCCCGTATCACCCTGAATATGTAGCGCCGATTTCACTGGATGGCTATAAGGAAGGCTCTTTCTGTATGACGTTGGGCTATCCGGGAAGTACGGAACGTTACCTTTCTTCATTCGGTATCGAGGAAATGATGAATAACTCCAATCAGGCGCAGATTGACATCCGTGGTGTGAAGCAAGCCATCTGGAAGCGCGAAATGGACAGGCGAGACAGTATCCGCATAAAGTATGCTTCCAAATACGATGAAAGCTCCAATTACTGGAAGAACAGTATCGGTGTCAACCGTGCTATCCGTAAGCTGGGAATCCTGGAGAAGAAACGTGAAATGGAACAGGAAATTCGTCGATGGATACAGCAAAACCCGGACGAACGTGAGAAACTTCTTCAACTGTTTACAGACCTGGAACTGAATTATAAGAACCGCCGGGAGGTAAAACCGTGCACAGACTTACTTTATTGAGTCCTTCCTATATGGACCGGAATTAGTGCAGCTTGCACTGAAGATTCTGAACTTCGATTTTGAAGGGGAGCAGAAAACAGTTATTGCTGCCTTGAAAGATATCGTTGAGCAATACTCTAATTTGGATCTGGATATAGACAAGGAAGTATTTACGGCACTGTTGAAGGAGTATCGCTCAAAAGTGGATACCACTTTCCTGCCGGAAATCTACCATACTATCGCACAGAAATATAATGGGGATGAGAAAGCTTTCGTAGATAGTCTTTATGCAAGTTCAGAGTTGACTACTCCCCGTGGTTTGAAACGCTTTCTTGAACGGGATACTACCTATCAGATTTTCGATGATCCGGCTATCTCGTTGGGCATTGATATGCTGACGATGTTGTTCGATATGAATATGCAGATGCAGGCACCCTACGGAGATTATCCGTGGGGAACGCTTGCTGAATGGGGCTATCCGTCGGATGTATACGTCTCGTAACTTTTATCCGGATGCCAATTCCACCATGAGGCTGAGCTTTGGAACGGTATGCGGTTATACTCCTTTGACGGAGCGGAATATGATTATTATACAACGACAAAGGGTGTCCTGGAGAAAGTGAAAGCTCATGTGGGTGATGTTGATTTTGCAGTACAGCCGGAGATACTTTCATTACTCTCTTCGGGCAATTTCGGAAGATATGCCGATGAAAAGGGCGAAATGAAGGTGTGCTTCATCTCTAATAATGACATTACGGGAGGCAATAGTGGTAGTGCGATGTTCAATTCGAAAGGTGAATTGCTGGGGTTGGCTTTCGATGGAAACTGGGAAGCTATGGGCAGTGATATTCTTTATGAACCGAAGATGCAGCGTACCATCGGGGTGGACGTGCGCTATATACTGTTTATGATTGAGAAATACGGAAAAGCAGGGAACCTGATCCAGGAATTGAATATTCTCAATTAGTGGACGGATCCCCTGCTTTTCGTGAGGAAGACAATTACTTGCTTCCGGACAAGATTCCGGTATCGGTATCCCTGTTGTTGATTCTTCTGCCTTGGCTGTTGCGCTTCTTTCCGAAGTCAAGGCTGAAGGATGCATTTACCATGAACAAAAGCCTTAAGTTCTTGGAATATGCTAACTGGCGGTAGGGAGCCGACTTTGACAAATTTTCTATTTCCTGTTCATACTTCTTGGTAAACGGGTTCAGCACTCCGGCAGAAAGGCTCCATTTCTCCGTATTATATCCTGCCATGATGGTGTGTAGTTTCTCCTCTTTAATCAGTGTTTCACCCCACAGAGTGTGGTTGCTGGTATTCATTTCTGCCATCAGTACCCAGTTCTTGTACATTGCCATCAGACTGCCTCGCAGTCCTGCATTGGTGTGTATGCGTGTAGGTGTTGCCATAGCTGATATAGCGGTTCAGAAACGGAGTGATTTTAATGGAGATATACTCTTTGTAAGGTCGTATTTGTATAGCTGTCTCCAGATTGATCCGGTGGAAACCTTTATGATTCTCGGTAGTGCGGACAAAATACCCGTCCTCGTAGTAGGTATTTTCCATAATCGGCTTATTGTCATAACTATATCTTCCAAATAAATCGACAGATACATACTTGCTTTGCCAACTGGCAGACAGTGTATTGGCATAGAATGTAACAGACTTTAAGTCGGGATTTCCTTTGCGTATCTGATACTTATCCATTGCTTGCGAGATGTCGTTCAAGTCGGACAGGGAAGGGGCATAGCCCGACACGTATCCGTTGTATCTGAAAAACCACTTCCCGTTGATAGAGTACGACAGGCTTAAGGAAGGTTTGACTATATACTTCTCGGAAGAATACTGCTCCTGACTGTTATAAGTTCTCATGGCTCCAATCCCTACTGTGTAGTTCAGAGCTTTTATCTTTGATTGATATTCGGCAAATAGGTACGTTTCGGCCGTATTCATCGTGATTTTATTCTCTATATTACCCGAATATCTATTTTGCAAATAGGCCTGTGTATGCTTGATGCCTCCGGTAAACTTACCCGTACTGAATTGTTTTTCGTAGATACCTTCTCCAATGATGGAGTACTTCTCACCTTTGGTTTCTGAATAGATATCCGTATCGTTATTGGCATTATTAAGGGCTTTCTGAATAAAAAGTCCGTTCATTCTTGCTGTCCAGATAAGAAGCCACTATATCTGCATAGATTGTCTGCTTGTTTTTTCAGATTCCTCTGGTAATAGATATCCAACGAAGGGATAACTACTTTGGAGGTAGAAAGGTCGGATATGGGTAGGAGGTGTCTCCTTCATACAATATACTGATTCTGTCCGACATGGAACTGGGAGTATCGCTGTATTGATTTCTGAGAGCAATATTGAGAAGTTGTTTGTCATTATCCTGGTAGCTGTAATTGAGGTTGAAGTTAAGGTTATCATACTTTACTTTGGTAGGTTCTCCACTTCTCTGTTCTCCTGATAAGCCTCCGGGAAGTGGAAACTTTCATTGTTTTCGCGTGTCCACTTCAGATCTCTCTGTCCCCAATATACGGTAGTGCTGAGCTCTGACTTGTTGAAGTGGTATTTGGCGGCGAGATTATGTTCGCCATATCCCGTATCGGATACTCCGTTGGTGAGATCGGCAGAGATACTCCCTCCTGATTCTCTTCTCTTTACAATGTAGTTCAATACAGCTCCTGCATTTCCATAACGTGCTCCGGGATTGTCTATATATTCGATGCGGATCACATCTGTCGGGCGGATGGCAATTATTTCAGCTTGAGCCACTTCTACGCCGTTAATCCTAAGTTGCACATTGTCTTCTCCGGGAATCGTGATGCTGTTGTCTATCGGATTGATCGGTATGCGCGACAGTTGTAGATTTCTCAGTAAAGGAAACTCCGTTGGAAGCGGCTTTAGTCTGCATTTCGGTCGGGAGGATAATTTGCCGGTCGGTCTTTTTTTTGATGATGGGGCTGGCTGTGACGGTAACACCTTCCAGCATTACATTGTCGGGCGATAAGGGTAGTTCTCCCAGATTCAGATTGGCTTGCAGGTTGCGGATGGAGAGATAGGAGTTTTCATATCCAACGCATGAGATACATAAGATATAATCTCCATCGTTTACTTCTTTCAGCAGGAAGCCGCCACCGTTATCTGTGGCAACTCCGGTGATGAATGTTGAATCCTGAGTCAGCAGGCTGACATTGGCATACTCGATGTGCTGATTGTTACTCTCATCGATGATTTTCCCTGTGATTTTGTTTGCTGCCATCAGGGAGGTACATAGGAATAATACTCCTGAAATGATACTTAGTCTCTTCATTTTTCTTATTATTTTTAGTGATTATTTCTGTTCTTTGAACATGACAAAGGTAGGGGGATCGGGGGAGAAAAGCGGTTTATATGTGGCACTAAATAAAGTGCAATGGACTTTGCAACTATCTGATAATTAAAGTGTTTTGAACTGCAGTTTATAGAAAAGTTTATATCTTCCTATTTCAAGTTTATATATAAAGAAAAGTGCAAAAAAATGGGATGCCGTAACTTCCGTTAATCGATAAATATCTATCTTTGCAAAGACTTAAAGCAAGAAGGAAGGACGGCATGAAAGCATTGAAACATGGTTTGATAGGTTGGGTATGCGTGTTGGCATTGGCAGCATGTGCAGAAGCCCTGCCGTCGCAACGCATCCAGATAGAAAAGGCGGAGCAGATGTTACAGCAGAATGCAGAGGAGGCGATTGCTCTGCTTCGGTCGGTGAAAGATCCCGAAATATTGCCGGATTCATTGCGGGCACGGTTTGCATTGGCTATGGGGCAAGCCCACTATAATGCGCATTGGGTGATGAATGAAGACTCTTTGCTATTATACGCTCTGGATTATTATGGGAGGCCGGACGTACGCGACACATTACAATTACTGCGTACCTATAAACTGGCGGCGCATTACTTCTACGATAGCGAGAGATATAAAGAAGCCACTGAGATGATGGCCGAAGGGAATCGCATTGCAGCCCTACGTGGTGATACGGCAGCCTGTCTTGATTTGCTGCGGTCCGTAGCGAATATAGGGGAAGGTAATGATGACTTTGAAGGTCTGATACGCTTGCAGAAGCAATTGATAGCTATAGAGCCTGATTCCACCCGGCGATATTCCAATTACAACAGTCTGGCGATATCATACTACTGTGCAAATCAGAATGATTCTGCGCTGCTGGCTCTCCGTAAAGCTACCGAATGCCTGTATACATCCGCAGACTCTCTAAAGGCGTTATACTATGTGATGCGCAACTATGCTGATATATTGAGTGACTCCGGGAAGAATCAGGAAGCCATCAATTTGCAACGCCATAGTTTACAAGAGTATAAAGAGACGAAACATCCTTTTCGAGTCCTTATCTTATTATGCTCTTTCACGTTATTTCCTGAATATGGGGCAGGTGGATTCCGCCCGCTACTATATACAAATGGGGATAGTGTGCGTTCGCCCTATATTGACCAGGACTTATCGTTGGCTAATTTTTATCTGGTACAGAAAACGTTGATGAATTATATAGATAGCCGTTCTTTTACAATCCGGGATGTGGCGTTCTTCTCAAACCGGTTGTATAACAACTTTATCCGTGACCAACGGGTGATAGCCCAAAAAGGGAAGGTACAATTGTTACTCCAACAGCAGAATATGAATCTGCAACTGGAAAAACAGAAAGAACGGACCTTCTTTGTCGGAGTGGTGGCTCTCTGTATTTTGTTGTTGCTGACTGTCGTCTGGTATTTGCAGCGAAGAAAGCATTTACTCGTGGAAAAGGAAGAAGAAGAACTGGAGGCCTTGCGCCGTCTGCTGCATGAGACGGAAGGCGATGAAAGCGGCAATAATGATAAGTTTGTCAAGAAGATGCTGCTTCAGCAGTTAGGTCTGATACGTATTGTGGCTACGAATCCCAGTTCCGATCATCAGGAGCTATTGGTACAGATGGGACGGATAGCCAATAAAGATGTAGCGGTGGATGATTTGCTGGTTTGGAGTGATTTATATAAGACTATCGACATGGTACATGATGGCTTTTATACCCGTATCAGTCAGAAGTATGGAAATATCCTGAATGAAAAGGAACTGCAACTCTGCTGTTTGTTAAAGTCGGACTTTTCGACGAAAGAGATTAGCGTGGTTATCCAGCAAAGCATACGGACGGTGTATCAACGTAAGACGGTCATACGGCAGAAATTGGACATGGCAGAAAAAGAGGATATCGTTGAATTCCTTTCTTGTAAACAGATAGGTAGATGATTGACAGTACTATCTTAGTTCTCCTCCTCCCGAGGAGGAGGAATGAAGATCCTCTATCCGCGTCGTCCGCGTACCTATTATGCAATTCCCCGGATGCGGTCATCAAATGCTGACAGTGCCGCCTTTGCACCTTCACCCATTGCAATTACTATCTGTTTGTAGGGAACGTTCGAGACATCTCCTGCCGCATAAACTCCCGGAAGTGTGGTGCGGCAAAAAGCGTCGATCTTGATTTCGCCTATTGGAGTCGTTTCCAGCATGTCACGGAAAGGAGCGCATTGGCTGCCAAACCAATCTGTACGAAGATACCATCCAATGGGAAATCCCGTTCTTCACTACTTACACGATCTTTGACGCGGATAGCAGTTACCTTATCACCGTTTCCCACTACCTTTGTGGTCTGTGAAGAAGTGAAGATTTCTACATTCGGCAAGCTTTGCGCCTTTTCTTGCAGTACCTGGTCAGCTTTCAGCGTATCCGCAAATTCAAAGACAGTCACTTTCCGGCAGATACCTGCCAAGTCGATGGCTGCTTCTATACCGGGTTTCCTCCACCGATAACGGCTACGTCTTTTCCTGATAGAACGGCCCGTCACAATGCGGACAAAAGCTCTCCTCTGCCTATATACTCCGTTTCACCATCCACATTCAGTTTGCGCCAGCTTGCACCGGTGGCGATGATAACACTCGGAGATATGAATACTTCACCGCCCACTACTGAAATCCTCTTTTCTTTTCCTTGAAGCTCCGCCTTCTCTATCTTACGGTCTTCAAACAAGTCGATGGGATAATGATTGATATGGCTTCTTAAATTGTCTGCCAACTGTGCACCTGTAGTCTGCGGCACGGAAATCAGGTTCTCGATTCCTACGGTTTCCTTTTACCTGACCACCGACTTTTTCAGCTACAATAGCTACCCGTAATCCCTTGCGGGCTGAATAAATCGCAGCTGAGGCACCTGCCGGCCCACCGCCTAATACAAGGACATCATAAGTCCGTGAGATAGGTTCTGCATTTCCCACAGGTTCGAGCCGAACATTTCTTCCAGCTTTTGCAGAAGTTCGCCTAAGGTGCCGCGTCCTACATGAAGCAATTTACCGTTGGCATAGACGGACGGTACGCCTTGTATTTTCAATGCATCCACTTCTTCCTGGAAAAGAGCACCGTCTATCATTTCGTGTGTGACCTGTCCGTTCAGCAAAGCCATTATATTCAGGGCCTGCACCACATCGGGGCAGTTGGTACATGTCAATGATACATAAGTCTGCAATGAAATAGGTCCTTTCAACGCCTGGATGCGTCGGCTGATGGCTTCATCAGGAAGATTTTTCCCCCTTTCCATCGGCATTCAGTACTGCCAGAAGCAAAGATGTGAATTCATGACCGTTCGGTATTCCGCGGAATTTGACACCGGTTTCTTTCCCGTTTTTCAGCAAAGAGAATTCCAACTTCGGTTCTTCGGTTTCAGTTACCTCACAGGAGAGTTTATCGGAACATCCTGCTACATCTTTCAGCAACTCTGTCAGTTCCTGTGCACTTTCGTGCCGGGGATGGCAGGTGATATGAAAAGTGTACTGCGCTTCCAGGTTTTGGAAGACGCTGCGTACTTGATTTAAAATGCTTGTTTCTAACATAACAGTCTATATTAATGTATTCCGTTGGCGGGATTAATTCGTTTCTGTACGGTTTTGAGGGAAAGTTGACGAGTTAACAAGTTGACAAGGGAACAAGGTTCCATGCGGCATAGAAGCATTGCGCAGCCCCTTGTCCCCTTGTCAACTCGTTAACTCGTTTCCTTCCTTTCTTTTTTCGATATAAACTAATCTCGCCAACGGGTACTAATGTAAGATAAAAGAGGCCCCCTCTATGTGTGCAATGGATAAAGGGACCTCGCTAATAAAAAAGGGATGTGAACTTAAATTTTACCAACCAAATCTATACTTGGTTTCAGTGTTTCGCCGCCTTTCTTCCATTTGGCGGGACAGACTTCACCGTCGTGAGTGGCTACGAATTGCGCAGCTTCCACCTTACGGAGCAGTTCGTCCGCATTGCGTCCGATGTTGTTGTCCTGAATCTCGGCAATCTTGATTTTTCCTTCAGGATTTACAAGGAATGTACCGCGATAAGCCATACCTTCTTCTTCGATCATCACACCGAATGCACGGCTCAATGTTCCTGTCGGGTCTGCCAACATCGGGTATTTAATCTTACGGATGCTTTCGGAAGCATCATGCCATGCTTTATGTACAAAGTGAGAGTCTGTACTTACGGAATAGACCTCTACGCCCATGGCTTGGAACTGGTCGTATTTTTCTGCAATATCCACCAGTTCGGTAGGACATACAAACGTAAAATCTGCCGGATAGAAGAAGAAAATGGCCCATTTGCCTTTTACATCTTCGTTAGTTACTGTTTTGAAACTTCCGTTTTGGAAGGCCTGAACTTTGAATTCAGGGAGTTGAGAGTTGATAATCGGTTCCATAATTATCTTTTAAAGCTTTTTTGTTTTTAAAAGGTTTAGTAGGCTTTGTTTTTTCGATGATGCAAAAATATAGCATTTTTCTCCGGTAGAACAAAAAAAATCCGATTGAAAGGATTTATGGGCCGATAGACGAAATCTATACGAGTACGCCTGAGTTGCCCGCAGGGAGAGCATTTCTCGGGGTACAGAGGCTTGTATACTTCTTTTGTGAGTACCTCCAAAAAGTGGTTCGTATGAAATGTTCGTTGGTCAGCATGATGATTTGCCGGGTAGGACAGGGGATGGCAAAGGGCGCACCAACTCTTTCTGTGTATCGTTGAGCTGATCGATGGCAAGTTCAGGAATGAAGGTAACACCTTTGCCGCTTTCTACCATACGCATGAATGTCTCCATGCTACCCAGATGATAAGCGATCTGGCTGGCTTGTGCCGCCTTCATCTGACAGAAGCGGACTAACTGGTCGCGGAAGCAATGCCCTTCATCCAGCAGCCAAAGCTGTTCGTCGCTGAGATCGAGGTACGGATAATCTTATTATCGAACAGTTTGCTTTCGTGCGCGACATAAGCATAGAACTGTTCGTAGAATAACGGTATTTGCCGGAATTCTTCCATTTTCAGGGACCGGGTAGCGATGAGGCCGGCATCTATCTCTCCCTTTTATAAGGGCTTGTTTGATGTCGTTCGTCTTCATCTCTACTACCCGGATATCAAGCTGCGGATATTTCTTCATCAATTGCGGAAAGAAACGCGGCAGCAGATAGGGGGCTATGGTGGGAAGTATGCCTAACTTAAAGACACCCGACAAGGAGTGCTTCTCTTCTTCAATAATATCCTTTATATGGCCTGCCTGTTCCAATACGATTACGGGCTTGCTCTATTGACAAGTTGTCCGACTGGGAGTAGGACAGATGGGCTGCTGGCTGCGGTCGAAAATCTTTGTGTCCAACTCTTCTTCCAACTTTTGAATCATGGCGCTCAAGGTGGGTTGTGTGACCCGGCAATATTCAGCGGCTTTGGCGAAATGGCGGAACTGATTGACAGCAAGTATGTATTCCAATTGTTGTAAAGTCATGATAAATAAGGGCGTTTGAACGGGTTATATAGATTCTGTCTATGCAAAGATAGAAATTATCTGTTTGACAAGCATGGGTTTCCCTTATCTTTGTACAAAAACGAAGAAAGGCTGCATCTCAGCATAATCAAGCAAGCTTGCTTCTGCCTTCGATTTGCACTTTCTTTGCAACAGAAAAAAGAAAAACAGTATAAATTATTAAAACCATAGAATTATGAAGACTTTAAATTATATCAAGTTAAATGAATCGGGAGTAGCTAACGTAGTATCTGCATTGCATCAACTTTTGGCAGATTTCCAGGTATATTACACGAATCTGCGCGGTTTCCACTGGAACATCAAGGGACATGGTTTCTTCGTATTGCACGAGAAGTTTGAAAGTATGTATGACGACGCAGCCGAGAAGGTGGACGAAATTGCAGAACGTATCCTGATGCTGGGTGGTGTACCCGAAAACAAGTTCAGCGAATACCTGAAAGTTGCAAAGATCAAAGAAGTATCTGACGTGGCTTGCGGCAGCGATGCGGTCAGCAATATTCTTGAAACTTACGGATACCTCATTGGTGAGGAGAGAAAGATCATTGAACTGGCTAATGAAGCAGGCGACGACGTTACTGCCGACCTGATGACAGGCTATCTGAAAGAACAGGAAAAGATGGTTTGGATGCTGGTTGCTTTCAGCACAAAAGGATGCACAGACAAATAATATATAGGTTTAGGTGATAAATGATGGAAAAGGTGATGAAGTGGTGGAAACACTGCTTGGTCACCTTTTCTTTTTATATATAAAATATAATCGTGATCTTTCTTTTATTTCTGCCGGCTTTTTGGGAGAGGTGGGATTGTCCTTTGACAAATTGCATTTTTAACCGACTGAGAATCGGCTGTTTCCAACGAATCCCTTTAAAGATAAAAATACGCGAATGAAAATGAGCAAGTAGCAATCTATTAGATGATTATCTAAATTATTACATTTCTTTTAGCTCAAAAGAGCTTCCCGAAGTACACTTATTAATGAAAACCCTGATAAGAATAAGTCTTCTTTCCGGATGTAGTAATCATATCACCCGGATGTAGTAATCATATTGCCTGGAAGTAGTAATCATATCACCCGTAAGTAGTAACCCTTTTTGCATAAACAGCTTTCAAACGCGCAATAATATGCAAAAACAGCGCATGCCTATCCATTACTTATTCACCGAACATTCTGGAATGAAGATTTGTAAATCAATGTCTGTTAGAGAAAATAAGGATATATTGTCACTTTGAAACGTAATAGGGTTGTTAGCTGTTAATCAGGCAACCATAAATAGATAAGTCCGTCGAATATCATTCAGACCGATATCGTGAAATGTTTTTGCCAATTCGTTACCTTTCCTTCTATATAAACTTCGATGAATAGCCCTATTTATGCAGGGTTAACGATTCTTTTCGTGAATTAATCTGTACTTAACCCATAGTTAAGCGGTTGCTTAACCTTCTTTATCTATTTTGGCGGTGAAAATCTTGACGAATAATTCTTAAACTAATTATTTTATGAAACTGAAGATAATTGCCATTGTAGCTTTGTTAGGTTTGAGTCTGTCTGCTTTGGGGTTAGGACGATTGTTGAATCGTGAGGAAATCAATTCTTTTGTTCCGGACGGAAAGCTGTATTCTATGCCGGAAATGAAGAAGAAACCCCTGAAAGTTCTGGACTTGTACCGGGGTCGTTTCAATAGATAATCGTAACAGTATTAATGAGACCGAAACCATGCAGGGATTGCAATATCATCTACTATGCCAGTCATTAGCCGGTTTGACAAACCGTATGGTAGAAGAAGGGAAAAGTGATGTTGCAGTCTGGTTGTACGATCATGGCGGAAAGGCATCTTATAAAGTTTCCAAACAAGCATTGGAAGATATGGGTATCTGTGAGCAGGGCGTACAGAATGGTCTGGAGCTGGCATGTAGTGATTATGAATCAGTGGACGGCTTGCGTCTTCAACTGAAGGATTTCTTTGATGGATATGTGCTGACTGATGTGAAAAAATAATCCGGAGAGTGGAATAGTGGCTTCTGTAGCTTCTCACGTTTATAATTCGATTATTGTAGATGTTCGCGATAAAGAATATTTTGAAAAGGCCGGATATAGTATGAAGTATGATGCCACTCACAAAACAACACTCGATGCGTGGCACGAATTCAAAGATAAATGTAACAATGAGGCTTTGGTGATTATGCCTGTCCAGACAGGTGAATTGCGTGAATTTGCTATCAAGAATAATTTGTTTGTATTGAATCTGAACAAGAAAGCAAGGAGATCCCCGAAGTGGTCAAAATGTGGATCTACTGGAAGAAGTGCTTTGCTTGGCTACAGCCGAATGTCCCGGTCTATGGGTGGGAACAGGGAGTAAGTGAAGACCAGTTTGTGGCTCGTATATCAAAAAAGCGGACATCCTATGATTCCTTGTGACTGGAGTTACAATCATTCTCTTACATCATTGCTTTATACGGAGCGTCAACAGCCTGTACAGGCTCAATCTTTCAATCTGAAACTTATAGATTTCGATAAGAAAACGTAATTATGTTTCCTTTTTTCTCTCAGATGGTGATAATATGCAATGGATGATGCAGGACTTTGCCACCAGCTTTTACGATGTTCGGAGGCAATTGAAGTGAAAATGAGCTATGGATTACCTGTTTCTACTTTGTCTATGATGGCGCCTGCCCAACTGCATAATCTGATGAACCTGCGGAGGGATGAATGTTCTGTGCTGGAAATGCTGGGAGGAGGTTACTATTATATAGATACATACAGTCAGAATAATAATCGGAATGATAACCTGAAGATTGCAGCTGAACGATTGGCTCTTTCTATGCGCCGGTATCATGTAGGACTGCTGGGTGTAATGGCTATGGATGTAAAATCGGCAGCGTCTAGGGAAGCTTATCAGGCCTTTGTGGATGCGAATGACCGATTGGAGGGGAATCATAGCTCTACAATATTCTCCTTATGCCGGAGGCGGGGGAGAAGTCTTTTGGGTAACGAATAAGAATGGATATGATATTCCGGTTATTACTAAAAGGTATTCCCTTTGGGATAGGATTCATGAGCGAGAAGGTTCTCCTGATTTCATCGCTTCAAAACTGGAAGCAGAAGCACAGGTAGAGAGCTTTTTTCGGCGATATGTGTACATGCCTGGAGTCGCTTTTTTGAAGGGAATGCTCATGGAGCCGCGGCAGCCAGACTTTGTGCCGGGAAGCTGGACGGTCGTTTTGAAGTGGTGAATATGCAGGAACTAGTATGGCGTTTGCGTATGAGCAGACACCCCTGAACAGACACTTGAATACTTAAATAAAATCTTTTAATGTTTATGAAAAGTTGATTTATCTCTTTAGTCTTTGTCTTTTGCTGGTATCATGTGGGCATAAGATGCAGACTCAGCCGTCACCGGCATCTCTTGTAAATCCCTTGATGGGGACATCTTCTACATTCGCGTTCTCGCATGGTAACACATATCCGGCGGTAGCCGTACCTTGGGGAATGAATTTCTGGAGCCCTCAGACCGGGGAGAATGGCAGTGGATGGATGTATATGTATACTGACAGTCTGATAAGAGGGTTCCGTCAGACACACCAGCCCAGCCCATGGATAAACGATTATGGTACATTTTCCATCATGCCGCTACTGGGTAAGGTTATTATGGATAACAAGAGTCGTGGGGTGGGCTTTCGTCATGAAAATGAAAAAGCGGCTCCGAATTGTTATCAGGTGAAGTTTGACAACGGAGTTACCACAGCTTTGTCTGCAACGTCTCGCGGAGCGGTATTCGAGGTCACTTATCCTTCAGAAGAAGGGCAATATATTGTGATTGATGCATACCAGCATGGAGGAAACGTGGCTTTGGATGCAGAGCGGAACTGTATTTATGGAACTACCCGTTACAATAACGGTGGAGTTCCCGATAATTTTGGCAATCATTTCATTGTAGAGTTTGATAAGCCTATTGTAGAATCCGGAACAGACGAGAATGCTTGCGCATATGTCGGTTTCCATTTGGAGGCCGGAGAGAAGTTAACTATTCGTGTGGCGTCTTCTTTCATTAATCACGAACAGGCACGCTTGAATCTGGACCGTGAGGTGAAAGGACGTTCCTTTGCGGAAGTCTCAGCAGCTGCAAAGAAAGTATGGGATGAACAGATGGGACGTATCAAAGTGGAAGGAGGTACGGAGGAACAGCAGAAAACGTTTTATTCCTGCCTGTACCGTACGCTCTTGTTTCCGCGTGAATTCTATGAGTTCGATAAGAATGAGGCACCGGTTTATTACAGCCCTTATGACGGGCAGATACACAACGGATATATGTACACTGACAATGGCTTTTGGGATACTTTCCGTGCTGTACATCCGTTGTTTACATTGGTTTATCCCGAAGTAAGCGAACGAATCATGCAATCAATCGTGAATGCATACAGCGAAAGCGGTTTCATGCCTGAGTGGGCAAGTCCTGGGCATCGTGGTTGCATGATAGGAAACAATTCGATTTCGTTGCTTACTGATGCATGGATGAAGGGTATAAGGACATTTGACAAAAATAAAGCATTGGAGGCTATGCTGAATCAGACGCGGGCACGCAGTGAAGAGATCTCCTCTGTGGGACGCGACGGATATGAGGAATACGACCGTTTAGGTTATGTGCCTTATCCTGAAGTGCCCGAGGCGACTGCCAAAACTCTGGAATATGCTTATGCTGACTGGTGTTTGGCACGTTTTGCGGAAAAGACGGGGACATCAGGAAGTAGCAGCCGAATATTATAAAAAAGCTCAGGACTATCGCAATTTGTTTTATCCCGAAAAAGGTTTCATGTGGGCAAGGGATGCCAATGGTAAGTGGCGTGATAACTTCGATGCAACTGAGTGGGGAGGTCCCTTTACAGAGGGCTGTTCCTGGCACTGGACCTGGAGTGTGTTTCATGATCCGGAAGGCTTGTCGTCTTTGTTAGGTGGTCATGGGCTGATGGCAGGTCGCCTTGACTCTATGTTCGTCGCTCCCAATACCTTCAATTACGGTACGTATGGTTTTGTCATTCATGAGATAGCTGAAATGGTTGCCCTTAACATGGGGCAATATGCACATGGCAACCAACCTGTGCAACATGCCATTTACTTGTACAATTATGTCGGTCAGCCTTGGAAAGCTCAGTATCATACTCGCAATGTTATGAATAAGCTCTATAATTCGGGTCCGGAAGGTTACTGTGGTGACGAGGATAACGGACAGACTTCGGCTTGGTATGTATTCACGGCGCTTGGCTTCTATCCGGTGTGTCCCGGTGCATCCGAATATGTTTTGGGCAGCCCGCTATTTCCGAAGGCTACTCTTTCATTGCCCGGAGAGAAAACATTTACGATTCATGCTGAAGGTGTATCAGATACTAATTGTTATATTCGTTCGGCTGAATTAAATGCTGAAGGGTTTACTCGTAATTATCTAAAACATGAAGAGTTGGTAGGCGGTGGAGAATTCCGTTTGATTATGGATAGTGTTCCTAATAGAGAAAGGGGGGATACATCTGGAAGATTTTCCGTATTCTTACAGTAAATGATGCTCTGAAATGGAAATCTTGTCAAGAGCAGATTTCTATATTATTAACTGTTGATGAAAGAATCTCATAGTCATTAGCGTAAATAACACTCTTTTGAAACAGACCATCTGTTTGCCCTGAACGCACCCTGTGTTTCATGCAGACAGATGGTCTGTTTGCCTCAGATAGATGGTATAAATGCCACACCTTACTTCCCCGAATGCCACACCTGACCGACCCAAATGCCACACATTCCTACTGTTGAGGTATGGCATTTTAATAGTTGAGGTGTGGCATTGGGGAACTAAAGTGTGGCATTTGAAATTCTATGGAATAGATAGGTACAAAAAGAGGAGAAGCTATGCCCCTCCTCTTATGCTAATCTAAATTTGAATCAGAATTAAGATTACGAATACAAATATACTACATTGGAAAAGCGAAGTCAAGTATTTCTGCTTTTTTATATTGAGTATATTGATTTCTTCTTTAAGAATCTGATTTATTTAACTTCTTCAATGCGGAAAGCGTATGTATATACGCTATCTTTTTTAATCTCATACTTCGGACGTGGACCTGGTCCGCAACTGGCATTGCCCAGTCCGCGTTGTACACAATCCAGATTTAATACAACTTCGGAACGACGGATATTTCAAGGTCATGAGCATATTTCACTTGCCATAATTCGCGGTCGGTGTAGTGCTGGGCAGAGAAGTCAATAGTACCCTCCGGAGTGATCTTAATGCCTTTCCCATAGTTGTTGGTCAATGTCAACCAGCGTGAATCGCATCGTTCTCCCATGCTCTGTGTACGTGCATAGTATTCGCGCATATCTTCTACGGTGGTAGAATATAATCCTACGTAGGCTGCATTCTTGCGGTCTTGGTAGTTCTCGATAGGGCCGCGTCCAAACCAAGTGATCTTATCCAAAGCAGGGTTAAGACTGGTTTGTAAAGCAAGGCAGGGCAGATTAAAGTCAGTTCCGGTTTTAAAACTGGCTTTTTATATCAATGGCACCATTTCCATGGATAGTGTAGGTTATGGTATGGGGGACATTAACTTTTCTATGATAGCCTCCAATTCTGCAATTACAGTTACAGACTTCTTATTTTCGGCCTGTTTCCATGTGAAATCCTGAAGTTTGATTTGCGTATTGGTCCAATTGCGGGGATCGTTGTTGATGGAGCGATACCAGTTAAATTCGGGACCTTGCTGCCGATGCAATACTTCTTGTGCATCATAGCGCAAGCCAATCATTTGTCCGGTAGCCATATCGAATGAAATTCCGCAGTTATTGTTTTCGAAGCGTACGTAACGGCGTTCTTCTTCGTAAGCTTTTAGAATTTCGTTTCCCGGAGTATCGGTCTTGATTTCAGAAGGTTTATTAATCTTCTCATTTAGAGCAAACTGTTCGGTTGCTACTACATGGCCTGCAGGGGCCCACACACAGTCATGTTTCAGTTTCACTTCAAAATTTACGAAATACTCTGCATTAGGGTCAGTCAGATAACGCTCCATTGGAACATGAATGGTACGGCGCTCGTTTGGCTTTCCATCGGTCAGGCCGAACTCGTCTTCTTTAATAACTTTACCATCCTTTTCAAGTGTATAGTGAAGGTTGAAGTGAGTCATATTGTGAACCGTGTAACGGTTGTGTAGTTCGACACTGTTTTTGTCATTCATCTTGAATGAGATGTATTGATATACTTTCTTTACTTCCAATAGCTTGGGAGTAACACGACGGTCGGCTGTGACAAGACCATTGCAGCAAAAGTCATTGTCATTGGGGCGTCACCGAAACTACCTCCAAAGTAAAGGTGATCTTTTGCTTCACCCGGTTTGTTGAGTGCCTGATCTACCCAATCCCAAATGCAGCCACCAATCATGCGGTTGGAATGATATTCAATGTAATCCCAGTATTCTTCAAGATTCCCTACGGCATTTCCCATGGCGTGGGCGTATTCGCAAAGAAAGTAGGGCTTGTCTCGTGGTTGCTTGTCCTGCTCTATCATGCTCTCGATAGAAGGATACATACGTGAGTCTATGTCTGCCTGGTCATTCATGCCTTCATAGTGGATAGGACGGTCATCAATAGCTCTGGCAGCTTTGTATTCGGCTACTGCATTGCAACCTCCACCAGACTCATTGCCTAATGACCAAAAAGATTACGGACGGGTGATTTTGTCACGCTCTACCATGCGTACCATACGGTCGACGAAGGCTGCCTCCCATGCGGGATTATTGGTTAATGACATGTTGCCATGACATTCCTGATCGGCTTCATCCATGACGTATAGGCCATAGTAATCAAATAGCCCGTACATTTTCGGATCATTGGGATAATGACTTGTACGGATGGTATTTAAATTATGACGCTTGAACAAAAGGATGTCTTCAATCATACTTTCTACAGGGATTGCTTTCCCATATTGTGGATGAATGTCGTGGCGATTGGCTCCTTTGAATAGAGTCAACATGCCATTGATATATACTTTATTGTTGACGAATTTCTATACGGCGAAAACCGTATTGTTGTAGTGGCTTCGGTCACTTTCCCTTGCTCATCCAGCAATTCTACATTGACTGTATATAGATAGGAGTCTCTGCACTCCACAGTTTAGGATCGCGAATACTCCCCTTGCTGTTTATTATTACTTCTTTTCCGGCAGCCAGAGCACCGGTTTCAGTAACGAACTGTTTGAGATTTCTTCCCGTTTCATCGAGCAGTGAGACACGTACGGAAGCATTTTTGATTGCTTTCCCATGGTTTTTGATTTTGCTTTTCACGTTTAGTTCTGCTTTGTCATAGCGAGAACTGAGAACGGAAGTCAGATGCAGATCACGTAATTGTACTTTGGGACTGGCTACAAGATATACGTCGCGATGGATTCACTTAAGCGAAACATATCCTGATCTTCCAGATAGCTACCGTCTGACCAACGGTAGACTTCCACCGCAACGGTTTTTGCCCGGATGTACATAACGGGTGATATTGAAGGGGCATCATTATTGGCTCTTGGCTATATACCCACTTTTTCCCATTAATCCATAGATACATGGCACTATATACGCCATCGAAATGAATAAATACTTCCTTGTCTATCAGCCGGCAGGTAAAGTGAATTCACGGCGATAAGATCCTACCGCATTCGGCTCTTTCTCTACAGTATATCCACGCTGCCCCTGTATAAAAGGAGGATTGTTACGGATGGGATAAGTAATATTGGTATAGATGGGTGTACCGTAGCCATGCATTTCCCAATGGAGGGGACAGGGATTTCAGCCCACGCTGATACGTCATAGTTAGTTTTAGAAATCCTTCGGACGATCTTCGGGTTGTTTCACCCAGTTAAATTTCCAATTACCGTTCAGCAACACATAACGGCTGGAACGGGTGCGTTCCCAAAGGGCGACGGTAAGCAGGATCTGCTTGCATTTCTTCCATATTGGCAAAAAGGAATGAATGTGGCATGTCCGTCTTCTTTGTTTATGGCAAAGATGTTTTGGTTTTCCCAATCATTGTTGCTGTGGGTTTCAATGGATCAGCTTTTACTTTCACATTCGATTTGACCAGAATCCACTGTTGATTGGGTTGGTGGATATCAGGTTTCAACTGGAAAACAGGTTCTCCTACCAGGCCTGCATCTGGAAACCCCAGATTATATCCACTTGCCACGCTGGTAAAAATATAATTCCCATTGGATTGCCGATTAACTTTCCATCGCTGGTTTGAGTTGTTCAAATCATTGCTCCATTGCAGGATACTTCGTTCTACAGCTCCATCTCCACCATTGTCAATGGCTTGCTGAGACAGAGGACTGACTATGCAATAAATATCTTTTTCTATGGGTATGAACTGCCATATTTGAGATTCTTTACCAGGAACACGTCTGGAAATGAATATTTTGGAACCGGTGTCCACGCTTTCCTGATTATCCATTGCAAGACCGCTCAACGTGTGTATCTCATATGCCTGCCCTGAGTCTATGTTTTGTGCTGTGGCACAAAGATTGCAGAAGGCAAGTATACCGGATAGTATGATGCTTTTAATTTTATACATTGTTTTTTATTTGAGTATTTCAGCTTGTTTATAGATTCCGAAACTATGGATAGCGGGGCAGGCGCGTCCGTCTTCAATACGAAGGCGCATGTTTATTTGGCTGTTACCGGAGCAAACCGTACAATCCATTTATATCCGATACACTGTTTGCCTGTAGCTTCCGGGATGATGTCCAATTTTTGCCGTTGTTGGAGTATTCCACGCTCCAACGGGAGGTACGGTGTCCCAGTTCTATTACTTCTCTGCCATGAGACAGTCGAAAGTAGTGGAATGTGGTAAGGTGAAGGTGATGTCACTTTTTACGTTTCCATCGCGTCCGGCATAGTAAGTCTGTTTATCGTTATCTATCAGATATTTGGCATCAAACTTTGCTCCACGATTATTAGTTGCGTTGGCACGGCTGCCTGCTAACAGGTTTTTACCAAAAGTTTCACGAATACCTTGGTTCAGTAAAGCTATATGCAATGAATCTTTAGAATGAAGCAATCCTCTGCGGTCGGGCGGGAGGTTAAGCAATAGCACACTGTTATGCCCTACTGAGGTGCAGTAGATATCCCATAACTCTTTTACGGTCTTTACACGGCTGTCTTCTTCCTCGTGGTAGAACCAGCTGGGACGGATGGATACGTCCGTTTCCGCAGGTACATAAGCATTTCCATTGTATATACCTTCATTCAGTGCTTGGTAGTAGGCTGCCTCGTCACGAATAGCAATAGAGTCTGTAGTTGCCCAGCAAGGATCGCCTGCTTCTCCGGCTTCATTACCCATCCAGCGTACATCAGCGAAAGGATAAGAATTTTTTGTTCCGAAGATTACACAGTCCGGTTGTTTCTCGCGTACAATTTTATACCAATGGGTATAGAGAGGGGTAGTGAGCTCATCAGCTCCTGCACCATCCCACCAGGTTTCCCATATTTTTCCATAATCACTCATTAGTTCTTCCAACTGTGCAGCATAATAGTACTTGTATTTCTCTGTTGTATAATCCGGTCGCAGATGCTCGTGCCGGTCGTGCGGACCCAGATAAATACCTGCTTTGATGCCGTATTCTTCACAGGCATCTACAAATTCGCGCACAACATCGCCTTTCCCGCCTTTCCAAGTGGAGTTCTTTACGCAGTAGTCTGTATATTTGCTCGGCCAAAGGCAAAAAGCCATCGGCATGTTTGGCCGTGAGGATGGCTGCCGGTATGCCGGCTGACTTTAGGGTTTGCATCCATTGCTCGCAATCTAATGCGGCAGGATTGAATATGGCTGTAGATGCCTTTCCGTCTCCTTCGTTGACAAAGTCTTCGAAAGTATTGATGCCGAAGTGGAAGAACGCAATCATTTCACGATTGTACCATTCTATCTGTCGGGCACTGGGAGTCAAATCGCAAGGTTCGGGTGCTTTCTGCGCTGTTACCGATACAGTGGCTGCCGCGGTAAGTCCGGCAGCGAGAAATAGCTTTTTCAATTTCATGGTTAATTTAATTAATAAATATGAGAAATAGATATGTGTGTTTTGGAACCGTAGGCAAAATTAAGAAAATGAAGTTAGTAATTGGATTAAAAAGGGGTTAGTGCGAATGTTAAGGATGGAATTTTGTTAATCGGTTACTATTTATAAGGAAACCTGTTTGGCTTTGGCGGGATTCTGTTTTTATATTGAAATTGTGTCGGTTAATAAAAAAAAAATGGTGGGGTTAATACGGTTGTTAATCTATGTTTAATCCTTTATTTAAGACAGCAGCCATAGCTTTGCAGATGTTTTGGAGCCTTTGCGGGGAATCCCCGTAAGTATGTAATACTAATAAAAACATATGTAGAATGAAAACATTTATTTTTTAATTCGGCCATCTTACCAGAGAATTGCATTTCTGGTTTTATGTATATTGATGGTCACGGTGCCTGAGTCATATCGGCACAATCGGGTAAACAGCAAATCAAAGGACAAGTATTGGACGGCCAGGGCGATGCGCTTATTGGGGTTGCAGTCCGTAATCTGACGACCTCAACGGGAGTTATCACCGACATTGATGGCTTTTACGCTATTGAAGCACAGAAAGGAGAAATCCTGGAATTTTCTTATGTAGGATATAATACAGTGAAAAAAGGAAGTGGCAAATTCTTCCAGTATCAGTATTGTAATGACAGAAGATGTACAGTCGCTTGATGAGGTGGTAGTAGTAGGTATGGGTACGCAGCGTAAGGCAAGTGTGATCGGTTCCATTGCTTCTGTGCGTATGGCTGATTTGAAAGTTCCTTCCCGCTCTTTAGAGAATGCTTTGGTAGGGCGTATGGCTGGTATTATTGGAGTACAACGTTCGGGCGAACCGGGACAGGATGCCTCCAGTTTCTGGATTCGAGGTATTTCCACTTTCGGTGCAAATCAAGATCCGTTGGTATTGGTAGATGGTGTGGAACGTTCTATGACGAATATTTCACCTGAGGAAATAGAAAGTGTCTCTATCCTGAAAGACGCTTCAGCCACTGCTGTTTACGGTGTACGTGCAGCCAATGGTGTTGTTTTGGTGACTACTCGTAAAGGTGAGGCATCTGAGAAACCATCTATTGAATTGAAGATGGAGTATGGTGTCAGCCAGTTGACACGTATGCCGAAGCTGCTGGATGGTGCTAATTTTATGGAATTGTATAATGAAGCCAACGGAACGCCTATTTATAGTGATGCGGTAATAGAAGCAACCCGTTTAGGTACGGATCCTTATCTCTATCCTAATGTAGATTGGTTTAATGAGATCTTCAAGAAGAACTCTGATAATAGCAATATTTCACTGAATGTACATGGCGGAGGTAAAGTTGCACGATATTTTGTTTCAGTAGGTATTATGAATGAACATGGTAATTATAGAGATAATCCGACTAACAGTTATAAATCGAATATTTCTCTGACCAAATATAATTATCGTGCCAATGTAGACGTATCTTTGAGTAAAAGTACGACGCTCGATCTGGAACTCGGTGGTTGGCTGATAGATAGCCATAATCCCGGTATGACAAGCTCTGAACTTTTGATAAGGCATATACTCAGAATCCTATTAATATTCCTGTACGTTATCCTTATGGTTTTAATGCGGATGGTAGTCAACATTATGTATGGGCCGGAAGCAACTCCATTACTACGGAGAATCCTGCTGAGCGTCTGATGGGGTCGGGTTATCGTACAGCGTTTAAAAACCAGTTCAATGGTCAGGCTCGTTTGTCACAGGACTTTGGTAAATGGGTACCGGGACTGAAAGCTAATGTTGCGTTTTCCTTCGATGCTTATACTAAGAATATTACCAAACGTACTAAAAAGAATCTTACTATATGGCCACTGGACGTGATGATGCCGGTAATCTGGAATTAAAACAGATGTCTATTGGTGATGAATATTTAGGTTACGAAACGGAGCAGGAAGTGAATCGTGCTATGGAGTTAAAAGCGCAGGTTACTTATGAACGCGTATTCAATACAGTACATCGTGTAGGAGGTATGGGCATGTATTATCATCGTGACTATCGTGATGGTACCGCTACTGAAGCAATCCGTTCTCTTCCTTATCGTAAACAAGGTCTGGCAGCTCGTGCCACCTACTCGTATGATGACCGTTATTTTGCGGAGTTCAATATTGGATACAATGGTTCTGAAAAATTTTCCTAAAGGTCAGCGTTTTGGTATTTTTCCCTGCGGGAGCCATTGGCTATTTAATTTCCAACGAGAAGTTCTGGCAGAACAGTTCTATAAACAATGTGGTGAGCATGTTGAAACTGAAAGGTTCTATGGGATTGGTAGGAGCAGAGGCTTTACCAATAATCGCCGCTACGCTTATCTTACTATTGTAGGTGATGGCTTGGGCGGATATATTTTCGGGCCGAATGAAACAAATTATGCCGGTACAGGTGAGAATCAATATGGAGTAGTAAACCTGACTTGGGAGAAGGGATTGAAATCAAATATTGGTATACAAGCCGAGTTTTTTGGTGGTGATGTTTCTTTGGATGTTGATTACTTTTATGAGAAGCGTAAGGACATTCTGATTCAACGTAATTCTCTGCCTGGTATTGCCGGTATCAATGATAGGCCATTTGCTAATCTTGGTAGAATGGAGAATCAGGGTGTGCATGGCACGATTGAGTATAATAAGAGTTTTCGCGACTTTAGTATGCGTGTTTATGCTAATGGGACCTTTACGCATAATACCGTACTTGATCAGGATCAGCCTGACTATCAGAATAAGTATCAGAATCGTGTGGGTAAAAGACATAATCAGCAATTTGGTCTGATAGCTTTAGGATACTTCAATGATGAAGCTGAAATAGCTAGAAGTCCTAAGCAACAGTTTGGTACTGTACGTCCGGGTGATGTGAAGTATCTTGATGTTAATGGCGATGGCATTGTGGACAGTAATGATGAAGTTGCTATTGGTTACTCGTCTATTCCTGAAATCGTTTATGGTTTTGGTACTCAGTTGATGTGGAAAGGATTTGATGTCGGTATTTTCTTCCGTGGTCAGACTCGCGTTTCTTATATGCTGGGAGGTGAAGGCTTTGTTCCTTTTCAGGAAGGTGGTGATCGTGGCAATCTTTTCGTAGAGGCTCTGGATCGTTGGACGGTTGATAATCCTCGTCAGGATGCGTTTTATCCTCGTTTAAGTATTGGTGGTTCTACCAATAACTATCAGGAATCCACGAAATGGCAAGTAGATGGAAGTTTCCTTCGTTTGGCAGATTTAGAGATTGGGTATAGCTTCCCCAAAAAAAGTGGCTGGAGCCGATGTTTCTAAGTGGGTTGCGTATTTACTTCCACGGTACTAATTTGGCGGTGTTCTCTCCTTTCAAAATGTGGGATCCGGAAATTGGTAAAGGACGTGGAGATGCTTATCCACTGCAACGCAAGTACAATTTTGGTTTGAGAGTTAACTTTAAATAGATATTATTATGAAATTAAGAAATATAATCTTATTTGCTGTAGTGGCATTACTGGTCTCATCGTGTGACTTTCTTGATAAAATGCCCGATGACCAGAAGACCATGGATATGGTTTGGAAAAACAGAAAAGAGACAGAAGCCTATCTGTATAGTGTCTATTCACAATTGCCTATAGAACATTCCATTTGGGGAGATGCCCCTTGGGTCGGTGCTTCGGATGAGTGTGATATGATATGGGAGCGCTATTGTACTGCCAGTATGAATGTAGGGAAATTGGGGACCCAATAATCTCGAATGGGATCAGTGGGGAAATTATTATAAGGCTATCCGTGCTTCATTTGTGTTTGAAAATAATGTGGATCTCTGCGAGGAACTGACTGCTGAATTGAAAAAACAGTATAAAGCTGAAGTGAAGTTCCTTCGTGGATTCTACTATTGGAAGCTATTACAGCAATATGGTCCGTTTGTGCTGATTGATAAAGAAGAACCAATGGATAGCGATTGGAACTCTTTTCCGCGTACGCCGTATGATGATTGTGTCAGTTACATTATCCGTATGTTGGATGAGGCTTATCCGGGATCTTCCTTTCTCTTGGCAGGTGGATAGAACTTGGTTGGGAAAGCCTGATAAGGTAGCTTGTCTGGCTGTAAAATCGGAAGTGACCTTAATGGCTGCCAGCCCGCAATGGAATGGAAATAAAGCATATGCTTCTTTTAAAAATAATGATGGTACCCCGTTGGTAAATACTACTTATAGTGAACAGAAGTGGAAAGATGCTGCTACAGCTGCTAAGGCCGTGATTACTGCGGCTGAAAATAGTTCTGAAGTCCGGATTGCTCTTTATCGTAATGATGAAAATGGAGATGGAACTTTTAATCCATATAAATCAGTGCGTAATGTGCATTTGGAGAAATGGAATTGTGAAGTATTATGGGCGGTTACCAAGTGTGATGCCAATGGCTTTGAAAAGCATGCTTGCCCTCGTCCCGGCGGTTGGAACGGCATGGCACCTACACAACGTTTGGTTGATGCCTTTTACATGGCTAATGGATATACAATTGACGATGAGGAAGGCGGATATGTAGAAGAAGGTTTTGCTGATGAAGCTCATTCCAACTGGTTAAATGATAATGTGAATGAGATTCGTGATGGTAATTCGTGGGGACATCGTAAAGGTGAATGGAATATGTATGCCAACCGTGAGGCTCGTTTTTATGCAAGTATTCTTTATAACGGACATCCGGTTCTGCAGGTGGCTGCCGCTGACCGTGATATTTACTCTTCTGAGAAGAATAAAGATGGCTGGGGGCGTGTGGAACTTTATGGTAGTGGTGTATCAGGGGGCTAATGGCGTTTCTGACCACTCAGCTACAGGATATCTGGTTAATAAGTTCATACACTATGATAGCAATCCTTATCGTGGACAATATTATGGATGGCGTCAGCATACTTATATTCGTCTTGCTGGCATTTATCTGAATTATATTGAAGCTTTGAATGAGTATGATCCCAATAACTCTGATATTAAGAAATACTGGGATAAGATTCGTGAGCGTGCAGGTTTACCCAGCATTTTCGATACTCACCCGGAGATAAAAGGAAATACAGAGCTTCAAGCGGAATATATTATACGTGAGCGTCAGGTGGAACTTTGTTTTGAAGCCGACCGTTATTTTACTACTCGCCGTCGTTTGCTTTCAGGTAAGACGGATACTAAGCATACTCCTGACCGTCGCATGTATGGTGACAATGGAAATATGTATGGTATGAATGTTTTTGCAGGTGATAGCTTTGAATCTACGGAGTTCTATCAGCGTACGGTTTTTGAACGCCGTGTATTTGAAGATAAGATGTATCTCTATCCCATTTCGCAGGATGAAATAGATCGCAACAACTCTTTGGTGCAGAATCCGGGTTGGTGATATGGTTGTAACTTGAATTTATTAATATTAGAACATACTATAATATGAAAAACTATAAACTGATATTAGGAGCTTTGTTGTTGGGTACCAGTGTTTTCTTTTCCTGTCAAGATGGGTTGGAAGATAACCTGACAGAAAATAAGGTTTATTTGGTATCAAGTGGATTGCAAGAGTTTGAAATTTATAAGACTGGTATGCCATCTACTTATCAGCTGGCCATTTATAAATCGGGAGCGGTAGAGACGGCTTGTACGGCTACTATTGGTCTATGTTCGACTGAAGAGTTAGCAGCTTATAATACTCGGAATGAAACCGATATAAGATGATGCCTGAAACTTGTTATCAGATTAGCTCTTCTACCGTGTCGTTCAGTTCTGACCGTAAAGATGTAAATCAGGTAGTGGATATTATTTTTTACTCGGAGGCTATCGAAGCTTTGGGAGAAGGGATTATGTATTGCCCATGAAGTTAGTGGAGGCTTCTGTTGATATAACCAATGATAAGTCTATGGCTATTTTGGCTCCTGTTGTGATTGAACCGATGATTTATTTTACTTCATCGGGTGTTAATTTGAACTTGGGCTTGGGTGCTGCTAATATGATACAAAATCTGACAGTTGGCTTTAATGCTTCCAATACACAGAACATTACATGTAATTTGGAAGTTGATGCGGATTATCTGGCTACTTATAATGCTACAAGTGCTATACAATTTGAACTCTTGCCTGAAACTTGTTATACTTTACCGGCATCGGTTACGATTGTAGAGGATATGAAAGAGGCGACTGCAAAGATTGCATTATCTGTTTCAGCACTACCTATCGGCAATTACCTATTACCGATTAGGCTTTCTTCTGAACAATATAAGGTACGTGAGGACGGTGGACTTTATGCAATGGAGATTATCATAACTAGTCCGGTACTAGACTCAAAGAAATGGACTATTACTGCCAATACGGATGAGCCGGCAGAAAGTGCTCCTAATGGGAGAGTAGAGGCGATTATTGATGGTGATATAAATACTTTCTGGCATTCGCAATGGAGTGGTGGATGGCAGGATTGGCCGCATATTATCATTATTGATATGAAAGATCGTAGTGAAGTAGTGAAAGTGTTGACTATTATGGCAGACAGTCTGGTGGTGATGCAAATACAAAAGATATGGAGTTCTTCATCAGTGATGATCAGAACAGCTGGAAAAAGTATTGGTAAGTTTGAAGCTAAGAAGACGCCAGATATGCAGGAGTTTGATACAGAAGATGCCGAAGGGCGTTATTTGAAGATTGAGATAACAAGCAGTCACGATGGATCAAATAATACTAATATTGGAGAACTGATAGTGCACGGTACAGTTATATAGGATGGTAAGAAGGTAATAAAGATTGTTTCCTATTTAATTTCTCCTTATTGAAATGGATGTTTCAATAAGGAGATTTTTTATCAGTACATATTGAGTTAGAATCTGATGTTTTCAGTATTCACTTTATCAAAAGGCTATCGGGTAATCTTCATCCATTACCTTCCGGTATTCTTTTGTGAAAATGCTGTAAAGATGTATAGCTTTGTCTGACCTGTTCTGGCGACGATAAGTACATACAGCATAAGTCATAGCTATATCGGATAGTGGGTCTATGGCGAACAGGATATTGCAGATACGTATCGTGCGGAGTTTCTTCCATTCTTGTAGAATGTATGTATTTGTTCGGATAGTAGGCTGACTGTAAACGATTCCGCCTGTTGTTTGAAATAGTCGAATAAACTCTCTTCGATGGTATTCAGGAATTTCCCTTGTGCGAGAATATTGTGTAATTCCATCGTGTCATTCTCTGATAGAGGCACGTTTCATTCCATCCGTTAAGAAGAAGAAACGTTGATAATCACAATAACACTCATCTGTGAACATTAATTTAAAGTAACCTTTTGGTGGGTAAGCTCAATACCTTCCAGCTCTTGCAATGTTTTGCGGAGGTGGTTCATGGTTACATTTTCAGGTTTTTATTTTATCATCCGGCTTGTCGGGCCCAGAACAAGTTATTCATATCGGAAGATAATACTCCATCTTTGGTTATACTGTTTATCAGTATGTATAAGAATATATGTCTTATTTTGGGGCTGAACATATAGGTCATATCCCGTCCATTTTTGTCTGTGGCTGTAAAGGTTCCGAAGAGGAAATACTGTTTCTGCGCTTGGTAATTGCATCTGGTAGAAGTGTTTCGTCTATTTCTTCTTTTTCGATGGTTTCAGCGGTGGCTGCGGGAATTATTGATATTAGTCCTGTATCGGAAGTATTACTTTTCTGGGGGTGAGAAGATCGTTTTGGTCTGGTGTTTTCTTTTTTTGTGGATTGCTGTCGTTTAATAGTGATGAGGATGCCTCCGGCTACGACAAGGCACAATATAGGAATGAGATACAGCCAAATAGATGAGTCCTTGGAATCACTTCTAAGTTTATCGTAGAATTTTACGGCTGCCAGCGATGCGGGAGGATTTGAGAGTGAGTAGATACGTGTAGCGGATTGCCCGTATTTTTCAAACTCTTGAGTGACACAATAGAATTCTTCCAGTTTCTTATTGAAGTATAAATTGGCATTGGTTGCTATCTCTTCCGAGGTGAGTGGAATACTATCGCCTAAAGCTTCATAGCTACCGTCGGAAATAGAGAGACGATAGAGTTGCAGGTGGGTCTCGGGTTTGTATTCCGGATAGGCCAGCAGATAGACGTATTTTCCATCTTCGGAAAGTATCATGTCTCTTGTAGGAATACGATTGGCTGAGGGTGCCTTGTGTTCCCACAACTTCTTGATTTGTTTTGTCTCGAAGTCTAATTGATAGAAATCGTAATAATACTGGATGCCTACATTCTGATCACCGGTTTCATTGCCTTTTCCTCCATAGATATAAGCGTGTTTGCAATCAGGGCTCATCGCTATACCTGCAAAAAAACGAGGTGAAATTTTATCTCCTGCAAAATGAAGGGTATCCCAGCGTTCTTGTAACAAATCATAGGTTATGAAAGTATTATAATAACGACGATTGCCATACCCGCCAAAAAGAGGAATTGTTGCTTTTGAGGATTAAAAATTGCGCTATGATGATGCATTTGAAGAGTGATATCGTTTTGATTAATCATATCCCACGTTCTGGTTTGCGGATTCATCTTTGCGATAAAGGTCTCTGCCCAGTTTAACTCGTAGGCGTAGATATTTCCTTTGCTCTCATCATAAAAGTTCATACCCAGACGAATCGGGAATGTTGTCTTTTCGGGCATATAAGGAAGCTGTTCTGATGTGCGCTTATAAATATTGTAAGTAATGATAGAGTCTTGATTGTATATGTAGAATTCCTGCTTTTCCGGTGCAAAGGCGAAACCCGATGGAGTGGAAGAGTAAGATTGAAATAACGGTTTCCAATAATACGAACGATTGATGAGCCAGGTAGGGTTTGTGACATGTCCGATAATTCTTCCTTTGTTGTCGTGCACATCTTCCCCTTTGCTTTCATTGAGGGGAAGTTCCAGTTTTCTTCATCGTTGTTTATTTTCAGGTTACGGATGGAGAAAGAGGCTGTTTCAGAATGTAATTGCACATACCGAAGAAAAGTTGAGGGGTAAATGTCCGTTTATTCAACCCAATTTCCTCAATGGTTACTTGATCATTACCTATACTAATATTAATACGGTCATTAGAATATCCATTTTGAATATAATGGGAATCCATTTCGCATGTAACTTTGCGGCAGGATATGGGAACGCGTGGTAAATTTGCTTTCCGTCCTGAGCGAACATGAAACTTCCTTTGGAGTCATCGTACACATAAGTCAGGTTGAAAGCTTCCTGTCCGTCCGCATTTTTGAGATAAAAGATGTATCCCGGACTTTCTGTATTTTGTGCGGCATATTCAAAAGATATGGTAAATGTTCCGGTTGCTACAGAAAGATATTTTTCAGTAAACACACAGAAAGAGGAGCGTTCGGAAATTCGTTTTCGTTTCCATAGAATTGTAGTCCTTGCGAATATCCTTCGTTAATGATGCAGAGCAACAGGAAGAATATGATATAAAAGTGATGCTTCTTCATATATTGGATAAGATTCCTTGATGTCTCGGACAAAAATATGCATAAAAAAACAGCAATCTGTGGTCCATTTATAAGAAATTGTTTCTATTTGCGCTTTAGAAGCGGCAGGATAACTCTGATCTTTCAATACATATCACGATATTTCTTTTTATATTCAGTAGGTGTCACTCCATAAATCATCTTGAAGCATTTACTGAAATGCTGCGAATCCTTAAATCCGGTCTTGTATGCTATCTGGGTAAAGTTATCCGATCCTCTTCTATCAGCTCTGCCGCTTTCTTCAAACGTATGTTTTTGATGAGCTCCATCGGTGAGATACCTATGAGCGTCTTTATCTTTTTGAATCGGGCGGAGCGGCTGCTTCCTGCTTCTTCAACAAGCGTATCTACGCTCAAGTCCGATGATCCAGATGTTTGTTGATGAAACAGACAATCCCGTCCAGCAAGTCTTTATCGGCTTGCGGAAGTGAGCGAAGCTCTTCTTGCTCTTCGGAATCGATATTGCTTTCTTCTTTATTTTGTATGAGTTCTGAATAATACAGTGCCTGAATCCGCTTTCTTTGTCTGATGATATTCCATATCTTGGCTATCAGATAACTCGCACTGAAGGGCTTGGTTATGTAATCATCCACGCCCAATTCCAAACCTTCATTTTGATTTTCCACATCTGCCTTACTACTCAGTAAAACAATCGGTATGTGGCAGGTATAAGTATTGGCTTGTAGCTTCTTGACCATTTCGATCCCTGTCATTTCCGGCATTACAACATCGCTGACAATCATATTCGGCAGGTACTTGATTGCCTTTTCCAATCCCTCTTTTCCATTGGAAGCCGTGATCACACGAAACTCTTCGGAAAGAATCGTATGTAAGAAGAAAGAAGTCCTGATTATCATCCACCACTAAAATGGAACTCTTGCCGCAGTCCCTTACAAGCCTCTTCTTCTGCTTCGTAATCATCTCTCAGAAAGAGAGTATCATTCTGGGACAGCTGAGGCCGTTCATCATAATCTGATAGAATGAACTCCGTTTCAGGTGCAAAATGCTCTTTTCCTTTACGGAAGTAGATGGTGAAAGTGGAACCCTCGTTTATTTTGCTCTGTAAAGTGATTTTGCCTTTGTGTAACTCTACCAGTTCCTTGACTAAAGACAACCCTATGCCTGTACTTTGTTTCTTGAAGATGTCGGAACTCACGTAATTCTCGAACCGGTTAAAGATACTTTTTGTTTTTCCTGACTGATGCCATATCCCTGGTCGGATATTTGCAGAATGATATTGGTATCAGTTTCTTGAACAGACAGATGTATGACTGTTCCTTTGGGTGAATATTTAAAAGCATTCGTGATCAGGTTGAAGAGAATGCTTTCCAATTTATCCGGATCTGCCCATAAAAATAGAGGCGATTCTTTAGATTCAAAGGTGATTTCACTTTCCCGTTGGATGGCAATTGACTGGAAATTATTTATAATATGTTCGATGAATGGGGCTATTTCTATTCTTTTTGTACTGTAAGTTTGGATTCATTCTGTATCTTCTGCAAATCGAGTACCTGATTGATGATTTTCAGTGTATGTTTGGTGTTTCGTTTTACCAGAGCCAGGTCTTGCTGAATGACAGGACTCAAGTCCTTTTGTGAGAGCATGTGGTCTATGGGGGCTACGATCAGTGTGAAAGGGGTACGTAGTTCATGAATCATATCTGTGAAGAACTTGGTTTTTATATCTAAGATATGCTTCTCTATTGCAACCCGGTTTCTGAGTTTATAGATAACAAACAGAATGTAGGTTGAAATGGCGACAATGAGGATAAATATAATGAAATACAATATGGTACCGTAAATGGATTCCCAGAATGAAGGCAATATGGTGATGGAAATCTCCTTTATCTTATTACTCCATACTCCGTCACTGTTGGTTGATTTAACCTGGAAACAATAGTTCCTCTTTAGGAATGTTTGTATAGACTGCCATGCGGTTGTTTTTCACATAGTTCCAATTGTCAAAGCCTTTTTCAGACGGTAGGCGTACTCTATCTTATTGGGGAATTTCATGTCCAGTGT
>VOFH01000216.1_pt1 | contig 34000 bp, 55 predicted proteins | sample 5384091 | NCBI WGS metagenome assembly VOFH01 (sample SAMN12384727, study PRJNA508395) | human gut metagenome | isolation source: healthy gut G | host: Homo sapiens
GAAGGCAGCAAAAGTACTCGAAGAAAAGGGTGCGATTGTTGAGGCGTTTGATCTGCGACTTGTAAAATATGCAATCCCTGCTTATTATACGATCGCAGATGCAGAGGCAAGTTCTAACCTGGAACGTTTTGATGGTGTGAAATATGGTTATCGTACGAAAGATTACGATGGACTTCATAACATGTACAAGAAAACACGTTCAGAAGGATTTGGTCCTGAAGTAAAAGAGAAGAATCATGCTGGGATCTTTTTGTCTTAAGTTCAGGATATTATGATGCTTACTATCTGAAGGCACTTAGAACAAAAAGCTTTAATCAAGAAAGAGTTTGACCGTGCATTCCGTAATTATGACATCATTCTCGGACCGGCAGCACCGACAACTGCTCCGGAGCTTGGAAAGAGCTTAAGTGATCCGATGAAGATGTATTTGGGAGATATTTATACAATCTCAGTCAATCTTGCAGGTCTTCCGGGAATGAGCGTTCCGGTTGGAAAAGACAGCAAAGGACTTCCAATCGGTATGCAACTGATCGGAAATGTATTTGAAGAAAAAACTTTGATCCGTGCAGCATATACCTATGAGTGTGCGACAAAGAAGATGCATGAAACACCGGCATCTGTCGGTCTTATGTCAGAAAAGGAGGTGCGTTAACAATGGCAAAGCAGTATGAAACAGTCATTGGACTGGAAGTGCATATTGAGCTGGCTACAAAGACAAAAAATCTTCTGTGGATGCAGCACAGAATTCGGTGGCGCACCGAATACACATACTTGTCCGGTATGTACCGGTATGCCGGGATCTTCCGGTGTTGAATAAACAAGTTGTAGAATATGCTATGGCGATTGGTCTTGCAACAAACTGTGAAGATTACACAGGTATGTAAATTTGACCGTAAAATTATTTCTACCCGGATAACCCGCAGAACTATCAGATTTCCCAGCTGTATCTCCCGATTGCCAGAGATGGATATGTAGAGATCGAGAGTGGTTCAGGAAAGAAGAAAGTAAGAATTCACGAGATCCATATGGAAGAAGATGCAGGTAAGCTGGTTCATGATGAGTGGGATGATACTTCACTTGTCGATTATAACCGAAGCGGCGTGCCGCTGATCGAGATCGTTTCTGAGCCGGATATGCGTTCCGCAGAAGAAGTTATTTCCTATCTTGAGAAGCTTCGTATGATCGTGCAGTATTTAGGTGCATCCGATTGTAAATTACAGGAAGGTTCGATGAGAGCCGATGTGAACTTATCTGTCCGTGAAGTCGGATCCGATCAGTTTGGTACCAGAACAGAGATGAAGAACCTGAACTCATTTAAGGCAATCGCACATGCAATTGAAGGCGAACGTCAGAGACAGATTGAGTTGATCGAAGAAGGAAAACAGGTTGTACAGGAGACGAGACGCTGGGATGACAACAAAGAATATTCTTACGCAATGCGTTCCAAAGAGGATGCACAGGATTATCGTTATTTCCCGGAACCGGACCTTGTTCCGATCGTGATCAGTGATGAATGGATCGAGAAAATCAAATCTCAGCAGCCGGAACTTCGTACGGAGAAGCTGGAGCGTTACAAGGAACAGTTTGATATTTCGCAGTATGACGCAGAGATCATCACAGGTTCTAAGAAAATGGCCGATCTTTTGAGGCAACAACAGCAATCTGTGAGAAACCGAAGAAAGTTGCAAACTGGCTGATCGGAGAGACCTTCCGTCTGATGAAAGACAATGGAATGGAGCCGGAAGATTTAACATTCTCTCCGGAGAACCTGGCAAAATTAATTGATCTTGCGGAGGCAGGAACCATTAACAGTTCTGTGGCAAAAGATGTATTCAAGCAGATTTTCCATGAGGATATAGATCCTGAGAAATATGTCGAAGAACATGGGCTTAAGATGGTGAACGATGAAGGTGCACTCCGTGAGACAGCTGCCAAAGTGATCGCAGACAACCCACAGGCAGTCGCAGACTTCAAAGGCGGTAAAGAGAAAGCAATCGGACACTGTTTGGACAGACAATGCGCGCCATGAAGGGGAAAGCAAACCCTGGAATGGTGAACCAGGTGCTGCGAGAGTTGTTGAAATAAAATTTGATTTGTCTGTTAGGATTCCTGTAAATGGAACAGATACATTTATTGACTAAGAGCCAGAACAGTTACCGTGAGTGGTGCCTGTCTGGCTCTTACTAACATACGGAACAAAGTGTATTCGGAACGCTCCTGCCTTACATGTGTCCTCAACAATAAAGAAAACAAAAGCACTTGGTTATTCAAATGAGAAGTGATAGTTCAATAGTGACGGGGCTAACCAGACAAATCTAATTTGTTGTATTGACAGCCTGGAAAATGTCTGCTATATTACAAGTAGAACACAGAGAAATAATAAACTATATATGTTCAAAACAATAAGAGATTCGGAAGGATGTGGAAAGAATGAAACGAGATTATTATGAAGTGCTTGGGCTGTCAAAGGGCGCAGAGGATAAAGAGATAAAGAGAGCATACCGTCAGCTGGCGAAGAAATATCACCCTGATACGAATCAAGGCGATAAACAGGCGGAGAAGAAGTTTAAAGAAGTGACGGAGGCGTATACGGTACTGAGCGACCCGGAGAAGAAGAAACTGTATGACCAGTTCGGTCATGCTGCATTTGATCAGAGCGGTGCTGCAGGTTCCGGATATGGAAATGCCGGTACAGGTGGCTTTGGAGGATTCGGCGGAGAACAGCGGATTCAAAGGCAGTACTTACCGTAGTTATGGTGGATGGGAAGTGGATATCAGGAGTATCATTTCGAAGGTGGCGACATGGATGATATGTTTGATGACATTTTCGGAAATATGTTTCATGGAGGAAGTGCTTCAGGTCGCAGCAGAAGGACATCAGGATTTACCGGAGGATTTGGAGGTGAAAGCTTTAAATCAAAAGGTTCTGATATCAAGGCAGGTATCACTGTAAGTTTGACGAGGCTGCATTTGGTGGAGATAAGGTTATTACTCTGAGTAATCCGGAAAATCCAGGACAACCGGGACAGTCACTAAAGGTTCATATTCCGGCAGGTATTGATAACGGAAGAGTCAATCCGTTTAAGAGGAAAGGAATGCCAGGGAACCGGTGGTGGTGAAGCCGGAGATCTTCTGTTAAGTAACAGTTGCTCCGAAACCTGGATATGAGCGGAAAGGTATGGATGTATATACAACCGTATCTGTTCCGTATACAACAGCTGTGTTCGGAGGTGAGGCATTGGTCATACGCTGTATGGAGATGTTATGTGTAAGATTAAAGAGGGAACACAATCGGGTTCCAAAGATTCGTCTGAGAGGTAAGGGAATTGTTTTCGATGAAAGATTCATCCGTTCACGGAGACCAGTATGTGACAATTCAGATTGAAGTGCCAAGAAACTTAAGTCCGCAGCAAGACAGAAATTAAAAGAGTTTGAAGAAATCTGTCAGGGGAGTTCAAGAACAGCATAAATAAATGTTTTACAAATTGAAAAAGAACCATTGCTGAGGCTGTTTGTTTGTGAGCAAACGTTTGAAGTACAATTTATAGAACCTCTGGTCTTGGGATTCTGCTGTTTCCCAACGAGTTGCCACGGCGGATTTCGAACGTTCTACAAACTTCACACAGTCATCATCTAACCAAGCCAGCGGATCGGTGCATCTCCCAGACCGGAAGAAACCGCATTCTCCTTTGCCCATGTCACCATACCCTTAGAATGCATCTACATGAGTAACCTGTCGCTCCGGCAGCAGCTGCTGCAAGTGTAGCACCTCCGGTATAGGCGAAAAAGAGTTCAGTACTTTGACCGGGCGCCCGGCATTGCGAATCTTTCAGAGAACCAGTCCCAGTTAGTTGCCTGCTCAGGGAAGAGTCCTGTGTGTTTGAAACTAAATGGTTTTAAATTAAATGTGAAGAACCGTAATGGATCTGCCACTGCTGTGGGGAGATTAAAAACTCCCATTCACCGCGACTTGAAACACTGGATAGCGGAACTGTAACGGTTCATGGAGAAGAACTTGGAAGTCTGAAGAAACCGCAGCTTCGTAAATTAAGAAGAAAAATTGGAATGGTATTCAGCAGTTCAACCTTCTGGAATCCAAAACAGTTTATCATAATATAGCATTGCCGCTGATTCTTGAGAAAGTACCGAGCTGAGATTGACAAGAAAGTCAAAGAAGTTCTTCAGTTTGTAGAACTGGAAGACAAGAAAGACGTGTATGTCAGCCAGCTTTCCGGTGGACAGAAACAGAGAGTCGGAATTGCAAGAGCATTGACAACAACACCGGATATCCTGCTTTGTGATGAGGCAACCAGTGCCTTGGATCCACAGACAACAGAGGCAATTCTGAAACTGCTTAAGAAGATTAATCGTGAGATGGGGGTTACAATCCTTCTGATCACACATCAGATGCAGGTGGTTCAGATGATCTGTAATAAAGTAGCAGTCATGGAGAAAGGTCAGGTAGTCGAGGCAGGAAGTGTACTGGATGTATTCGGAAAACCGCAGGCACCAGTTACAAAGAGATTTGTTCAGACTGTTGTGAATGATCAGATCCCTGAAAGCATCATAAGTCTTGTAAAAGAGCAGAAAGAACATTTCCGTGTAGAACGACTGAAATTTATCGGAAGCAGCGTAAAACGCCCGGTTATCTCAGATATTTGTCATGTAGAAGGAATTGTAGTAAATATCTTAGGAGCAACCGTTCAAGAACTTCAGGACAACATAATGTGTGTGTTCATTTTACAGTTGCTAGGATCTGAAGAGAAGATTCTGAAAGCAGAGAAACAGATTGACGAAAACGGAGTAATCAGAGAAAGGGTAGAGGTGATTTAATGGATCAGCAGTATTTTGGAGTTTCACTGGAGAAATTACTGACTAGTGGAGAACAGACTTTATATATGGTGGCATGGTCATTGATCATCGGAACCATCATAGGAATCATTCTGGCATTGATCCTTGTGCTTTGCCACAAGGGCGGACTTGCAGAGAATCGGATTCTCTACAATATCGTAAGTATCTACATTAACATTGTAAGAAGCATTCCATTTGTAATCCTTCTTGTAGCAATCATGCCACTGACAAGAACAATTGTTGGAACTACGATTGGAAGTACGGCATCATTGGTACCACTTGTTATTTACATCAGTCCATATCTGGCACGATTGATGGAGAACAGTTTGTTGGAAATTAATCCGGGTATTCTGGAAGCAGCAGAAGCGATGGGAGCTACAACATGGCAGACTATTCGTTACTTCCTTCTTCCTGAGACACTGGGATCTATTGTTCTGGCACTGACAACTGGTACAATCGGACTTCTCGGAGCATCTGCGATGGCAGGATATGTAGGTGGAGGCGGTGTCGGAGATTTGGCACTGACTTATGGATACCAGAGAATGAACACACCACTGATGATTTTCACAGTTGTAGTACTGGTTATCTTTGTACAGATCCTTCAGTTTGCGGGAAATACAATTTCAAGAAAATTAAGACAGCATAAATAAATATCAGAGTTCTGTAAGAAACAAAAAAAACAGGACAACAAGCCTGGTAATAATAGTTGTGAGTGTTTACAGTCGCTGTGTAACGACAGCCGGACATGAGATAGATAAAAAGAATAGGGAGATTTAGATTATGAAAATGAAAAAATTTATTGCAAGTGTATTAGTAGCGGCAACAGCATTTGGTCTTGTGGCATGCGGAAACTCAGGAACAGGCGATTCAGCAAAGAGTGATTCATCAGCAAAAAGCACAGATAAGAAGGAAATCGTCTATGGAAAATCTCAGGGACCATATACAGAGCTTTTTGAAGATGCCATTGTTCCGATTCTTGAAAAAGAGGGATACACAGTAAAGGGCGTTGATCTTTCTGATCTTCAGACAGCAGACGTTGCATTAAATGACGGAGATGTTGATGTTAACGTTGAGCAGCATACAGCTTACATGGAAAATTTCAACAAGAGTTATAACGGAGATCTGGTAGCAATCAGCCCGATCCCGACAGTTCCGGCAGGTGTATATTCTGATAAATATGATTCGATCGACGATATTCCGAACGGTGCAAAAGTGGCAGTTCCAAACGATGCATCTAACACAGCACGGTGTTATCTGATGCTTCAGAAGATCGGCTGGATCAAACTGGATGAGAGTGCAGATCCATCCGCAATAACACAGGATGATATCACTGAGAACCCACATAACATTAAGTTTACAGAGATGAACAGTATGACAATCCCGGCTACAATGGCTGATTTTGATTATATTGCAATTACAGGAAGTGTTGTATACAATGCAGGTATTGATGCATCTACAGCACTGGCCAATGAAGATATTTCAGATTATCTTGTACTTCAGGTTGTAGTAAAAAAGAGAACAAAGATGCAGCATGGGCACAGGCAATCGTAGATGCATATCATTCTGATGAATTCAAACAGTATATGAAAAAAAATAATGATGGATTATGGTGGATCCCTGAAGAACTTCAGTAAGTGGTTCTGAGCGGAGTTAAAGAAAGCGAGGTAGAAGCCATGGATCAGACGGAAAAGTTAATTATAGATATAATTGATCAACATAGAGATGAAATTATTGAGTTTGCAAGAGATATTTATACACATGCGGAACTTGGATATAAAGAATTCCGTACCTCACAGAAATTTGTAAATAAGATGAAAGAACTGGGACTTCACACAGAAACAGGATTTGCCATCACAGGTGTAAAAGCATACCTGAATGAAGAGAAGAAGGAGAATGCAAGTCTTGCACTTTTAGGAGAGTTGGATGCTCTGAGAATCCCGGAACATGCCTATGTAAATCCTGAAACAGATGCGGCTCACTGCTGTGGACATCATGCACAGATGGCAGGCATATTTGGTGCGGCACTTGCACTTACAGTACCTGAGATTGCAGAAAAACTGGGTGGACAGGTAGTATTTTTTGCCACACCTGCAGAAGAGTATGGTGAGATTGAATTTAAGAATCAGCTGCGTGAGCAGGGCAAGATTCGCTATGGAGGTGGAAAATGTGAATTGATCCGTACAGGAGCGTTTGATGATATTGACCTCTGCCTGGCGCATCATATTCAGCCGGGAGATGAAATTCAAGTCGGAAGCGGAACAGGAAATGGCTTTGTATCAAAAGTAATCCGCGATTTAGGAAAAGCAGCTCATGCAGCCGGAGCACCTGACAAGGGAGTGAATGCACTTTCTGCAGCGTCTCTTGGCCTTCAGGCATTAGGGATCAACCGTGAGAGTTTTCGTGACGAAGACTGCGTCCGTGTTCATCCGATCATTACGAAGGGTGGCAATCTGGTTAATGTTATGCCTGACGAAGTTGTGATCGAGACACTGGTAAGAGCGAAAACAATTGAAGCATTTACCGGATGCAGCGAAGAAAACAGATCGTTCCTTTCAGGCAGGAGGCAATGGGAGCGAAGGTTGAGATCACTTGGCGATGGGAGCACTCCCAGAATTAAAAAAGCAGCAGAACTTTAGAGAAACAAATTATCGAGGCCTCAGGACACGGGAGGATGCAGATGTCGGGATACCTAATGCCGACACTGATCAGTTTGATTCGAAAGAAGTATTGGAATAATTCTATACATTTCCCCACTTTTATGGTATAATTTAAAAGTTATTTTAATGATTTATCGATTTAATGTGATGAACAGTCGACGTAATAATATCATAAAAGAAAGGAATTAGAGAAGTATGTTATCTACGATAGAATCAGTAAATAGTGCTGTGAACAATTTTATCTGGGGTGTTCCGGCTATGATCTGCATTATTGGAGTCGGGCTTTTACTTAAGTATCCGGACCGGCTTCCTTCAGATTAGAAAATTTCCGTATGCGATGAAAGTGACGATCGGAAGAATGCTCCGCAAAAGAGATGCATCTGACGGTGCACTGACTCCATTCCAGGCAGTTTGTACGCGCTGGCGGCGACGGTCGGAACAGGAAATATCGCCGGAGTCGCAGGAGCAATCGCAATCGGAGGCCGGGCGCAGTGTTCTGGATGTGGATCTCAGCACTTCTTGGAATGTGTACAAAGTTTTCAGAAGTTACTCTTGCAGTTCATTTCCATGAGACGAATGCGGAAGGAGATCGTGTCGTGGACCAATGTATTATATCAAAAATGGTCTGAAAAAGCATTGGCACTGGCTGGCTTATCTGTTCGCTGCATTCGGAGTTCTGACTGTATTTGGAACGGGAAATGCAACACAGGTGAATACAATTACAACAGCAATCGATTCTGCACTTTTTAATTATGGAATCATAGAAAAGGATTCTGTTGGAACATTAAATCTGATTATTGGAATTGTACTTGCTATTCTGATCGGCATGATCCTTCTTGGAGGAATTAAGAGAATTGGACAGGTTACAGAAAAGCTTGTTCCATTTATGGCAGCAATTTATGTGATTCTGGCACTTGGCGTTGTTGTTCTGAATTTCCAGAACATTCCGAGCGTATTTGGATCCATTTTCGAAGGCGCATTTTCACCAGCATCTGTGACCGGAGGCGCCGTGGGATCTTTCTTTATGAGTATGAAGAAAGGTGTTTCCAGAGGAATCTTCTCTAATGAGGCAGGACTTGGTACAGGTTCTATCGCGCATGCATGTGCAGATACGAAAAAAGCCTGTAAAGCAGGGATTTTTCGGAATCTTCGAAGTATTTGTTGATACCATTGTAATCTGTACATTGACAGCACTCGTTATTCTGTGCAGCGGTGTTCCGGTTGGATATGGAGAGGCGGCAGGAGCAGAACTTACTATTCTTGGATTTACATCCACTTATGGAAACTGGGTATCTATCTTTACAGCGGTTGCAATGTGCTGCTTCGCATTTTCTACGATTATCGGATGGGGATTGTACGGAACGAGATGTGTGGAATTCCTTCTTGGTACAAAAGCGAATAAGCCATTCATGGTACTCTATGCACTCGTTGCAATTGTAGGTGCTACAATGGAACTTGGATTGATGTGGAATATTGCCGAGACATTCAATGGTCTGATGGCGATTCCAAACTTGATCGCAGTGTTCTTATTGTCAGGTGTAGTTGTAAAGCTTGTGAAAGAATACTTTGCGGGTGAAGGAAAAGAAAGTTAAAAACAGAATAAAGAATTCAAAGCTCTGATGATTTAAAAAATCATCAGGGCTTTTTTGAGTGCATAAATATACAAAGCGATTTATAAAAACACCATAGAAATTGTCACATATTAGTAAATAAAACAAAAGGTATAAGAAACGAAAAAAGAAAATAATATAAAAAATATACAAAAGTGCAAGAAAAAATAAGGTGGAAATATACAGAATAACGGAAAAGTGAAAATTATCATATTTTATGTCCTATATTGTCCAAGATTTTATTCAGTGACTATGGTATGATTCTAGAACGACTAAATGTGAAAAAAATATGTTTGAAATGTGAAGAAAAACGTATATTTTGTGAACTGCATAAATAAACAGTGGCAGCAATGCAAACAACAGAGGTTATAGGAGCTGTTGAAATATAAAAAGAAGCGGAAGGAGGTTTATGCAGGCAGTAATGTCTGTGAAGTTGTGATTTGCAAACGAATGTGAACACAACGCAGGGACAGAAAGAAAACTGTTCACCTAAAAAACTAGGAGGCAAAAGAATGAGAAGAAGGTTAAAAAACTTATCGGAATTACAACAGCTGCAGCAATGGCTGTTTCTGTTAGTTCCGACAACCGTTTTGCAGAGGAACCGGTGGCGGCTATCGCAGAAGAAACTGCAAAGAATGATAATCTTTTGAGAGTCTGGTATGATGAACCAGCGACAGATTGGCAGACGCAGTCATTGGCAATCGGAAATGGTTATATGGGAAGTCTTGTATTCGGCGGCATTAATAAAGACAAGATCCACATTAATGAAAAAACTGTTTGGGAAGGTAACCGACAAGTTATAATGGCTATAGCTATGGTACAACAAACAGAACAGAGACAGATGCAGATCTTCAGAAGATCAAAGATGATTTGAATGCAATCCGCGAGAAATTGGATGATAAATCAGAGTATGTCTTTGGATTTAATGAAGATTCCTATGAGGCAAGCGGAACCAATACAAAAGGTGAGGCAATGGATTGGTTGAACAAGCTCATGGGAGATTTGGTAGGATACAGCGCACCGAAGGATTATGCAAACCTGTATATCTCCAATAATCAGGACTCTTCAAAAGTCTCCAATTATGTCAGAGATCTGGATATGCGTACAGCCTTGGCAACTGTAAACTATGATTATGAAGGTGTTCATTATACAAGAGAATACTTTGACAGTTACCCGGATAATGTAATGGCAGTACGTCTGAGCGCAGACCAGAAAGGAAAGATCAGCTTTGATACAAATCTTCAGAGTCTGATCGGAGGAAGAACTCATAAGAGTACAGTTGACGGTGATACAATCACAATGCGTGATGCATTAGGCGGAAACGGATTGAACATTGAAGCACAGTTGAAAGTTATCAATGAGGGAGGAAACCTTTCTTCAAATGCCAATGGTTCAAATCCATCCATCACAGTATCTGACGCAGATGCAGTTACATTGATCTTTGCATGTGGTACAGACTACAAGATGGAGCTTCCAAATTTCCGTGGAGAAGATCCACATGATGCAGTTACAGCAAGAATCAATGCAGCAGCGAAAAAAGGATACGAAGCACTGAAAGAAGACCATGTAGCAGATCATTCTGCATTGTTCTCCCGTATGGAATTAGGATTCAACGAAGAGGTTCCGACAATTCCTACAGATGAACTGATCAAGAAGTACCGTAACATGGTAGATAACAATGGCGGTGAAGTTCCGACAGAATCCGAGCAGAGAGCTCTGGAAGTAATCTGTTACCAGTTTGGACGTTATCTGACAATCGCCGGATCAAGAGAAGGAGCTCTTCCGACAAACCTTCAGGGTGTCTGGGGAGAAGGATACTTCCAGTGGGGTGGAGATTACCACTTCAATATCAATGTTCAGATGAACTACTGGCCGACACTGGCAAGTAACCTTGCAGAATGTCAGATAGCATACAATGATTACCTGAATGTTCTGAAAGAGGCCGGACGTTATGCAGCAGCAGCAGCTTTCGGTATTAAGAGTGATGAGGGAGAAGAAAACGGATGGCTCGTAGGATGTTTTAGTACACCATATATGTTCTCAGCACTTGGACAGAAAAACAACGCAGCCGGATGGAACCCAATCGGTTCTGCATGGGCACTTCTGAATGCATATGAGTATTATCTGTACACAGAAGACACAGATTACCTGAAAAACGAATTGTATCCATCTCTGAAAGAAGTTGCAAACTTCTGGAATGAGGCTCTTTACTGGAGTGAGTATCAGCAGCGTTACGTATCAGCACCTTCTTACTCACCGGAGAACAGACCGATCGTAAATGGTGCATCATATGACCAGCAGTTTATCTGGCAGCACTTTGAGAATACGATCCAGGCAGCAGAGACATTAGGTGTTGATGCAGATCTGGTTGCAGAGTGGAAAGAAAAACAGTCCAAACTGGATCCAGTCTTAGTTGGTGACGACGGACAGGTAAAAGAGTGGTATGAAGAAACACATTTCGGAAAAGCACAGGCAGGAGATCTTGGTGAGATTGATATCCCACAGTGGAGACAGAGCCTTGGCGCACAGAGTGGAGGAGTACAGCCACCGCACCGTCATCTGTCACATCTGATGGCATTATATCCATGTAATATGATCAGCAAAGACAATCCGGAATTCATGGATGCAGCAATCGTATCCCTGAACGAAAGAGGACTGGATGCAACAGGTTGGTCAAAAGCACACAAACTGAACCTTTGGGCACGTACAGGACACTCTGATGAGGCATTCCAGATCGTACAGTCCGCAGTTGGTGGTGGAAATTCTGGATTCTGACAAATCTTCTTTCATCACATGGTGGTGGAGCAAACTACAAAGGATACCCAATCTTCCAGATTGATGGTAACTTCGGTTATACAGCAGGTGTAAATGAGATGCTTCTTCAGAGCCAGCTTGGTTATGTACAGTTCCTCCCGGCAGTTCCGGAGCAGTGGAATACAGGACATGTAGAAGGTATCGTTGCAAGAGGCAACTTTGAGATCGACATGAACTGGTCAGAAGGAAAAGCAGACCGTTTCGAGATCACATCAAGAAATGGAAACACATTTACAGGTGAATATGAGAATATCGCAGCTTATGCAGTAAAGAAATCTGATGGAACAAAAGTAGAGACAACAGCTATCACAGACAACAAGATTTCCTTCCCGACAGAGGCGGGGAGAAACTTACACAATCGACTTCAACTCAACTCCTGAGAAACTTCAGGGCGTAATCAATCAGGCGAAAGATCTTCTGATAAAATGGGAGGTAAAGTTCTTGATGTACAGAAAGCACATCTTGTGGAACTAATCCAAGCAGCAGAGAAGGTTGTAGAAGAAGAGAAATCAGATGAGTATTATGATAATACACAGATCCTTCTCAAAGCAATCAAGGTTGGAGAAGCAGCAATCGAATTAAGAGATTCCTGCAGTGAAGCAGAAGAAGTATATGAAGGAAGAGACGTAAACGAAGATTGGGCAAGCTATGTTAATACAGCAGCAGATCTGGATAACCAGTTAGATGCAGCAGTAGAACTTCTGAAGGATACAGAATGTACAGTTACTGAGCTGAATCTGATGAAGAAGAGCGTTGATGAAGCAAAAGATGCACTTCTTGGAATTTGGGATAAATTGACAGTAACAATTAAACCAACGGATAAGGAAATGCTCGGAGCAAACGACAAGATTGCGATTTCCAGCGAGTTTGATGATCTTCAGATCAGATATACGATCGATGGAAATGAGCCAACATGGTTCTCAGAGGAATATACAGAACCATTTGCAATGACAAGATCCAAAGAAACAGTAAAAGCAGCATTGTTCCTTGAAGACGTCAGATGAGTGAAGTAGCTTCAGCGGAATATATCAGCAAGGAAGCATTAAATGTAGAAGACAGCATTGAAAAAACTTATACTTCAGTTACAGATAACGGAACATCCGGAGACAGTGACGGTTTAGCAGGTGCGCTTGATGGAAAACATAATGGTACAGCTTGGCAGCTGCAGAATATCCCGGCAGAGCTTGAACTTCAGTTTGCAGAGCCTGTAGAAGTAAATGCGGCAGAAGTGGCATTAGACAATTACTATCCGGATTATATTGATATCAAAGATATGGATATCGAATACTGGGATGGAAACGAATGGGTTGCAGCAGTCAAAGGAGCATCTATCGGTGGACAGTCCAGAGTATTCTTGTTCGATAGTTTTAAGTCTGATAAGGTTAAACTTAGAATTAATAAAGCATGGCTCTATGATTATTATCATAGCTTTGGTTGGTATACAAGCATTGATGCATTCCGTCTGTTCAATCTGAATGATGTAATAACAACAGACAAGAGTTCATTAGATATGGTAATCTCCGTAGCACAGAAAAATATAGATGACGGAGAAGTAGATGCAGCTATCGAGAGCGTAAGAGAAAGCTTTACAGCAGTATTTAACTATGCAAAAGATGTAAGTGCTAATGTTCAGTCAAGCCAGGCAGTAATCGACAATACAACAATCGCATTGATCGAAGAAATCCAGAAGCTTGGATTCAAGGCTGGAGATAAGACACAGCTTCAGAGTCATTACAATTTATACAGTGCATTAAATCTGGATCTGTACATTGATGGAGAAGAGAAAGATGCATTTGTGGAAGCACTTGAGAATGCGAAAGCAGTGATTGAAGATGGTGATGCAATGGAGGCAGATGTTGTAGCAGCAGACCAGAAACTTGTTGATGCAGCAGAAGCACTTGTTAAGAAGGGAGATAAGACATCTCTTCAGGTACTGGTAGATTCCACAGCTGATTATAAGAAAGAGAATTATCTCAGCGCAGGATGGAATACATTCGAAGCAGCACTTGATGCAGCGAAGAAAGTACTTGCAGATGAGTCTGCAACACAGGAAGACGTAGACAAGGCAAAAGAAGTTCTTACATCAGCAATGACAGCACTTCGTTACAAAGCAGACAAGTCCGTACTGGAAGAGATCATTGGAAAAAGCAAAAGCAATGGATCTGACCGGATACAGCGCAGAAAATGTTGCACTGTTCAATGTGGCTCTTGCTAAAAGCAGAAGCAGTTATGGCAAACGAGGAACTTTCTGTTTACGAACAGCCAATCGTTGACGCAGCAGTTCTTGATCTGCAGAACGCAATGAAAGCTCTGAATGATGAGAAAGATAATGCATCAAAACCATCCGACCCATCAAAACCGTCGAACCCATCAAAACCGGGAAGTGGAAATGGAAACGGTGCTACAGGATCTGACAAGAATAATGGATCAGGTTCTGATGGAAAACATCAGGCAACAACAGCAGGTAAGCAGAATGGCGGAAACACAGTGAGCGGAACAAACGGAAAAGCAACTAAGACAGGTGATGTTACACCGATCATTCCGGCGGCAGCAGGTGTTATTCTTTCAATGGCAGCAATTGTTGTTGTACTGAAAAAAAAAAAGATAATAAAAAAGAATCAAGAAGTGGAACAGAAATCAAGAATGGTGAAATTCAGAAAACAGTAACACGGAAGGATTCGTGAGAGATGAGAGGACTTTTTGACGAAGTCCTCTCTTTTTGAGTGATTAAAAATCTATATCCCCCTACTAGGCTTGCGGTAACATTCTATTTTTAATAAAATAAGTAGCAGTGAGAGAAAATAGACAACGTGAGGAGAAAACGATGAAACGAAGAAAATTGCTACGAGCTATTGCAGCAGTATTAACTACTTGCATGTTGGCAGGTTGTGTACTTACAGGCTGTGAAAGCAAATCAGACAATGCAAATAAAGAGACTACACAAAGCAGGTCTACATTAATCTATGGAAGTAATGATTACACAAGGATCAATCCGGCTATTGATGAGCATGGAGAGATTAATCTGCTTCTGTTTGATGGTCTGACAGCACATGATGAGAATAATGAGGTAGTACCGGGACTGTCAGAATCCTGGGAGCTGGATGACGCGACAAATACTTATACATTCCATCTTAGGGATGATGTAAATTGGCATGATGGAGAGAAATTTACAGCAGATGATGTTGAGTTTACGATCAAAGCAATCATGGATCCGGACAATGAATCAGAGATTGCTTCTAATTACGAGGATGTTACAGCAATCAATGTGATCGATGATAAGACGATCTCTTTTTACACTTCAGGATAAGAATGTGGCATTTCTCGACTATATGACAATTGGTATCCTTCGAAACACTTACTGAAGGCAAGGATATGCAGACAGATGAATATTTCCATAATCCAATTGGAACGGTCCGTATAAAATTCAGGAGTGGGATGAAGGACAGAGTATTACACTTTGTAAAGAATGAGGATTATTATAAAGGAGCTCCAAGATTGATACAATCGTGTTTAAGATTGTACCGGATGATAATGCAAAGGCACTTCAGTTAAAATCCGGTGAGATCAATCTGGCAAAGGTGACACCGAAGGATGCACAGAATTTCACAGATGATGATACTTTTTACATTATATGATGAAGACAGCAGATTACAGATATCTCTTTATAACTTTAATAATGAGTTCTGGCAGAGAAACAAAGATGCAATTCCGGCAATCAGCTATGCAATCGATCGTCAGAAGATGGTAGACAGTGTTCTTCTGGGAGAAGGAATTGTAGCTTCATGCTTCAGAGAAATAAATATAATAATGAAGATGTAGAGAAATACTCTTATGATCCGGCAAAAGCAAAAGAAGTGTTAGAAGCGGCTGGCTGGACATTGGGAGATGACGGAATCTATGAGAGAAACGGAGAGAAGCTTTCTTTTACAATCAATGTGATGGAAGGTGATCAGGTGCGCGCAGATCTTGCGGCTATCGCATGTCAGCAGCTGAAAGAAGTTGGAGTTGATGCAAAAGCACAGGTTCAGTCAGAAATCGACTGGGCAAATCAGGAAGCATTTTTTGATCGGATGGGGGAAGTCCGTTTGATGCTGATGACCATACATATAAAGTGTTTGGTACAGATAAAGGAAGTAATTACAGTGGATATTCCAATGAACAGGTAGACACTTACCTGACACAGGCAAGACAGACAAGTGATGAGAATGAGCGTAAAGAAGCATATGCAAAGTTTCAGGTTGCACTTGCAGAAGATCCGGCATATACATTCTTCTGTTATTGCGATGTAGATTATGTGACGAATAAGAAAATCCAGGGAATTACAAAGGATACAGTTCTTGGCCATCATGGTGTTGGAATTTTCTGGAATGTAGAGGATTGGACAATCGAATGAAAATAGAAGAAATACTGGCAGTGAAGCATTTGTCAGTTGAATTTCAAACTTCAGATGGAAAAGAAACAAGTAGTAAAGGGCGTCTCCTTGTCGTTAAGACAAGGGAGGTCCCTTGCTCTGTGGAGAGTCAGGATGTGGAAAGACTGTACTGTGCCGATCAATTTTGAAATTACTGCCAAAGAGTGCGTCTGTGACAGGCGAAGCCATTCAATATAAAGATCAGAACCTGATCGGATATAATGAAAAAGAGATGCAGCAGATCCGAGGACAGGGGAATCGCGATGGTCTTTCAGGATCCACAGAGCACGTTAAACCCGACGATGACAGTTGGAAGTCAGATCGAAGAGGCGATTTTGCTACACGAAAAAGCTTTGAAGCAGAATAAAAGGAATCGGCAAAAGAGCGGGCAATCGAAATGATGAAGCTCGTTGGGATCAAAGACGCAGAGCAGCGTTATGATCTATATCCGTATCATTTTTCAGGTGGAATGCGTCAGAGATGTGCTTGCAACAGCACTTGCCTCAAATCCAAAGCTTTTAATTGCGGATGAACTGACAACAGCGCTGGATGTGACAATCCAGGCGGAGATTCTGAAACTGTTGAAAAAATTACAGAAAGAATTGAATTTAAGTATTCTGTTTATCACACATGATCTCGGAGTTGTTGCTCAGATCGCAGACCGGGTTGCTGTAATGCAGGATGGAAATATCGTGGAATTGGAAGAAGCAAAACAGCTTTTCACAGCTCCAAAAAACATTCTTATACAAAGAAATTGATTCATGATCATCCTTATTATATGCATAGAAATGAATCAAAATTAATAAGTGAATCAGAATTGCATGAAAAACTGGTAGAAATCTCACATTTGTCCTACTTCTATCCTTTAGATAGAAAAAGGGTGTTTCAAGCGGTGAAAGATGTGTCCTTTGAGATAAGAAGAGACGAGATTTTTGGACTGGTAGGTGAGTCAGGATCTGGAAAGTCAACGGTTGGAAAATGTCTGATGGGAATTCTAAGTCCGGAAGCAGAAACATTTTCTTATGATGGGATAAATCTTCTTGATAAAAAAGCAAAAAAGAAAAATGCGAGAAGACTGCAAAAGAGCGGCAGATGATCTTTCAGGATTCAATATCTTCCTTAAACCAGAAAATGAAGGTAGAGAAGATCCTTGCAGAGCCATTGAAATACATAAAGTATTTTCTGACAAGAAAGAACAACATGATTTTTATGTGAAATGATGGAAGAAGTGGAATTGCAGGAAGAACAGCTTCACGTGTGGCCACCAGAGTTGTCAGGCGGACAAAGACAGAGAGTTGCAATCGCAAGAGCATTTGCAATGAAGCCGAAGCTCTTGATCGCAGATGAACCAATCGCTTCGCTGGACGTAACTACACAGGCACAGATGGTGAAGCTGTTTCGGCATTTACAAAGAGAACATGACTGTGCAATCCTTTTTTATTGCGCATGATCTTTCAATGGTGCGTCTGTTATGCGACCGTGTCGGAGTGATGAAAGATGGAAAACTTGTGGAGATAGGAGAAACCGAGCAGGTGTTTGAACATCCGCAGCATTTATATACGAAGAAACTTCTGGAGGCGATTCCGATTCCGAAGATTTCAGGAGAGGAGCAGAGTGATGAAGAAACAATGGCTTAGAAAAATCGGACTGATCTTGCTATCTGTTTTTGTGCTCTCACTTCTTGTGTTTGTAATGTCGCGGCTGGCACCCGGGGATCCGCTGGTTTCTTATTATGGAGAACGTGCGGAGAGAATGTCGGTGGAAGAACATGAGCATGCAATGGAACGACTTGGATTAAAACGAACCTATCCCTGTTCAGTATGTGAAATGGCTTGGAAATGCTTTTCAGGGAGTTTGGAATCTCTTATAAATATAAACAAGATGTTCTTACAGTGATCGAGGGACGTTTAGTCAATACATTATTGCTTGGCGGAATTGGTTTTATCCTGACATTTGGACTGGCACTTTTGCTTGGAATTTTCTGTGTGTATTATGAAAATCAGCTTCCAGACCGGATTTTGCGTAAGGTGGGAACAATCACAAGCTGTATTCCGGAATTCTGGTTGTCACTTATATTGATTTTGATTTTTAGTGTGAATCTAAAGCTCCTTCCGGGAAGTGGGGCATATGATTTCGGACAATCGGCAAATCCGTTGAGCAGATTGACGCATCTGATTCTTCCGCTGACAGTTGTTGTGCTGAGCCACCTTTGGTATTATGCGTATCTGATCCGTAACCGATTGTTGGAAGAAACTAGAAAAGACTATGTTTTACTGGCGAAGGCAAAAGGAATGTCACGAAAAAGAGTATTGTTCTTTCACTGTGTGAAAAATATTATGCCATCGTTCATCAGTCTGATGGCAATTTCACTTCAGCATGTGATCGAAGGGACGTATATCGTGGAAATGGTATTTTCCTATCCGGGAATCGGAACGCTTTCTTTTGAAAGTGCAAAATATCATGACTATAATATGCTGATGGTGCTTTGCGTATTTACCGGTATTTTTTGTTATTGCAGGAAATGTGATCGGACAGTCTGTCAGTGAATGGATCGATCCAAGAATGAAAGAGATAAAAATGACAGGAAAGGCAGATATGGTATGAGGTGGAGAAAATGAAAAAAAGCGAAAAAAAATAATGCCGTTATCATTGCCGGAAGTATTCTTGCAGTCATCGTATTTGCCTGTGTTTTCTGTCGTTTCTTTATGACGAAAGACCCTACATACATGGATCTGAAGAACTGCAACATTTCACCGAATAAAGAGTTCTTTTTTGGAACGGATACGATGGGAAGAGATATTTTTTCAATGATTTTATACGGTGGTAGAATCTCGCTGTTTATCGGGTTGATATCCACCGTGTTATCGACTACGATTGCGGTGATCTACGGATCCTTCAGTGGAATCGCACCGGAGTGGATGGATGAACTGATGATGCGTTTTACAGAAATTTTATTGAGTATTCCTTCAATTCTGTTAATTATCTTTCTTCAGGCACTGGCAGGAAAGAACTCAGTTGTTGCAATCACCGTAGTGATTGGGTTTACCAGTTGGATGAATATCGCAAAAAAATGGTACGCACTGAGGTACGACAGCTCCGCGAGTGAATATCTGATTGCTGCAAAATGTATGGGTGGAAGTTTCTGGCATATTTTACGTGTACATTTGCTGCCGAATTTTGTTTCGTCAATTATGTTTATGGTCGTGATGAACATCAGAAGTGCAATCATAGCAGAGTCAACATTGAGCTTTCTTGGGATTGGTCTTCCGATGGAAATCATTTCCTGGGGAGTATGCTCTCGCTTTCTGAAAAGGCATTGATGACAAACTCCTGGTGGATCATTCTGATTCCGGGAATCGTGCTTGTAATCACATTACTGTGTATTACAGAACTGGGAGAAGCTTTGCGTAAAAACGTGAATCAGAAAGAAGGCAATTTATAGAAAATTTCTATAGAAAAGTTTGATAACCTATAGTAAAAAATGTTATACTGAGAAACAGAAGCCTGGAGGTTAAAATACCTGAACGAATAGGTAAAGGAGAGCGATAGAATGGTAACAGTAAATGCTATGGGAGATAAATGCCCGGTTCCGGTAATTAAGACAAAGAAAGCATTAGATGCTTTGACAGCTCCGGAGACAATAGAAGTTCTCGTTGATAATGAGACAGCAGTGGCTAATGTGACAAAGATGGCACAGAGTACAGGCGCAACAGTAACACAGGAGAAGCTTGGAGAGGATGAATATAAAGTGACAATCCAGGCGCTTGCAGGAGAAGGAACTCAGACAGCACCGGCGGGTGCGGTTTGCGATTGTGTTCCGACAGGGGATACGGTAGTTGTGATTTCTTCTGACAAGATGGGAAGTGGAAATGATGAGCTCGGAAAAGTGCTGATTAAAGGTTGCATCTTTGCAATCACACAACTTGATGAGCTTCCAAAGAAGATGATCTTCTACAATGGTGGCGCTAAGATCACATGTGAAGGATCTGACTCTCTGGAGGATCTGAAGAATCTGGAAAGCCAGGGCGTTGAGATTGTGACTTGCGGAACATGTCTGGATTATTATGGAATGAAAGACAAGCTTGCAGTAGGAACAGTTACAAATATGTATGACATTGTCGAGTCTATGAATAATGCAGGTAAGATTGTGAAACCTTGTTAGAAACATAGGAACAGTTACAGTAATTTGAAAATGTGATGGAAAAGCTGCTGCAACAGCTTTTTTCGTATATCGAGGGAATTATTTTGAAAAGTATTCGAAAGGAAGTGGGCGAAATGAGTAAGGGACTCAAAGAGATTCATCTGACACAGATGACAAAGACAGCTGGTTGAGCGGCCAAAATCGGTCCTGAGACCCTTGCCCAGGTTCTGGGTAAGCTGCCTAAATTTTCCGATGAGCGTCTGCTTGTCGGTGTCGAGACATCAGATGATGCCGCGATTTATAAAATATCGGATGAGACTGCCATGATACAGACACTGGATTTCTTCACACCGGTTGTGGACGATCCGTATCTGTTCGGACAGATTGCAGCGGCGAACTCCTTAAGCGATGTATATGCAATGGGAGGAGAGCCGAAGGTTGCATTGAATATTGTATGTTTTCCAAATTGTCTGGATCCGGAGATCTTAGGGGAGATTTTGCGGGCGGAGCAGACAAGGTGTTGGAAGCAGGAGCCGTTCTGGTCGGAGGTCATTCGGTGCAGGATGATGAACCGAAATACGGACTCTCGGTAACAGGCTTCGTTCACCCGGATAAGATTTATAAGAATTACGGGTGTCAGCCGGGAGATGTGCTGGTTCTGACCAAACAGCTTGGAAGTGGTATTGTGAATACAACAGTGAAAGCACAGATGGCTTCCGAAGCAGCCGCAGATGAAGCTGCGAAAGTAATGGCTTCATTGAATCAGAGAGCGAAAAGAGCAATTGAGAAACACACGATCCACGCATGTACAGATGTGACGGGATTTGGATTGCTGGGACATTGTACAGAGATGGCTGAGGCAAGTGACATGACTCTGGAATTATATCCGGAGCAGATTGAATATATGACAGAAGCGATTGCATATGCAAGGATGGGACTCGTTCCGGCAGGAGCATATAAGAACCGGGAGTTTGCAGCAGAAGGACTGGATGCAGGAGATATAGAAGAGGTCTATTTAGATCTGATCAGCGATCCGCAGACTTCAGGAGGACTTCTTGTCAGTGTCCCAAGAGAAGAATTAGATTGTCTGTTAGCAGACTTTGAGGCAGTGGGAATGGAAACGAAAGTTTCAGTTGTAGGCTGCGTCAAAGAGCGGCAGGAAAAACTCATCCAACTAAAAAAAGGAAAAATGGAAATGCTGTAAGAGATTTCTTGTTACTGTTCACAGTGCTCTGTGAGCAGTAACGGTTTCTTGCGGCATTTCGCTGTAGAAAGAGAAATTAAGGAGCAGCAGTAGTTGGAAAAGTCAGATCAGAATAAGAAAAGAGAAAATTTACAGAAAGAAAAGAATCAGATCTTTCGCCTGCTTCCGCGAGTAGATGACTTGATGAAGAAAGAAAATGTTCAGAGACTGGCAGAGAAAGAAGGATATGAGCGTGTTCTCGAGCAGTCAGAGATTCTGTGGAGAATCTGAGAAATGAAATCTCAAAAGGAATCAAAAAGGGAATCAGTGAGCATGAAGCGAAAGAAATGATTCAGAAATTTCTGTATGAGATAGAATCAAGTTCAAAGAAATCAGAAGTGAACTATATTCTGGAACAAGAACAGAAAAAAGGAGATCCAACCGGTTTATAACGGAACAGGAGTAATCCTTCATACCGGGCTTGGACGTGCAACGCTTAGTCATGAGATTGCGGAAAACTGAAAGCAGTTGCAGAGAATTATTCCAGTCTGGAATATGATTTACAGACTGGAAAACGTGGAAACAGGACCGGATATGCAGAAGAATTGCTTTGTCAGATCACGGGAGCAGAAGCGGCAATTGTTGTGAATAACAATGCCGGAGCTGTACTTCTTGCCCTGAGTGCATTGACAAAAGGCGGAGAAGTGATCGTCTCCAGAGGAGAACTTGTTGAAATCGGAGGGAAATTCCGTATTCGGAAGTTCTTGAATTAAGCGGTGCTATTTTGAAAGAAGTCGGGACAACCAATCGTACAAGGATAGAAGATTATAAAGCAGCAGTCAGTGAAAAAAGACGAAAGCATTTTTGAAAGTCCACACAAGTAATTACAGAATTGTCGGGTTTACAGAATCGGTAAGTGCAGAAGAATTGTATGAATTAAGTACTGGTCTGATAGAGTGCACGCAGGAATTGCCACCTGAAAACTTCGAGAATTATACGGAACGAAGCGGAATTCCAGTGATTGAAGATCTGGGCAGTGGTGTACTTATAAATCTGGAGGAATATGGTTTATCCAAAGAACCAACCGTACAGGAAGAAGTAAAGGCCGGTGCAGATGTTGTTTGTTTTAGTGGTGATAAACTATTTGGTGGAGCACAGGCCGGAGTCCTTGTAGGAAAGAAAAATATATTGATCAGATGCGTAATCATCCATTGCTTCGGGCTCTTCGGGCAGATAAATTTACAATGACAGCGATAGAAGAAGTGTTGAAATGTTATCTGGATCAGAAAGAAGCGGTTCAAAAGATTCCAACATTGAGAATGCTGACAAGACCTGTGGAGGAAATAAAAGAGAAAGCAAGAGTCTGTGCTGATAGATGGAATCAAGAGGGAGCGTCCGTTCAGATTCAAGTGGAAAAATGTATTTCTAAGGCTGGTGGCGGTGCACTTCCTGAGACGGAGATTCCAAGTTATGGAGTAGCATTGGAACCAACTGAGATCACCGTTGAAGAAATAGAAAGCAGGATGAGAAATCTTTCAGTTCCGGTAATTGGAAGAATAAAGGAAGGGCGTTTCCTTCTGGATATGAGAACTTTCTCGGAAGAAGGAATCGAATATCTGGCGACACAGATCAGACATGTTATGGAAAGAAAACATAACTAAGAAAGAAAAACAGCATTAAGAAAGGGACTGCATTAGATGGAAAGACATGTGATCATCGGAACTGCCGGACATATCGATCATGGTAAGACGACACTGATCAAGGCATTAACGGGAAGAGATACAGACCGTCTGAAAGAAGAGAAAGCACGTGGAATCACAATTGATCTAGGGTTTACATGGATGGATTTGACAGACGGAGAGCGTGTCGGAATCATTGATGTTCCCGGGCATGAGAAATTTATCTCTAATATGACTGCAGGTGTGGTAGGAATGGACCTTGTTCTTCTTGTAATTGCAGCAGATGAGGGGATTATGCCACAGACAAGAGAACATCTGGCAATTTTACGCCTTCTGGGTGTTGAGAATATCCTTGTTGTTTTGAATAAATGTGACCTTGTGGATGAGGAATGGCTGGAGATGGTAGAACAGCAGATCTGTGAAGAAATGCAACAGTTGCTTACAGTAGGTCAGAGAAATGATCAGGTAGAAGATAAGCTGGGATATAATGTGGACATTGTACGTGTTTCAGCAAAATCGGGAGCTGGAATAGAAGAATTAAGAAATCAAATCCTGAAATGTGTAAAAAGGAGAAAGAAATGTGGAAAATTCCTGCATTTCCAAGACTTCCTGTGGACAGAGTATTTTCAATTAAAGGAAGCGGAACAGTTGTGACGGGAACACTTCTTGACGGGAAAATTCATTCGGGAGATCGGGTGATGATCTATCACAACAAACTTCGTGCAGAGTTCGTGGAGTTCAGGTGCATGAGCAGGAGGCAGAAGCTTGTGAAGCAGGTCAGCGAAGCGCACTGAACCTGGTTCAGACGGACCGAAGACAGAGCAGTGATGGGAAGTTTGTGTATCGAGGAAATGTGATCGCACCGGAAGGAAGTATGAAAGTCAGCCGCTATGTGAATGCAAAACTGACACTTCTTCCACAAAGTAAAAAGTATTGAACATCAGACTCGATTACATTTTTATAGCGGAACAACAGAAGTTCTGTGCAGAGCAGTTCCGTTGTCCTGTGAGAAAGTTGAGCCGGGGAATCAGCCTATGTCCAATTAAGGTTAGAAGAACCTGCTGCGTTTTGTCCAGGGGACAGGTTTATTGTCGATTTTATTCACCACTCGAGACAATCGGAGGAGGAATTATCTTGAAATGGGAGAAAAAGAAAAAGAGCGAAAATATCATGATGGGGTTTTACAAAGACTGGAACTGTTGGAAAACAATCTTTGGAATCAAGAAAATAAGTGTTCAAAGGAAATCCAAGATCAAGAAAAAGAGCCTGCAGGAACAGATTTCTTTAGAAAAGAGAATTATGGATGAATTGGAAAGCTGGTTGTCTGCTCATCCATATCGAAGAGGAATGCCAAAGACAGTTCTTTTCAATCAGATCAGCAAAGGGAAAAAGGAACAGAATCGGGAAATTCAGAAATGTCTTATACTATTGGAGGAACATGGAAATGTCGGTTGTATAAGGTTACAACAGGAAAATTCTAGTATAGAGCTGATTTCTCCGGAGGGGTATAAAGTAAAAAGAGACGGAAGAAGTTTCTAAATTAAGAGAAATCTTTGCCAGTCAATCAGATGAGAATAAAGTTTTCTTTTTTGAACAAAGTGGAATTGGAAACATTTTTTGAGTCAGCAAGAAAAATGAAAAAGAAAAGTGGAATACAAAGTCAGGATGAATTGATGGAAATTCTGAATTATATGCAGGAAGAAAATGAAATTACAGAGGTTTGTGAGAGTGTTTATACAACAACAGAGATTACGTTTAAAATTAGAACAGAAGTAAGCCGTATGTTATCTGTATCTAAAGTGATTACACTGAGTCAGGTAAAAAAGTATTTCAGACAAGCAGAAAAAAAATGCCAGATTGATTTTTGAATATACAGATCGAATCAGATTTACAGCAAAAGAAGGTGCGCAGACAGAACGCTCCGCAGGAAATAAATTGCAAAGAGAACAAATCAGAGGAAAGTAAAGGGAGAGTGAATGAACTTAAAACAACTGGAAGCATTTGTGAAAGTAGCAGAAACAAAAAGTTTTTCGGAAGCGGCAAAGCAGTTATTCCTTACGCAGCCAACGATCAGTGCACATGTGTCTGCATTAGAAAAAGAACTGAATACCTGTTTCCTTATAAGAAATACAAGAGGAGTTGAGCTGTCAGAGAGTGGAAAAGAGCTTTATGCTTATGCGGTACAAATGCTTGAAATCGAAAAGACAATAAAAGGACGGTTTGGAAAAGAAATAAAACCGGATGGAAATGTACTTCGTATTGGTGCTTCAACCGTACCGGCGCAATATATTCTTCCAAATGTAATGTCTACATTTCATGCAGAATATCCTGGTGAAAAATTGAAGCTTTTTGAGACAGACAGTAAAGGAGTTATCGATATGATTCTTTCCCATCATATTGATATTGGATTTACAGGAACCGTGATTGAGAAAGGAAACTGTAAATATCTTCCATTTTATGAAGACGAATTAGTTGTGCTTACTCCGTCAAATGAGAAATTTGTTGAAAAGCTTTGTGGTGGACAAATATTGGCGGATTGGATCATGGACGAGCCGGTGATCTTAAGAGAAGAAGGATCCGGAACAAAGAAAGAAGCAGAAAAAATGCTGGCAGAACAAGGGATTGATATGAAGAAACTGAAGCTTGCAGCATTGATGGAGAATCAGGAGACGATCAAAAGATCTGTAAGTAAAAGGGATGGGAGTTACGATTTTGTCTAAACTTGCGGCAGAAGAGGAATTGAAAAATGGAACACTTCTGGCTTTTCCACTGGGCAGTCAAGGTGGAAAGAGAATGATCAACCTTGTCTATGATGCAGAATATCCGTTGCTTCCGGCAGCAGAGCGTTTTATAAAGATGATAAAGAGAATGTATTTGAAGAAAGAAAATACAGGGATAGGTGAATGCAAATAACACGCCCTATTTATAGAAAAAGCCTATAAATAGGGCAGATCCATTACGGATTCCTATTAGACGGAAACAGAAAAAGAGAAGTATACTATAACTAGTGATTTGTATCTAAAAAGTAAACGATATAAACACATACAGAAAGGAAAAGAAGCCCAATGATCTATATGGATAATGCGGCAACTACATTACAGAAACCGGAAGAAGTAAAACAGGCGATTCTCTATGCTCTCGAGCATATGGGTAATGCAGGGAGAGGCGGAACAGAAGCTGCACTGGATGCTTCGAGAAGTATCTATGCAGTAAGGGAAAAGTTTGATTTTTTTTTTTTTCATGCAGAAAGTCCGACAAGAATTGCATTTACTGCAAATTCTACAGAGAGTCTTAATATTGCATTAAAGGTTTGTTTCAACCGGGCGATCATGTGATCACAACAGTGCTGGAACATAATTCAGTATTGCGTCCTCTGTATTGGTGTCAGGAACAGGGAGTAGAGCTTACAATTCTAAACTGTGACGAAAAGGGAAATCTGTCATATGAAGAGATGGAGAATGCGGTGCGGGGAAAACACAAAAGCAATTGTGTGTACGCATGCTTCGAATCTGACAGGAAATATGATCAATTTGAAACGGGTAGGACAGATTGCATCGAAGAAGCATATTTTGTTTGTTGTGGATGCTTCTCAGACAGCAGGCGTTTATCCAATTGATGTGCAGGAACTTGGGGTTGATGTATTGTGCTTCACAGGACATAAAGGTCTGCTTGAGACCGCAGGGAACCGGAGGACTTTATGTTAGGGAAGGTGTGGAAATTCGTCCGCTTCTGTGTGGAGGAAGTGGCGTGGATACTTATAACATGCATCATCCGTCCCAAATGCCGACGGCACTTGAGGCCGGAACTCTTAATGGGCATGGGATTGCAGGACTTGGCGCAGCGATTGATTATCTGAACCGTACAGGAATTGATGTGATCCGTGAGAAAGAACTTCATCTGATGCGCAGGTTCTATGATGGGATTTCTCAGATCCCGGATGTGAAAGTCTATGGAGATTTTACAGCAGAGGAAAGAGCTCCGATCGTGACTTTCAATCTGGGAGATTATGACTCTTCTGAAGTCAGTGATGAATTAAATGAAGTTTATGGGATTGCGACCAGACCGGGAGCACATTGTGCACCACTGATGCACAAAGCACTCGGTACAGTAGAACAGGGGAGCTGTCCGATTCAGTTTTCTCATTACAATACAGAAGAAGAGGTCGATTTTGCAATTCGTGCAAAAAAGAGTTGTAGAGAAAGAGAGGAAAAGGAAATGAATTTGTTTGATTCAAAGAAGAAACTGGGAATCGCCGGTGTCGTAATGGGTCTGGTAGCAGCAACACTTGCTTATTTTGGTAACCCAGCGAACATGGCAATCTGTATTGCGTGTTTTGTACGTGATACAGCAGGAGCACTTGGACTTCATTCCGCAGAGCCGGTACAGTATGCAAGACCGGAAATCATCGGAATCGTCCTCGGTGCATTTATTATTTCAATTGCGACAAAAGAATATCGTGCAACAGCAGGATCTTCCACAATCGTACGTTTGTACTCGGAATGATTCTTGTGATCGGAGCACTTGTATTCTTGGATGTCCGCTTCGTATGGTGATACGTATGTCAGCCGGAGATCTGAATGCATGGGTAGCACTGATCGGATTTGCTCTTGGTGTTGCTACAGGCGTGTTTGCACTGAAGAAAGGTTTCAGCCTTGGGCGTGCACATGTGACAAATAAAGTGAGCGGAAGTGTACTTCCACTTCTTATGATCGGATACTTGTACTTGCACTTGGAACAAATCTTTTTTAAAGAGTAGTACAGCAGGTCCTGAAGTATGCATGCACCAATCATTATTTCTCTGATCGGTGGACTTCTCTTTGGAGCATTTGCTCAGAAATCAAGAATGTGTTTCTGCAGGAAGTGTCCGTGATATCATTCTTATGAAGAACTTTGACCTGATCACAATCGTTGTAGGATTCTTCGCAGTTATGCTTGTATATAATGTTGCAACAGGACATTTTGTTCTTGCGTTCAATACACCTGGAGTGATCGCTCACTCCCAGCACCTGTGGAGCATTCTTGGAATGTATGCAGTAGGATTTGCAGCAGTTCTTGCAGGAGGATGCCCGCTGCGTCAGCTTGTACTTGCAGGTCAGGGATCATCTGATGCAGGAGTAACAGTGATCGGTATGTTTGCAGGTGGAGCACTTGCACATAACCTTGGCCTGGCAGCAAGTGGAACAGCACTGAATGCTGAGACAGGTGAGATCGTAGCCGGAGCTGTTCCGCCAGCAGGTAAGATCGCAGCAATTATTTGTATTATTGTATGTTTTGTAATCGCATTTACAAACAAGAGAAGCGAAGCAAAATAAGGAGAAAATAGTTATGAGAGAAGTAGATGCAAGAGGATTATCTTGTCCAGAACCATTGATGCTGACAGCAGAAGCGATTAAAAGTGACAATAGTCCGGTAAAGGTTCTTGTGACAGAACCACATCAGAAAACAAATGTGGAGAAATTTGCAAAGGATCACGGAAAGAAAACAACAGTAGAAGAAATCGAAGATGGATTTGCTGTTGTGATCGAGTAAAATGAAATAGTAAAAAGCCCTGCTCCCTTTACTGAATGTGAATTTGGTAAAGGGAGCATTTTAGTAATGAAAATGTTTTCTATTTGTCTGGTTTCGGTTATAATAAGAGAGTTGAGAAAAAGGAAAGTGTGAGGATAACAGCATGTATATTTCAACAAAATATCTGCATGTATTTCTTGATATCGGAGATGCGCTGCTTTCAAGCGGGGCGGAGATATTTCGTGTAGAAGATACATTGAACCGTATGGGATATGCATGCGGTGCAACACAGATGAATGTGTTCGTGATCACATCGAGTATTGTTATTACAATGGAATTTCCAGAAGAAAATGTACGAACTCAGACAAGGAGAATCCGAAAGACCGGAGGAAATGATTTTGAGAAGCTGGAGAAATTGAATAATTTGAGTAGACAGTTTTGCCAGAATCCTATGTCTCCTGAAGAACTCAGGAAAGTCTTCGATCAGATTGACAAAGTCGTTCCGACACAGACAGGAAAACTCGCAGGGAGTATTCTGGCAGCTTTTAGTTTTGCGCTTTTCTATGGAGGAAATCTTTGGGATGCATTACTGGCCGGATTAGCAGGCATCTTAATCTGGGGAGCACAGAGACATATAAGAAAGTATTGCATGAATGAAGTGACGTTTCAATTTGTGGCATCATTTCTTGCGGGATGTTTTATTTGTGTTATGGCGAGGCTTTTTCCGGCTCTGCACGTGGATAAGATTATGATTGGTGATATTATGTTATTGATCCCGGGATTGATGGCAACAAATGCAATTCGTGATATATTGATTGGAGATACGATATCTGGGGTTATGCGTTTTATAGAGGCAATGCTTCTTGCAGCAGTGCTTGCACTTGGATTTATCGGAGCAATATTTTGATTGGGAGGATTGGTTGATGACGTATATTGTTCAATTATTTACAGGTGCAGCGGGTTCGGTTGCATTTGGCATATTGTTTCATATGAAGAAGAAACACCTTCCATTGGCGGCACTTGGCGGTTTTATGGGCTGGCTGTTATTTATTATCTGCAGAGGATTCTGGGGAGGTGTGTTCTTCCCGACATTGGCAGCAGCTTTTGGAATCGACTTATATGCGGAGATACTTGCGCGTAGTTGCAGGAGTACTTCGACTTCATTTTTTGTAACATCGGTGATTCCACTGATTCCAGGAAGCACGCTTTATTATTGTATGAGAAGTGTTGTTGAAGGAAATTTACATCAGGCATGGAATTATGGACGAGATACATTTTTATATGCATTGGGGATTGCGGCAGGTATGAGTATTGCATGGGCAATCTGTGATTTTTTAAGAAAGATAAGAGGAAAACAGGAGATCTCATAAATGAGAAAGAAAGAATTAAAACTTGTGGTGACATTTCACACAACTGCGGATGCGATGGCGATGGAAAAAGCGTGCAAGGCAGAGGAGGTACCGGGCAGACTGATTCCGGTGCCAAGAGTAATCTCGGCCGGTTGTGGACTTGCCTGGGCAGCACCGCTTGAGGCGGTAGAACAGATCAAGCATGTAATGCAGGAAAAGGGATTGAGAGAGAAGAACTTCATGAGTGCATGGTCTAATCTTTTGGATTCAAGGCAAAATGCGCATATTCTGTGTTGAACAGTGGAGCGATAGATATGGAAGTGAAAAGTAATCATGTTTCCAAAAAAGAAACGAGAATATGAGAATGAACGTTGATTCTGAGGGCGGTTTGCGCTATACTCTATTCAGTAATAAAAAAAAAGGTTACTGTTCACACGGGAGTGTACAGTAACGAAAAAAGTGCTGCTCACAGATCAGTGGGAGCGGTAATGAAAAGACTGCTGATAGTTCGGCAGAGAAGGAGCATAATATGAGAATTACAGATGACATTTTATATGTAGGTGTAAATGATCACAACATTGATTTATTCGAGGGTCAGTATATCGTGCCGAATGGCATGGCTTACAATTCCTATGTGATCAATGATGAGAAAATTGCGGTTATGGATACGGTGGATGCAGCTTTTGGCGATGAGTGGCTGAAGAATATTGCAGATGTATTGAATGGAGCAACACCTGATTACCTGATCATTCAGCATATGGAGCCGGATCATTCAGCAAATATTCAGAAATTTCTGGAAAAATATCCGAATATAAAGGTGGTTGGAAATGCAAAGACATTTACAATGATCGGAAACTTCTTCCGTGACCTGAAACTTGCAGACGAGAACAACCTGGAAGTGAAGAATAAAGATACACTGACACTGGGAAAACATGTGCTGACTTTCGTATTTGCACCAATGGTTCACTGGCCGGAGGTTATGGTTACATACGATAGTTCAGATAAGGTTCTTTTTTCTGCGGATGGATTCGGAAAAGTTCGGAGCACTTGACGTAGAAGAAGACTGGGACTGCGAAGCTCGCCGTTACTATGTCGGAATCGTTGGAAAATACGGTGCACAGGTTCAGAATCTTTTGAAGGTTGCAGCAACACTGGATATTCAGATTATCTGCCCATTACATGGACCGGTTCTTACAGAGAATCTGGAGCACTACATTGGACAGTATAATACATGGTCTTCTTATGGAACAGAATCTGAAGGTGTTGTGATCGCATATTCATCTGTTTATGGAAATACAAAGAAGGCAGTTGAACTTCTTGCTGAGAAGCTGAAAGAAAAAGGATGCCCTAAGGTCGTAGTAACAGACCTTGCCCGTGAGGATATGGCAGAGGCTGTAGAAGATGCGTTCCGTTACGGTAAGATCGTTCTTGCTTCAACAACTTATAACGGAGATGTATTCCCGGTCATGAAGACATTTATCGAGCACTTGACAGAGCGTAACTATCAGAATAAGACAATTGGTCTGATTGAGAACGGATCCTGGGCTTCTATGGCTGGTAAAGTGATGACAGGAATGTTTGAGAAGAGCAAGAATATCACATGGCTGGAGACTTCAGTAAAGATTATGTCTTCTATGGATGAGCAGAATAAAGCGGACATCGAGAAGATGGCAGAGGAACTGATGTAAGCAATTGTGATTTACAGGAAAGAAAGATTCTGTTAGATAGAATCAGATGGCGGAGCGGATGACCAGATATCAGCTGGCGTTTGCTCCGTTTCTTAATAAATACATCAATGATGAATTGTCTAAGCATTATGGAGGCAGAAGAGTAACTGGTGTGCTTCCTGGTCTTCAAAACCAGTGTGGGGCGTGGTACGTCCCGGGTGGGTTCGATTCCCCACATGTCTCCGCCAAAAAGAAAGGAAAAAGAATATGGGTATGAATCAGACGCCGGTGTCCGAACGAGTGCACATCGGCTTTTTTGGTAAGCGCAATGCGAAAATCAAGCGTGATGAATGCGGTAACTGGACAGGATCTTTGCGGTAGTTTCTGATGTGAAAGGAACAACAACGGATCCGGTTTATAAGACAATGGAACTTCTTCCGTTGTATCCTGTTGTGATGATGGATACTCCTGGAATTGATGATGAAGGTGAACTGGGTGAACTTCGTGTGAAGAAGAGCTATCAGGTGTTGAATAAGACGGACATTGCTGTTGTTGTGATTGATGGAACGTGTGGTGTCAGTGAAGAAGATCTCAAGATAACAGAGCGGATTCAGAAAAGAACATACCTTATATAATAGTACTGAATAAATGTGAACGGTTTACACAAGAAGATGAGAGATTGCGTACAGGAAAATACCGCAAGTTATTTGAAAACAGAGAAAGAGAAGATTCTTCTTGTAAGTGCAGCGGATAAAAGTGGAATTTATGAGCTGAAGGAAGAACTTGGAGCATTGAAAGGAAAGGAAGAGGAAGAACGAAAGATTGTTGGAGATCTTCTTGATCCATCCGATTTTGTAGTGCTTGTTGTGCCGATTGACAGTGCGGCACCAAAGGACGCCTGATTTTGCCACAGCAGCAGACGATTCGTGACATTTTGGATGCAGATGCATCTGCTATTGTTGTAAAAAGAAACAGAACTTGCAGGAACATTAGCTTCACTTGGAAGAAAGCCGAAGATGGTTATTACAGACAGTCAGGTGTTTGGTAGAGTGTCAAAAGATACACCAAAGGATATCTTGTTAACTTCCTTTTCGATTCTATTTGCAAGATATAAAGGAAATCTGGAAATAATGGTACATGGAGTAAAGGCACTGGATATTCTGGAAGACGGTGATAAAGTGCGAATGTCAAGTTAGGAAACTGGCGACAAGTCACTGTACGAATCACAACTGATTACTGATTACCACAAGGGAAAAAAAGTAAAACAACGTGTGAGTTTCTCACGACACACACGGGAAAGTGTACAGTCACCGCTTGTCGTACTGATGTGATAAGTACGAAAAGGAGGCGACTTTTTTTATGGCAAGTCAAGTAATGAGAATCACACTGAAAGCGTATGATCATCAGCTGGTTGATGCATCCGCAGAGAAAATCATCGAAACTGTAAAAAAGAATGGAGCACAGGTGAGCGGACCGGTGCCGCTGCCGACAAAGAAAGAGGTAGTGACAATTCTTAGAGCGGTACACAAGTACAAAGACTCAAGAGAGCAGTTCGAGCAGAGAACTCATAAGAGACTCATCGATATCGTTACACCGACACAGAAAACTGTTGATGCACTTTCCAGATTAGAAATGCCAGCAGGTGTTTCATCGATATCAAAATGAAAAATAAGTCTAAAAAACCGCTGAACATTCAAATTAACAGTAACAATCCTAACATTTAGGATGAGCGCGAAAGCGTTCCGCTGTAAATCACAGGAGGTATTTATAATGAAGAAAGCTATTTTGGCTACAAAAGTTGGAATGACTCAGATCTTCAATCACGAAGACGGAGTTCTGATTCCGGTAACAGTTCTGCAGGCTGGTCCTTGTGTAGTTACACAGGTTAAAACAGTTGAGAACGACGGTTACAGTGCCGTACAGGTTGGATATGTTGACAAGAAAGATAAGATTGTCACAAAAGACGACAGTGGTAGGAAAGCCATTGCACACAGAAACGGTGTGACAAAAGCTGAAAAGGGCCACTTTGATAAAGCAGGCGTATCCGGAAAGAGATATGTAAAAGAATTTAGATTTGACAATGCAGAGGAATATGCTCTAGGTCAGGAGATCAAAGCTGATATCTTCGCA
>VOFH01000504.1_pt1 | contig 34000 bp, 51 predicted proteins | sample 5384091 | NCBI WGS metagenome assembly VOFH01 (sample SAMN12384727, study PRJNA508395) | human gut metagenome | isolation source: healthy gut G | host: Homo sapiens
ATGATCAGATTCCTGGAAAATCCGGTTTACAATGAAGCTAACAATATTTCCTCCGCCATGGTGGCAAGATATATGCTTTCCAATGCCTATGTATTTGAGGCGGATCTGCTGATCTCCAATCCGCAGATCATTAAAAAATATCATTATACCTCCGATTTTCTGGCAATAAAAAAGGACAGAACCGATGACTGGTGCTTCACGGTAAAAGACGGAGTCATTGTAGAAGAGAAAGTCGGCGGCCTGGATTGCTGGCAGATGGTGGGCATCTCTTACTGGAACGAAGAAGACGGACATAAGCTGTCAGATGATATCAAGATGACCTACGAACAGCCCGGCGGCAAGGAGCGTTACTGGGAACAGGTACCCCTGGTATTCTGCCAGAAGCATTATAAGGTAGAAGTACGTGAATGCCGGGAAAATGACATTATCGAGATCGATACTTTCCGGGAACTGAAAGCCATCGACAAGACGTATGATGTTTAAAAAAAAATAAGTATTGCTATTTTGTGCGAATGGTATTATTATATGTTCATATTTAACACAAAGTGTCTGCGAATGGAACGCAGACATTTTGTGTACTTATTTTAGTCGAAAACCTATGAAAACCGTTCAAAGAATTAAAACATATCATACATTAATGAACGATTGGAAAAAGAACGCGAACAAAAAAAGGAGGAATCCCATAATGGAGCAGTTGATACAAAAACCCGTCAAAAGAAATATTTTATTGAATCCCGGACCGTCTACCACCACTGATACCGTAAAATACGCACAGGTCGTGCCGGACATCTGTCCCAGAGAGAAAGAATTCGGCGGATTGATGAAGGGGCTCAGAGAAGACCTTGTAAAAATCGTGCATGGAGACTTGGAAAAGTATACGAGCGTCCTGTTCTGTGGATCCGGCACCATCAATATTGATGCCTGCATCAGCTCCCTGCTGCCGGAGGGCGGAAAAGTACTGGTGGTGGATAACGGAGCCTACAGCACCAGAGCTGTGGAAGTATGCCAGTATTACGGACTTCCCTATATTGACCTGAAATTCCCGGTGGATGAACTGCCAGACCTGGAAAAAGTGGAGCAGACTCTGAGAGAGAATCCGGACATTGCACTGGTACATACCACTCATAACGAGACCGGCACCGGCATTCTCAATCCTATCCGTGAGATCGGAGCCCTTGCTCATAAATATCATGCTGTCTTTACCGTGGATACCACCTCTACTTACGCCATGCGTCCCATTCATATAGAAGAAGACAATATTGACTTCTGTATGGCTTCCGCACAGAAAGGCTTGATGGCCATGACGGGACTATCCTTTGTGGTAGGCAGCCGGGCAATTCTGGAGGCTTCGAAGGAATATCCGAAACGTTCCTATTACTGCAACCTGTATCAACAGTATGATTTCTTCCAGAGGACCGGAGAAATGCATTTTACCCCGCCGGTACAGACCATCTATGCCACCATTCAGGCATTGAAGGAATACTGGGCAGAGGGAGAGGAAGCCAAGTGGGCGAGACACACCAGAGTCTTCGAAGCCATTCATGAAGGATTGGATGCACTGGGATTCCACGATGTGATCCGCAGAGAATGGCAGTCGGGACTGGTTGTGTCTGTGAAGTATCCCGATGATCCAAACTGGAATTTTGAAAAAGTACATGATTATTGCTATGAGCGGGGATTTACCATTTACCCCGGCAAAATCTCTACTACCAATACCTTCCGCCTGTGTGCGCTGGGTGCGATTGACAGACCGGATATCGAAGCCTTTTTCAAAGTGTTTAAAGAAGCACTGGAAGTCAATAAAATTCAGATTCCGGCAAAATATAAGGAGGCATAGGATCAAATGAAGCGAGTATATACCTGTTTCTGTACAGATGTCATTCATGAGGGGCACCGCAATATCATCAGAGAAGCCGGAAAATACGGCGAGCTGACCATCGGCGTCTTAAGTGATGCGGCAATGATCCGTTTTAACCGTTTTCCCACCATCAGCTTCGAGGAGCGTATGCAGCTGGTAAAAGATATCCCGGAAGTCAGCAATGTGGTCCTGCAGGATGATGTAATGTATGATAAGGTCATTGAAGAATTGCGCCCTGACTACGTGATCCATGGGGATAACTGGCAGGAGGGAGCTTTGAAGGCTATCCGTGACAACGTGGAAGGACTGCTGAAGACATACGGCGGTGAGATCATAGATGTCCCTTATACATATAATGAATGAAGAAGTAAAAAGAATTGATACGAGGATCAAGGAAAAGCTTGCCATGCCGGAATACCGCAGAAAGCGCCTGCGCCAGCTCATTGAGATCCGTCCCATTGTCAAAGCACTGGAGGTTCACAGCGGCCTGACCGGACTGATCGCAGAGAAGACCATCGTGGAGCATGATGGTGAGCTGGACCAGTTCGACGCCATGTGGATCAGCTCTCTGTGCGATTCCACCGCGAAGGGCAAGCCGGATATCGAGCTGGTGGACATGACTTCCCGTTTCCGTACCATTGATGACGTGACGGAAGTGACCACGAAGCCCATTATTTTTGACGGAGATACCGGCGGACTGACGGAGCATTTCGTATACACAGTGAGAACACTGGAAAAATGGGTGTTTCCGCCATCATTATTGAGGATAAGACCGGACTTAAGAAAAATTCCCTCTTCGGAAACGATGTGGTGCAGACTCAGGACAGCATCGAGAATTTCAGTGCCAAGATCGCAGCCGGCAAAAAGGCACAGCTGACGGATGATTTCATGATTATTGCCAGAATCGAAAGCCTGATCCTGGAGCGAGGCATGGAAGATGCACTGAACCGTGCCAGAGCTTTCGTGGCAGCGGGAGCGGATGGCATCATGATCCACAGCCGTAAGAAATCCCCGGATGAGATTCTGGAATTCTGTGATAAATTCCGGGCGGAGGATCCGAAGACTCCCATCGTCGTGGTGCCGTCTTCCTTTAACAGCATTACAGAGAGTGAACTGGCGGCCCATGGTGTCAATATCGTGATCTATGCGAACCAGCTGACCAGAAGTGCCTTCCCCGCCATGCAGCAGACCGCCGAGGACATCCTGCGGTATCACAGGGCACAGGAAGTGGACAGCAGACTGATGCCGATCAAAGATATTATAACTTTAATAGACGAAATTTAACTGACAGGGGCAGGAAAGGAATACTTACATGAAAGCAGAAAACTTTGCGAAAATTTTAAATGCGGACTTTTATACCGGGGTACCGGATTCCCAGCTGAAAGCCCTCTGCAATTACCTGATGCACACCTATGGGATCGATCCGAAGCATCATGTGATCGCAGCAAACGAGGGAAACTGCACAGCTCTTGCGGCAGGCTATCATCTGGCTACCGGAAAAGTCCCGGTAGTATACATGCAGAACAGCGGAGAAGGCAATATCATCAACCCCGTGGCATCCCTGCTGAACGATAAAGCCTATGCCATCCCCATGATCTTCGTCATCGGCTGGCGCGGTGAGCCGGGGATCCACGACGAACCCCAGCATATCTACCAGGGTGAAGTGACCCTGAAATTGCTGGAGGATATGGGAATCCGGTATTTTGTCATCGGAAAAGACACAACGGAAGAGGAAGTAAGTGCTGCCATGCAGGAGTTCCGCAAGGAGCTGGATCGTGGTGAGGATGTAGCGTTCGTGATCCGGAAGGGTGCCCTCAGTTATGACGAAAAGGTGGAGTACCGCAACGACAATCCCATGATCCGGGAAGAGATCATCCGCCACATCGTGCAGGCTTCCGGCGAGGATCCCATTGTCAGCACCACGGGCAAAAGCCAGCAGAGAACTGTTCGAGATCAGAGAACACAACGGACAGAGCCATAAGTATGATTTCCTGACCGTAGGCTCCATGGGACACAGCAGCAGTATCGCTCTGGGCGTGGCAGTGCAAAAGCCGGGTACGAAAGTATGGTGCGTGGACGGTGATGGCGCAGTGTTGATGCACATGGGTTCCATGGCAGTACTGGGTAGCACAGCCCCGGAAAATATGGTACACATCGTCATCAATAACGGTGCCCATGAGACCGTGGGCGGTATGCCTACCGTGGCAGCCGATATTGATCTTGTCTCCATTGCAAAGGCCTGCGGCTATCCCCATGCAGTATCCGTTACCACCTATGAGGAACTGGACCGGGAACTGACCGCTGCAAAAAGAGAGAGACCCTGACCTTTATCCTTTTTCTGGAGAAGAAGGATGAGCTGATCCTGAAGCAGATCAGTATCGACATCAAGACCAACGGTTATATACCTACCAAGGATTTCATCGGTGTGGATATCGACGCCGTGGCAAAGGTCAGAGTCCTGACCCAGAGATGTCACCGTAAATGCGAAGGGTGAAGTCGTGGCAGGTGCGGATGCGAACAAGAGAATCACCACCGAGATGGCCAATGCAGCCATGAAGAACTTCCTGAACATGAACGAGGGATCAGATCCGCGATGCACTGACTGATTCCTTACAGGGTAACATGCGTGAGATCATCGGTACCCAGTGCCTGAAGGAACTGTGTAATGACCGTAAGACTTTCGGTGATGAGGTACAGGCAAAGGCGCAGAAGGATATGAACGCTTTAGGTATCTGGATCGAGTCCTGTAACATTCAGAAGATCGAGGATGAGAATAACCTGATCACTGCTTTGGGACAGGATAACATGTCCCAGATCCAGAAGGATGCTTCCGTAGCAAAGGCACAGGCAGACAGAGATGTGGCCATCGCCAGAGCACAGGCACAGAAGGATGCCAATGATGCACAGGTCATCGCAGAGACCGAGATTGCCCAGAAGCAGACCGAACTGGCGATCAAGAAGGCAGAACTGAAGAAAGAGTCCGATATCAAGAAGGCAGAAGCTGACGCAGCATATAAGATCCAGGAAGAGGAACAGCGTAAGACCGTGGAGATCACCACAGCGAATGCGAACCTGGCCCGTCAGGAGAAGGAACTGGAATTAAAGGAAAGAGAAGTATCCATCAAGGAGAAAGCACTGGAAGCTGAGGTCAAGAAGACCGCAGAAGCAAACAAATACGCAGCACAGCAGAAGGCAGATGCCGAGCAGTATGAGAGACAGAAGAGAGCGGAGGCCGAACTTTTCGAGATCCAGAGACAGGCAGAGGCAGAAAAGGCAAAATCCGAGGCAGAAAGATTCGCCAAGGAGCAGGCGGCAGAGGCAGTCAAGGCAGCAGGCCTGGCAGAGGCAGCAGCCGTAGCAGCCAAAGGTAAAGCAGAAGCAGAAGCTATCCAGGCGAAGGCAGAGGCAGAGGCAGCCGGTATTCTGAAGAAAGCGGAAGCTATGAAGCAGTACGGCGACGCTGCAAGACAGCAGATGGAGTTAGATACTCTGAAGGTATACTTCGAACAGCTGCCCAAGATCGCCGAGGCTGTGGCTAAGGGCTACATGAACGTAGATTCCATCAAGATGTTCGGCGGCGATTCAGCAAGCTGGCAGGCAGGGGATATCATGACCACTGTAACCCAGGTTACCGATGGTATCAAAGGAGTCTACCGGACTGGACATCAATGAGATGCTGGCTAAGGGATTTGCAAAAGAAACAAAGTCTGAAGAGACTGGTTCTACAGCAAATGCCGATTACCATGAGGTAAAGCCGGAATAATACTTGCGATAAGCGACAGAATGTCATAAACTGAGGGTACAGAGACAAAATAAAAGTCTCTGTACCCTCTTGCTTTTGCGGGCGGGGTATGAAGATGAAAATGGAAAAGGAAGAAAAGATGACAACAGCAGATCCGAAGGCGACAAAAGAAACAGTAGAATTATGGCATTACCTACATGCCGTAGCAGGTAAACAGATCATTACCGGTCAGCACACCCAGACCATTCCTGCGAAGAGATAGATTACATCAGGCAGGTCACCGGAAAGGAACCGAAGCTGCGGGGCTTTGAACTGTTGGCGTATTCTCCGAATATCAATTATGAAGATGCTTCCCCGGAATGCATCCAGGAAGTGGAAGAAAATAAGGGGACCGTGGAGACGGCATTGCAATGGGCCAGAAAACAGCGGGAAGCCGGAAATGGTGGTATTCTCACCTTTACCTTTCACTGGTTCTCGCCTCTGGAAGGCAAAGACAAGAGTTTCTATACCGAACACACGGATTTTGATGCAAGGGAAGTATTGAAAGAGGGAACCCCAGAGAGAGTGGCATTCTATCATGACATGGATGTGATTGCGGAGATCCTGCGGCGCTTTCAGGAAGAGCGGATTCCCATTCTCTGGCGCCCGTTCCATGAATCCTACGGTACCTGGTTCTGGTGGGGAGCGCAGGGCCCGGAAGTGGCGAGAGAGCTGTATCACCTGATGTTCGATTACTACACAGGTGAGAAAGACCTGCACAACCTTCTCTGGGTATGGAACAGCGATATACCAAAAAGCCTACCCCGGAGATGAATACGTGGATGTAGTATCCATGGATGTCTACCTCCCGGAGTATCAGGCCACAGACTATGCGAATGCCTACGAGAAGCTGGTGGACAGCCACCTCCCGTGACAAAGTGGCTGCCCTGGCAGAAGTGGGCTACCTTCCCGATGTGGATCTCCTGCAAAAAAGCAGAATCCCCTGGGCTTACTACATGACCTGGTCCAAGGAATTCTGCATCAGCGAAAAATATAACAGCGTAGAAAATCTGAAGAAAATGTACGACAGTGAATACGCGGTGACTTTGTGATACGGTCACATTTGCACTTGTTGCAGCTTGGCAATGAGAGCATCCTTTAGAACTTTGGAATAATTGATACCGCAATTATCGCAGGCAGTGTTTAACCATGCCGGAATAGTCAGTGTCTTTTTGACGGCCCTGTCATCATAGGCCCGGGCATAATTATCCAAATTCACACAGATTAGATTTATTAATGCAGTGGGATCGTCTGATTTCACTGCATTAATTGCAGTAGGAGCAGGAAGAACATCGCCGTCTCTCAGGAAGTGAACAGGTATTGCCCACATGCCTCTTGAGCCATTGCAAAAGCATCGGCAAGATTGTCACCATAAGTGGCAAGATCATTAAGATCGGGAAAAATGACAGAGTATTTCCCATTCGCTTCCGGGTAAAAAATAGCCGGATATATATAATTCATAAGATCACTCCTTTCAAAGGCTGTTCCATATTATTTTAGTCCAGCCTGTTTAAAAATAGAATTAACAACTCGCAAAGGAATATCGCCGCTGTGATTGGGAATGGTTACTTTCCCTGACTTTGAAGGATGTTTGTACTGATGATGAGAAAACCTCTGATATCAGACAAAACCCAGCCATCGTCAAGGATGATTCGCTCTAATTCGCGAAAACGCATGGATTATCTCTCCTTTCTTAAGGCAACACGTATAATACGTGAAGTCAATAAGTGTTGGGAAAATTCGCCGAAGAATTGGCGTATTTAGAACTTTCAAACTAAAATGAAATAATTGTACTGTGTAACAGGAAAGAAAGTAACAAAAATGTTTTTCTCAGAAATTGGAACAAAAGTACTAAAAACAATTTACATAAATCTAAAATATGCTATAATATTTCCGTATTGAGACAAAATATTTGTGAGTTGTAGCCAAAAAATACTACAATTTCACACATATTTCCAATTATCAACAAAAGTAATGGGTGAGAGAGTTTATGGAATTAGGCAGAAAAAAGGTCCGTTTAGGCGAATTACTGGTAAACAGCGGTGTCCTCACGAATGAGCAGCTGCAGCAGGCGTTGGACAATCCCGCCCGACAGGGTAAGAAGCTGGGAGAATTCCTGGTAGATGAAGGCATCGTATCGGAGGATGACCTGGCGAAGGCACTGAGCAAACAGCTGGATCTGGATATGATCGATCTGCAGAGCACTAACGTGACAAGGAAGTACTGAATCTGGTACCGGTCAACGTCCTGAAGAAGAACAAGATCTTCCCTTCGCCTACAAGGAAAATAACTTCAACGTTCTCATGGTCGCCATGGCGGATCCCCTGGATTACAACGCCATCGATGACATCAACATCATCACCAACTTCCAGGTAGAGCCCGTAGTAGCCACCACCCGCAGCATCATGTTGGCCATCGATAAATATTTCGGTCAGGAGGAAGTAACCGAGGCACTGGCAGCCTACGCCAAAGAGAAAAGCTGGATGTGGTGGAAGACATCGCCACGGAGGAGAACATCAACAGCTCCCCCATCGTAATGCTGGTCAAGGACATGATCGAAAAAGCCGTCCGTCAGCGTGCATCCGATATCCATATCGAACCCATGGAAAATATCATCCGTGTCCGTTACCGTATCGACGGTGCCCTCTATGAGAGCGAGATACGGTGTCAATGTATTGTCTGCCATCATCGCCCGTATTAAGATTATCGGCGGCATGGATATCTCGGAGAAGAGAAAGCCGCAGGACGGCCGTATCACCCAGGTGGTAGACCGTGTGGAATACGATATCCGTGTATCTATCCTGCCTACCGTATACGGGGAAAAAGTCGTAATGCGTCTTGCCGCGAAGAGTGCACTGAACCGCGACAAGAGCCAGTTAGGCTTCAAACCCTACGAATTAAAAACAGTTTGACTATATCCTGAAAAATCCTCACGGTATGATCCTGGTAACCGGACCTACCGGAAGTGGTAAGTCCACCACCCTGTATACCGCACTGAGCGAACTGAATAAAGAAGACGTGAACATCATCACCGTCGAGGATCCTGTCGAGGCCAATATTGACGGTATCAACCAGGTACAGGTCAACACCAAGGCAGACTTGACTTTTGCATCGGCACTGCGTTCCATCCTGCGTCAGGACCCGGATATCATCATGATCGGTGAGATCCGTGACCAGGAGACCGCCAGCATCGCCGTACAGGCGTCCATCACCGGACACCTGGTGGTAAGTACCCTGCATACCAATTCCTCCGCCAGCACCATCACCCGTCTGGAGGATATGGGCATCGAATCCTACCTGATCGCAGATTCCGTCATCGGCGTTATCGCCCAGCGACTGGTACGCAGACTCTGTCCTTTTTGTAAAAAAAAAGCCAAAGCAGGCCACCAAGGATGAAAAAAGAGTTCATGGGCATGAGGAAGAGGAAGATGTGACCATCTACGAGCCCTGCGGCTGCAGCAAATGTGACAACACCGGATTCTAAAGGCCGTATCGGTGTCTACGAGATCATGCAGATCACTCCGAAGCTGAAGACCATTATCAGCAAGCGGGAAGGTGCCGATATATTAAAGGAAGAAGCATTAAAAGAAGGAATGCATACCCTGCGTATGAGTGCCACGGACTATGTACTGGATGGCACCACCTCCTTCTCCGAGATGGTAAAGGTATCATTTGACGTATAATTCTATAAAAACCGCAATATTTTATAGAAATTTATCAAAATTTATAAAAATTTTTCAAAAACCTGGACCTTTTCAGGACCGGGGCTCGTCTTACATAGTTGGGGAGAAAGTTAAAGATAGAGACGTATTGGAGGAAAGGCACATGGCGACCTATGGCTACAGAGCCATCACAAAGGCTGGAAAAGAAGTAAAGGGAAGTTTGGAAGCGGATAACAAAGATCTGGCAATGGCAGAACTGAGAAGGCAGGAGCTGACCGTTATCGATCTGGGAGAACAGAGCTTCCTGACGAAAGACATCGATATCCAGATCGGCGGATGGCCCAAGGCCAGGGATCTAAGCGTCATGTGCCGCCAGTTCGTCAGCATGACCAAAGCGGGTGTCAGCATCCTCGAATCCCTGAAAATGCTCTGCGAGCAGACAGAGAACAAGAGATTACAGGACGCACTGAAGGAAGTCCGCATCAGCGTGGAAAAAGGGTGAGACCCTGGCAGACTCCATGGCAGAACACCCGAAGGTATTCCCGGCGATCATGGTGAACATGGTGGCTGCGGGTGAGGCATCTGGTAGTCTGGAAACGGCTATGGAACGTGTAGCTACACAGCTGGAGCGTTCTCATAAGACACAGGCAATGGTTAAAAAAGCAATGATTTATCCTATTGCGGTGTGTGTGGTTGCCATAATTGTCACAATCGTAATGCTGGTTGTGGTCATTCCTAACTACGAAGATATGTTTAAAGATCTGGGAACGGAATTGCCGTGGATCACACAGTTTTATGTGAACTTAAGCCATGGAATTATCAATTACTGGTTCATTATTATTCCGGTAATTATAGCACTGGTATTTGCTATCCGGGCATTTGCTAAAACCGATGCCGGAAAGCATTTCTTTGGAAAGATTGCCTTGAAGGCACCTTTATTCGGAAAACTGACCACAAAATCAGCATCCTCTATGATGGCACGTACCATGAGTACTCTGCTGGGTGCCGGTGTACCACTGATCGAAGCGGTGGAGATTGTGTCGGGTGTCATGAGTAATATCTATTTTAAGGAAGCAATGGAAGATGCCAAGGAAGAGATCACCATTGGAATGCCGTTGTCCAGACCTTTGCAGGAGAGTGGATTATTCCCTCCTATGGTATACCAGATGATCCGCATCGGTGAAGAATCCGGTAATACGGAGGAAATGCTGGACAAGCTTGCGGATTATTATGATGAAGAAGTGGAGATGTCCGTACAGTCCCTCATGGCAGCTATGGAGCCTATGATCATTATTGTACTGGCAGTCGTGGTTGGCGGACTGATCGCTGCATGTATGATGCCTATGATGTCTATGTATACGGCACTGGATAACTTATAATCATTTTGGATTATCCGTCCTGTGTAGGGACAGGACGATAATTAATAAATGGGGCGGAAAACTTACTACCCTGAAATTAAAAAAACACATAAAAAGGAGAATGTAATTATGAACAAGAAACAGAAGAGTTTAACAAACAAAGGTTTCTCCCTGGTAGAGCTGATCATCGTTATTGCTATCATGGCAGTACTGGTTGGTGTACTGGCACCTCAGTTCTTAAAGTATGTTGAGAGATCCAGAAAATCTACTGATGTTCAGAATGTGGCTTCTATCGTAACGGCATTACAGACTTATGCAGCAGATCCTATGGTTGAGACTGCAAATCAGTTGACTGATGGAGGAAAATTACACTTACAACTACATCGGTTACTGTATCTACTACAAACTGCACTGGAAATACTGACAAGGCATTGACAGCAGCTGGAATTAGTACAATTGGTTTGAAGTCCGGTAACTGGACCAGTACAGCTGGTGCTGGAATTACCCTTAACGTTGCTGTATCCAATGGAACAATTACTGTTACCTGTGACACAACACTTGATGGTACTAACAATATTCTTACAGGAACCTACAACTAGGTAGTAAGAACAATGAAAGGCACCTGACATGCTCCCAGCAATTCTTCTCTACATAGTGATTTTCCTTTATGGCATCGTGATCGGCAGTTTCCTCAATGTGCTGATCTTCCGTATCCCGAAAAAAGAGAATATTGTAACGACCAGGTCTCACTGCATGAACTGCGGTTACCAGCTGCGGTGGTACGACCTCGTACCCCTGTTCAGCTACCTGGCGCTGGGAGGCAGATGTCGGAAATGCAAGGCACATATCTCCGTTCAGTATCCCGTCATCGAGGCACTGAACGGAGTGCTGTACCTGCTCGTATTCTGGAAATATGGGATGAGCGTGGATTCCCTAGTCTACTGCTTGTTGTTTAGTACACTTCTTGCTTTAAGTGTGATTGATTTCAGAACATATGAGATCCCTGTGGGATTTAACTTATTTATACTGGCACTGGGGCTGATCCATGGAGCCTTCCACTATACACAGTGGCTGGATTTCCTGATCGGCTTCCTGTGTGTCAGTGTATTTTTTACTTATTCTGTATTACGCTACCGGTGGCAGAGCCATTGGCGGCGGTGATGTGAAGCTGATGGCGGTCTGCGGATTGTTGCTCGGCTGGAAATTGATCATTTTCGCATTTTTACTGGGATGTATCATTGGTTCCGTGATCCATCTGATCCGTATGAAGGTAAGCGGCGAAGGACATGTCCTCGCCATGGGACCGTATCTCTCCGCAGGGGTGGCAGTCGCCGTCCTCTGGGGTAATGAATTCTTACAGTGGTATCTGCATTTTTACTTATAAGAAGATATCTGCATTTCGAACATGATTTCAGAAAGTTCTTCAAAGATTCTGCGATGGCGGAAGGCTTTTGAAATACGATAAATACCGGGAAGAGGAAGGGTAGAAACATGGCAATGAACAATCGCGTATTGAGTATTGAGATCGGCAACTCTTTACGAAGATCTGCGAGATCGATTATAAGGTGAAGAAACCGAAGGTCTACAAGGTATTGACCGTCGAGACCCCGGAAGGCGTCGTGGTGGACGGTATGCTGCAGCCGACGCAGGAGTATGCGGATCATCTGGTGAACGCACTGGGAACGAACGGCATCCGTACGAAGAAAGTGCTGTTTACCATTTCTTCTACCAGAGTGGCAAGCCGTGAGGTACAGATTCCCCAACGTTAAGGCGAGTAAGATCGAGGCACTGGTGAAGACCAACGCCAATGAATATTTCCCGGTGGATCTGACCCAGTATGAGATCGGACATTATCTGGCCGGCGGTCTGGCAGAGAACGGCAAGCTTCGTGTCATGGCTCTGGCCGTACCCAAGGCTCTTTTAAACAGCTATTATCAGCTGGCGCAGATGTGCGGCTGGGAGGTTGAGTGCTTCGATTACAGCAGCAACAGCTTGTACCAGATCCTTCGTGATGAGAAGTCCGAAAAAGTTACCATGATGATCAAAATCGATGAGAACAGCACCATCGTGACCGTGCTTTCCGCCGGCAAGGTGTTATTACACAGAACGGTGGCTTATGGCGTGCAGGATGCCATCGAGACCATGATCGCTTCCGGTGCCAATGCCGTGAACGATCCCCTGAGCGCGGTAGAGCGTTTCAGAAGAAGACCTGCCTGAACAGAGTACTCCATCAGGAGACAAAGTCTGGGAGGAAAATGCCGGACGCTGGGAAGACGAAGATGCCGGCAATGTGGAGGTCACAGCAGCCAGACAGAAGATCACCGCTTCCCTGGAGCCACTGATCGTCGGCGTCAGCCGCGTCATTGACTTCTATGATTCCAGGAACAGTGAAAATCCCATTGAAAAGTCCTATGTTACCGGTCTGGGCGGCAGCTTCAGCGGCATGAGCAAGCTGTTCACCAACTGCCTGGAGCGCAAGGTACATACCCTGTCCGAGATGGATGACAAGATCGGCATGAGCAAGGCCATCCGTTCCACCAGACCCGCAGCCTATATTTCCTGTCTGGGTGCGGTACTCGCCCCCGTGGGACTGATCGACAAGAGCACCCAGAAGTCCAAGGGACTGACCGTAGTCAGCGGCACGAACTATACCTTCGTCAGTGTGGCGGTACTGGTGTTGGGCGTGATCCTGTCCATCGCCATGGCAGCCACCTCTGTGACCAGGTACCTGGGAAATGTGGCGCAGAATGTGTATCTGCAGAACCGGGTACAGGAGCTGCAGCCGGCACAGGCAGTATACAACGATTATCTGGCGGCAGAAGCCCAGTATGATAAATACACATATTTATATGCTTATACCCAGACTCCCAATGAGAATCTGGTGGAGTTCATCAATGAACTGGAACAGATCCTGCCGGACAGCTTCTATACCAACAGCTTCAGCTCCGACCAGACCGGCATCAGCATGTCAGTGACGGTGGAAGGAAAGCAGCGGCAGCCCGTACGATTCTGAATATCCGCAACATGCAGAGCATTGATGATGTAGAGATCAGCAATATTACGGACAGCAAGGATGAGACCGGCACGTCCATAGTGACTTTTTTTCCATTACCGGAAGCTATAAGGAGCTGACGGATGAGACCGAAGAGAGCGGTGAGGCACAGACCGGCACCCAGACAGCACAGTAGGAGGCAGCGGAAGATGAAGGTTAAAAAGAGTGAAATTCAGCTTTTGATCGCAGTGATCGGTGATCTTATTGCTGTGTGTACTTATTTTCTGGTATATTCCAGTTTTAATGAAAAATCAGATGCCCTTGAGGCACAGAATGTAACGTTATCATCCCAGGTGGCAACGTTGGAGATATTAGATCAGCGTAAGGCGGACTACATTGAGGCTACCGGGAAGATGCAGTCCTATATCACGAATTTTGAGAACCGTTTCCCGGCAGATATCTTACCGGAAGACAGCATTATGATGGTAAAGACATTGGAAGATTATACTCGTACCGAGGTGGCAAATATTGCATTCGGTTCCGAAGCAGAGGTGGTGTATACTCCTGCAGCGGATGCGGCAACGACGACTGCGGATGCAACAGCTGCCACGGATGTAGCAGCAGCCGATGCTGCGGCAGATACACAGCAGCTGCCGCAACGACGGCAACAAGTCCGGTATCTACGGACGGTACTGCTTATGCAGATACCCATATGTATGAGGTACCCCTGAGCATCAGCATTTCCTGCACCTATGACGATTTCAAGGGACTGGTAAGATACATTTACAATCAGCAGGAACGCGAGAGCATCCAGGGCGTCAGCATCAGCTACAACGAGACCGACGGAATGCTCGCCGGCAACATGACCATGAACACCTATTATCTGCTGGGAACCGATAAGGTATACAGTTCACCTTACATCCCGGATATGCAGATGGGCGTAGACACTATTTTCGGAAACGTGGAATAATAGATTTGCAATCATAGCAGTATACGACTGCTTGCAGGCAGGATACTGCTATGATTAGCAAATCAAACAACCATGAGCAGGGAGGACGATAGTCCGGAGTGCGAATGGTTGTCCGGTTTCGGGAGCACGGAGTGCGGAGAAAACGGTATTAGTCATGAGCAGGAGGACGATAGTCCGGAATGCAAATGGTTGTCCGGTTTCGGGAGCACGGAGTGCGGAGAGACCGGTATTAGTCAAAGCAGGAAGGACGACTCACATGCAGGAACGCACGGAGAGAAGACAACTGAATAACGAAGGCTTTTCTCTGATTGAACTGCTGATCGCCATCGTGATCCTGTCGATCATCGTTGTGCCGCTTTTGCACAGCTTTTGTGACTTCTGCCAGAACCAATGCCAAGTCCCGCAACACCATGCATGCCACGGCCATCGCAGAGGATGTCATGGAGCAGTTTGAGGCACATACACTGGAGGAGATGGCAGACACCTATGAGACGGTCACTCCCACTGATTTCACTAACAATGTGCAGAGATGTCTCTCTGGATGTGGACGGAGACGGCGCAGCAGAAGATGGTATCTGGCAATATACCTTCCGGGATGAGAAGACGACTTCGGCATCTATGATGTGGTAGTAACACTGGATCCTAACGGTTACACGGCACTGAATGAGAAGGATATTGTAAATATCCAGAACCTGGCAGGCAATCTGAATGCGGTATATTCCGAATCGGAAGATGCCGCACAGGAGGCTTACGGTTATTTTGAAGCGTATTCCGGCGGCAGAGACGTTATGGAGATTGCCAGGAATACTACCAAGACCATCGAAATATCCATAGACAGCAGCCGCATTTTACTGGATCTGGGAGACGGAGAGAGTGTAGAGACAGATGTGTATCTGGTGACGGCCTCCACAGTCTATCATTGCAATTCCGCCATCCTTACGGGCATCAGCGGAGATTATCCCCAGAACGGCTCGGATTATGTGATCTTTTCCAACGAAGAGGCGGTAAGAGCCAAAGCGGCGGAGCTTAAGAAGGAGAAGGAGAGCGGGAATCCGGTGGATGCAGAGGAGATCATTTCCCAGCTGGCCAATATTATTGTGTGCCTGCAGCCCAGAGTGGAGGCTACCCAGAGCATAGTGACTTCTGCAGTCGATAAAGTGATCGTGAATAACCCGAAGAATGTACAGACGAATCTGTTCCTGGTGGAGCAGACTCCGTCAGCGGAGAGAATAGACAGCTTCACGGACGAAAGCACCGGTTTTAACCCGTATTCCTCCTGGAACAACAATTACAAGGCGGCATTTGAACTGCGGGAGACCTGGCCGGGCTGGATGTCCTCTGCCGGAGCCAGCATTGATTCCGCCTGCAGACTGCGGACGAATCTGATAGACCGCAGCAATACGGAATACATTTTCAATGATCTCAGCGTGTCCGGTGCGGCAGGAAATGCTGTCGGAGATGTGGCGAAGGATATTATGGGTGCGGACGGCGGTCTGACACCGACGGAGCGACGCAACCGTATCTATGACATGCGGGTACAGGTGTACAGTCAGGGATACGATCGGAGTGCAGTCCCCCGTACTTACCATGACGGGAACCGTGATCGAATGATCTGGCGGACGCAAGATAGAGGAGATACCGGAAGGAAGACGAGAAACATGAAGATATGCGGAAGAAATCCCAAAATATTTTCAAGGGTAAGACAATTCCACAGACGAACGGACAATAAGGGCTCAGCAATGGTCGTTGTGATCATTGCCATGGCCTTTATTGGCATTTTAGCCAGTGTTTTGATGTATATGTCACTGCTGAACTATCAGATGAAGGTGAACAATCTCAAGGCGAAGGACAACTTTTACTCCGCAGAGACTGTGCTGGATGAGATCCGGACGGCTATGGGAGAGCGGGTGTCCGCTTCTGTCGGAAGTGCCTATGAACTGGTGCTGAAAAATTATGAGGCAACCTCCGCAGAGGAGAAGCAGAACAAATTGAGATATTATTTCCTGAAGGATATGCAGGATTATTATGCAGTGACAGGAAGTGTGAATATCAACAACTATGATCTGACCAAGCTGTTCAACAGCCTGTCTTCGGAGATAAAGCGGGGGACGGTGCTAGAGACATTGAATGACTCCGGGGAAGTAGTGTACCGGATGGCTCTGGACAGCAGCGGCAGTCTGAAGGTATATGTAATGACAACGGATCCGGTGACGGGCAACAAAGGAGAGTGGAGACCACGGATATTCCTACCGGACGTTTTCAGTTGTACACCGACGGACTTTCCTTCTGCGGCCTGAAAGTGACTTATACGGATACCGATGGCTATGTGTCCGTGATCCAGACCGATATCCGGGTGAAGATGCCGGATATGGATTTTGCGCAGGCAGTGACACTTCCCTCCATTACGGGGATCTCCATGGTGGCGCAGGAGAATATTCAGGCACTTCCTTCTGATTCCACGCTGATCAGTAAAAATGTCATTGGCGGCAGCTTTTATGCGGAACGTTTTATCGTGGGCAGCGAAGAGTCCGGCAAGGGTAACGGTGTGACGGTGGAATGGAAAGAGACCACCGGCAATGAAAACGAAGACAAGCGTATGGTGATGGCTTCCGATTTATATCTGGGAGAAGGGCCACACTTACCACAGATCAGTACGGTGAAGTATGGGCCGGTTCCATTGCCATGAACGGAGGTATTCCGGGCAATACGGGAAGCAACGGAACGTTGAGCTTTCAGGGAAACAACGTATATGTGGCCGGAGACCTCAGGATGACCGGGGAACGGAATGTATTTACCGCCGGAGCACAGATCGACGGAGAATATGCCGGACAGTATATCGGCTTCGGCAACGGAAAGGGCGTGGACAGCAGCGCCATTCTGGTCAACGGCACGGATACGGAGATCTATCTGACTGAATTGAAGAATCTTACGCTGGCGGGAAATTCTTACATTTCTCTGACGAAAGCCAAGGATGGCATTACCGGCGGGGATGGTGTGAGCAACACCGGAGTACAGGATGTGATGATGGGACAGTCTATCGCTGTGAAGAGTGACCAGCTGGCTTACCTCGTTCCGGCGCAGTGTATCGGTGTGGATGCTTCCGGCAAGACCGTGTTAAACGGTGCCAGCAACCCGATCACGTTGGAGCAGTATAAGGACAAGATCAGGGACCAGGCGGATGTAACGGAAGTGGCATTGAATATTCCGTCCGCTACTCTGAATGGTCATACGCTGGCCGAGTACGGACTGACCCAGAACAATATCCAGAAGATTTTCAAGCGGATCAACAGCAAGATCACGCTGGTGTATTATTATGTAAGCTTTGACAGCACCTCTGATACCGCGAGAGCCAATGCCAACCGGTATTTTCAGGATTATTACGGTGCCAACCAGCAGACCATGGAAGCCTATACCGGTCTGTATACCAAAGCCATTCAGGTGCGTGGACAGCAGAACGGAGCGTATATCATGCATCTGGCAGGCAATGTGGCCATGTATGACAGCAGTGCGGCTGCGGGAAGTCAGGAGAAGCTGTTGGATGCCACACTGACCAGTGATGGTGCCAATGCAGGATATCAGGCACTTTTGGCATCGGATCAGTTGAAATTCCAGGCATTGTCCAAGAAGATGATCGATGTCTATGAGCAGCTGCTTCCTTCGGAGAAGACGGATGCAGCCAATGCTTATACCAATCTGGTAAATGAAGGGGAGATAACGACCTTCCATGCTGTATTAAACGGTAGTACCGGAAATAAGGTGGAGTCAAAATATTTCGGCAATACCACAGGAAGCCTTGCGGAGCAGGGATATAAGGCAGTTATCGTAAAGGGTGATTATACCTATCCGGAAGCCGGATTCGGCGAGTTCAGTGGACTGATCATTGCTACCGGAGATGTCAAAGTGACAAGGGAATTCCAGGGAACGATCCTGTCCGGCGGAACGATCACGCTGGATCAGAATGTCAATGTGGAACCTGACCGGGATGCGGTGCTTCATGCCCTGACCTATTCCAGAACGATCGTAGATGCTGCCGGTAAGACACAGGAATATCATGTGGTAGATTTTTTAAATGGCGGAGACGGTTACCTGAGCAGTAACGGTAAGTCCTATAAGAACAGTGATATAAATCTGGGAGATTTGATAGTTTATGAAAACTGGCAGAAAGAATAACAACAGTGGTTTTTCCCTGGTGGAGCTGATCATTGTCATTGCGATCATGGCGGTGCTGGTGGGTGTGATGGCCACATCCATTACATCCCTGACCGGCAGGAAAGTCCGGAAATGTGCGGACGAAATTGTGACAACACTGGAGCGGACCAGAGTGCTGACCCTCGGAAAAGAACAGAATCGGGTGGAATGCGTTATCAGCTATAATGATACGACCAAGGAATATACGGCACAGATCCGGCAGGGAGATGTGGAGGTATCAACAGGGTACTGGGAAAAGAGCCTATTGATATCAAAGTATATTTTGAGGGGATTCCACGGGATATTCCCTGACGGAACTGAAAGGATCCGACAGCCTGTTACCTTATGTTTCATCTTCAAAGGGGCTGCATCTGGTGTTTAACCGTGCATCCGGGGCCTTTGAGAAGGATACCTGTACGGCAAACAATGTGTTGAAAGAATATTGTCAGAAAATCGTCGTAAGCAACGGAACGAGAAACATAGAAATCACAACGGTCGGCAAGACTGGTAAGATCCTGACGAAGTAAGGAGGTTGACCATGGGGATTGGTAAGAAAGGATTTACTCTGGTAGAGATCATCGTATCTCTTGCAATCATGACCATAGTAGCAGGTGCGGTGGGAGCATTCGTGATCGCCGGCAACAATTCTTATATGCGGGGAACAAGGAACTGACTCTGCAGGAAGAAGCCCAGCTGACTGCCAACCAGATGATCGATCTGATCATAGATGTGGAGAAGGGCATCAGCTTTTCTAATCTGACGGATCAGAAAGCTGTGGATATGGACGGTAATGTGGCAAAAGACGTTAACGGCATGGAAGTAACCAATGCCAGTGTCAGCGAGCTGCGTCTGATCAATAATGACAACAGCTATATGATCCGCGGCAGGGGGGTGCCGGAGCGGATTATGCCGATGCCAATCAGGTATATCTTTACGAGGTAACAAATACTAAGGACGGCGAAGGCAAAGTTGTGGTAGGAGATTGTGACGCGGCTAAGCCCGCACTGATGGCAGAGCATGTCAGCAGTTTCAGCGTGGACCTCAGTGAACTGGATAAGCGGAAAGTCGTTCTGAATATGACCTTTACCTATCAGGACAAATCCTATGATATTTCCGAGACCATCAAGTTAAGAAATGATCTGAGCTCCGAACCGTCCAGTATCTATTCCTGGATCAGCGGCATCCGTATCATTCCCCGAGCACGCAGATCTGAAACAGGGACAGGCTTTCGTCTTCGATTACGAGATCACCGGAGACGAGGAAGCCATTGCTCAGGGCGTGACCTGGGCCGTAAGTTATCAGGATGGCAGCGCATGTAAGAGTACCATCAGCGGTAACGGTAAACTGAGTGTGGCAGCGGATGAGACCATAGCAGAGAATATTCTGACAGTAACCTGTACCGCCGTAGCGGATCCTACCATAGCGGCAACGGCTACCGTAACGGTACAAAAGCATATGGTGGATTCTCTGGACATAGAACCGAAAGATGCTTCGGTGATTCAGGGGACAGCCTGCAGTACTCTTATACTATGGAAGGAACAGAAGAGGCTAAAAATGCCGGGGTGACCTGGAGCGTGGCAAGAGTGGACGCAACTGGACTTAAGGCAGGAACCACGATAAATGGGAGCGGTCTTTTGACGGCTGACAGATATGAGCCGACCGGAACACTTGTGCTACAGGTAACCTGTACTTCCGTGGCGGATCCCGGAATGTCTGCATCCACAAAGGTATCGGTATTACCCTATACCAACATTGACGGAAAATATGATGCAACACTGATTGCCAGGAATCTGACCACATATGATTTTACCGAAGGAAGTACGGAAAAGATCGGTTATAAGGCATTGATTGAATGTCTGCCGTCCTGGGCGGATTACAGAAATGGTTATCCACAGATTGAGTGGAGTGTGGTAGATGATTATGCCAATAATTACAAAATAACCGGTTTGACAGATTCTGATGGTCGACAGTTCCAGGCAGAACTGGAATGTGGAAATATGACGGATACGGTAGTACGTGTACGTGCGGTGATAGCTTTATCAGCAGATATTAAGATTACCAGAGAAATCGATATTACAATCCCTCCCCTGAAGACGGTTGTAAACGCGAAGGAACCGTATATTTACTCCAGTCAGTTTGTATTAAACCGTAATGGAAAAAAAATTAATTGCGAGATTCGAAATTATAAAGGGGAAGTAAATTGGAGATTTGCAGATATTCCCAGTGAGCTGAATAATGATTTCAAGGTATGGAACGGAATACAAAAATCATATCAGGTCGGTTTTGAAGTCTATGACGGAGCATATGATAATGTTCATCAGGAAGGCTATCTGACAACAGAAAATACGGGAGAATCTACAGAGATAAGAGCACTTAGCTATATTTCCTGGGATACCGAATATCGTCTGAAGCTTCAGGCATGGAGCCTGGATGATTCCACATTAGTGGCCGAAACGGTAATACTGGTGCCGGTAGTGGATATCTTATTTGCCAATGATCAGCATGTGATTACGGTGCTGAGACCTACCTGGACGAATCGTTATGATCTGCATGCGTATGGTTTTGAGTCTGGAAGAGAGAAAGGACATAGAGCAGCAAAACTGGCAGGATATTTCCAGGGAGAACTTCCGTTGGATTCCAACACGAAATTTGCAGAAATTGATAATATGCATCTTCCTTTTTCGCAGGTACAGTTTGATATTGGCGCACATGAAGAAAATGATTATTTAATTATGACCATTTATGATGAACGATATCCGGATCATAAGAGAAATCTTTTACTGGAAGTAGAGAAGAATCCGGAGTGGTGGGAATGGAAGGATAATAAATGACCATGAATTGGAAACGCAATTCAAAAAAAAGTATATAGCAGGAATCCTCACCATAGCTTTGGCCGTCGGAGCCGGTCAGAGCTATGGCTCTATGGAGGTCAGTGCGCAGGAAAGAACCCTTCCGGGTATTGAAAAACTGGTACAGGATACGGTAGCTTCTTCTGATGGTACTTTCCATATTCTGGAGATCGTTCCGTCGAAGGAAAATGCCACGATCGGCTATCTGGCAGGCGGCGAGGAGCCGGTATCTGAGGGCAGAAAGCTTTCCGAGATGCCGTCAGCCACAGAGCGCCAGACAGCTATGGACAGTCTGGATGCTGCAAAGTTTCCGACGACAGGTCCGGTTACTTTTTCTGCCTACAGCGAAAGCACCGGAGCTTCCAGAACCGAGGACGTAAGAGGACGCTTTGTATTCCGACAGGACGGATCCGGCAGATACAATTACCAACAGATCGATGCGGTCTATCGTGAGATTGCCAATGGGGAGACGGTGGCAGCAGGAGAACGTTATAACCGATACAGTGCATTGGAGGCCGCCGGAGACAGTAACCGGGATGCCAAAAGCGTGACCCCGGTATTTTCCCATAGATCTACCGGAGGAAGCAACGGACTGGAGACTACGATTATCAATGGTTCAGACAGCACCAGGGGATATGCGCAGGGCTTATATGCAATTTCGGAGACGGATCTGGCCGCTATTGATAAAACGAGTTTTCAGGCAAAAGATTATGTGGGCAGGACAATCTATCAGAAGATAGGTACGGGTGAGACTGCAGTTTATACCTATCTTGGACAGATTGTATACGGTACCGATGCGGCACTGCCGGATGGATTAAAGACTACGTCCAGAGGGGTATCCGGAAATGATGCAGGTACTGCTGTGCAGGCACGCACGACATCCGGAGGAGATGCGATAGCAGCCTATTCTGCCGGAGATATTACCCAGAATCTCTACATCCTGGATCATGCACAGCCGGATAGCGCACAGCTTTGGGCAAAATGGGATGATGTTTCGAAGGCATATACATTTGAGACCATAGCCAGTGCCTATCTTGTGGATTTCACAGCAAATGATAACGGCGACTATTATGTATCTGCAATGACAGTAAGTGACAAAAACGGTGATTACCGTCTGATCGATACCTATCGTAAGGATGAGGCCGGCAGCTACACTATGGTGACACCGGGTTCCCTTCAGGTTACTTACAAGGGGGAAGCGGGCTTTGACACCGCCAACAGCTATGATTTTGTAGGGGATGACAGAGAGGATGCTACGGAGACTATTGCCTATAACGGCGGTTTCTACAACAAAGAATGGTTCAAGAAAAATGTCCTGAATCTGTCCGGTACCAGTCGTTATGAGAGTGGTACAGCCACCGGAGACGATATCGATACACTGAAGATCGAAGTGACAACACTTACCCTGCAGGAACTGGCTGATCTGGCAGATGCTTCCATTACAGCGGAGGATTCTTATTGTGGAATTGATCTGGCAGATGTGGATCTGTTCTATTTTTCCGGTCAGGGAAATTACGGGGCAGAGCCGTCCAATATGGTCTCTGCGGCAACCGTGATCGCAAAGCTGGCATTTGGCGTGGACGGCAGCGGGATCAGAACCGCTGCAGCCAGAGTGCCGGTGATCATGGATTATAATTTTTATGCCAAGAACAGCACCCAGAGCAATGAAGTGTTGACGAAACTGGCATTGACTCTGCTGCAGGTGTCGGATGACAATGTGGCAACCGCAATCGCAGGTCAGGGAGATTCCTATTGGGAAAATGTAAGTGTCGATACGCTGAAAAGCGCGGCAGAGGGAAATCTCAGATCCTATGCGTCTGCAATGCAGGCGGCAAATGCGGATACCCTGACGTTGGATACCTTGAAGGAATACCTGAACGAAAATGTATACCTGAACAACGACAGTTCCAAAGCTTATGCGGCAGAGGATTATCTGACGGATCTGAAGTCAGATACGACAAGAGCATGGATCTACACGGATGTCCTGAAAGAGATCCGCTACGAGAATTTTCTGATCACACAGGAAAATGCCACGGCGGTCACTTTGAATGAAGAGATCAGCAAAGCTTCCATCACCAGATATATTATGAACTGGTATCTGCACAGAAGCCAGGTAAAGGACAGCCTTGCGATATTGGATCTGGAGCCCTGTTATGATTTCGGAACTGGAGCTTTATCTGCAGATTCCGTGAAAGGATTTCTGGGGCAGAGCAGTTACGGTGGAAGGATTTCCATTACCCAGATGGCTTCCGCAGAGTTCATTGGCAAGATAGAGGATCTCAACGATCGATATGATATGATCTATGTGGGTGCCCGCACCGGAACCATGAATGTGAAAAACAATCAGACCGTTTACAATGACAGTTCCATGAATGGGCTGATCTATACGCATATCGGGGATCTGTATGATTATAAGGATGAATCGGATGATAACAAGAACCGTCTGAAGGATGATTCACTGAGTCACACTTCCAATCAGTACCGTGGCCCGGGAAACGATATGAACTCCACCAGAGAAAAGGAGTTCGAGCAGTATATTTCCGCCGGGTATCCGGTAGTATTTGCGAATGCACTTCTGACGGGAATTGACGGTAAGGTGAGTGCCAATACGGCAACAGTGGACGAAAGTTCCTATTTTTACCAGTTGATACAGTTTGCCTTGTCCACGGATGAAAGCGGCAATTACAAATACTGGCAGGAGAATGTATTTGCGGAGAGTCAGCTAGTACCCGGAGCAGCAGAAAAGGCGGCGGATGAGAGCAAAGAGGCGCTGGCTGCCGCAAAGGCGGCAAAGGAAGCAAGAGAAGAGAGACAGAGAAACTTTGGCAACCATCTGAATCTTTCCAAACTGCAGATCGAATGGGTGAAAAATCTTGGGGAAGATTATATTCCTACAGAGCTGCATTACAACGGGGACGGTATCAACGATGCGTTCCTGAAGATGACGGACGGTAAGTTCTATCTGCAGTATATTTTTGCTCTGTCCAATGATGCGGCTGCCTCCCAGGTGAGCACGACGTATGATTGCAAGCTGTATATTGATAAGAACTCCGACGGTCGCTTTTCCGGTTCCGATGTGATCGGGCAGACACTTTCCTCCACAGAGGAGCTTGCCGGACTGAATCTGTATGTCAGATCCGGGCAGGAATGGAAGGAAGTGGCGAAGAATGACGGTGGCCATTACGAGCTGCGCACCGGATATACCTATAAGGTAGTCAGAGTGCTGCCGGATGATTATCAGGGAGTATTGCCCTGGAAGATGATCTTCTTTGATAATTCTGATGCACTGGTGAGAACCGCAGTGTCCGGTTATACGGCAGTGGACAGAGGTTCCAGAGTGGATATTCAGGTATTGCAGCTGATGTCCGACAGAAAAGCATCTAATGACAAGACACTGTGGAATCTGGAAAGTGACAGTGATGTAAAGTCACTGTTAAGCGGTATCCGGGAATTTAATGTATCTATTGATTCCGTGAAGACTTCAACTTTTATCAACGGATTGATTTCAGACGATCAGTTGAAAAAGCTTAAGACCGATGAACAGAAGTCTGAGGCTTATTACAATGCGGCATACAATACTTTCCAGCAGTACGATATGCTGATCCTGGGATTCGAGACAACTATCAGTTCGGAAGCAAGGATCAGAGCCTGAAGAACATGGCAGTATCCGAAGCCATCCGTGATTATATCGAAGATGGTAAGAGTGTCCTGTTTACCCATGACAGCAGTTCTTATATCAACAGTAAGGCCGGTAGCGGTAAAGGCTGGTACTGGGGCTACGAGTTCAACAAGACCATGCGTGCGGCGGTAGGGCTGGATCGTTATGGTGCGCTGCTGGAATATTATGATGACCAGAGGAACAATTCCAGTTTATCCGATGCCCAGAGAAAGCGTTATGATGCTTATTACAATATTCTGGACACGCAGTACAATTACGATACGGCATGGAAGCCGGGAACGGACCGGAGCAGTGATCAGACGGTCGGAAATATCGAGGGTACGACCAAATATACGACAGTCCGTTATGTGCAGAATCGGATCAATGCGATCCTGCGGAAGGGAACGTCTTATACGAGCTTCTGTTTCCCGATTCGCAATTCTCTGTTTTATCAGGGTATGGATAAGACGACGAACTCTCAGGGGCAGATCACGGTGCTGGGAGATTACAAGGAATTCGGAGACGGTGCCGGTCCTGATATGATCGTTACGCAGGTAAATCAGGGACAGATCACTAATTATCCTTATCAGATCACTACAGAAGAACAGCAGACTCTGACAGTGGCGGCAACACATTATCAGTGGCTGCAGCCGAACATGGAGCTGGATAAGGATGGAGACGGCAAAAATGATATTGTGGTATGGTATTGTCTGTCTGACCTGTCCGACAATGCCAAGACCAGAAAGTCGCAGACTGAGTGGAACAACGGACGGGGCAACGACAATGGTGTGAACCTGTATAATGTCAGCCCCAAAGATGTGGTAAATAACTATTATATTTACAGCATGGGCAATGTCACGTATTCCGGTGGGACATACGGAGCCCTACAGGAATGGCGGAGAAGAAGCTGTTTGTGAACACCATGGTAGCAGCTTACAATGCCGGAACCAAGGCACCTTCCGTATTTTTCCGGGATGACAACGGCAACACCATTGACTCCGTATATATGATGTATGATGCTGCCAACAAGATGATCCTGGATCGCAGCAATAAGATTCAGGTGGATTTCAAGGCTACCGATTACAACATCCTGTCTTCGGCAACGGAGATCCGGGTAGAGTTCTTCAAGGAGTCCACGGATGCGGATGCTATGGAGATCGCATACGGCAAGGGCAACTGAAGGTGAAGCCTCTGACCGGACTTACAGTGACAAATTCTGCCAGGAAGCGGAAGTGGAGCACATGTGATTGCCGGCGGAGACAATCACTTTACGGAAGGTGGAAAGGACTATTATGTCACAGGTACGTCGTATTATTCTGTGACCAGTGACGGTGTATACACGCTGGCATTCCCTGCATCGGAGATGGGCCTGTTCTCCGACAGCGGCAAGATGACGCTTAACGATCAGGATGCCGCCACCATCTACATCCGGGCGACAACCGTTTACGACAACGGAGCCAAGCGGACCGAAGGCGCTGTTAAGAGCCTGACGGTCAGCGCAGCGGAGCTGTTTGAGCTGGATTAAAGGATTTGCGGGCGAACGCAGAAAAGACAAATTGCACAAAGAGTAGGGCTGTGGAAAATAACCAATTTCCGCAGCCTTGTTTTTGTGAGAGTTTTTGGGCGGGATTTTCTTGCAGAATCAATATATGTATGCTATAGTAATCACATCTTAAGAAAGTCTATATAGGCAATATTCTGAAAAAGTTTTAATGCGTAGATGCAGTCGATGGCGGATCGCCGCAAATTCATGGATTGACAGAACAATCGGACAGGGAGGAAAACTATTGGAAACAAACGATATTGTGACGAAAAATCTTGAAAGCTATGCGGATGTGGCGGCGGACATAATTAATGTTCTGTTACATGAAGGGAGAAGAAGGGTTAAAGATTATGAAATGTTGTCGGCGGCTACTGAGAGTCTTTACTTGGATAAAGAAAATGGATTGCGAAATCAATTGGAAGATGTAGCAAAGTACCATGTGGTAAATGGGGTGCCTAAGGTATTGTATTTATTTGCCAATCAGACAAAGGTGGATAAGGGCATGGTATTGCGCAAGGCCGGGTATGCAGGTGGAGAATACCGCAGACAATATGAAAAACAAAATCCGAGCCTATATCCTGTGATAGAAATTGTGTTATACTGGGGAAAGAGCAGGTGGAAAGGGGTATGTAGTTTGCACCGGTTATTTGATGAAGAAGGGCGACTGCAGATATTATATGGAAGTATGTAGATGATGTACAACTTCATGTTTGGGAAATGCGTCATTTACCCAGAGAAATACGAGAGCTTTTTCAAAGTGATATGAGAATCATCGTGGATTATCTTGCAGAGGGAGATAGCTATCGGTCGGACCGGAAAGTGATTCATAAAGAAGCAACAGTTAAGATGCTACGGGATATTATCCGGAGATACAAATGTTGATGATACCGGAGATGCATTAAAAGAAATGGGAATCAAAGAGGAGGATGAGATCAGGGTGTGTGAATTATTTGATCAGTATACAAGAAAAGGGATTGCACAGGGAATTTCGCAGGGGATTTCTCAGGGAGTTGCGCAAAGGGATTATTATAATGTGCAAGGATTTTAATACCAGTTATGAAGAAACTTTACAAAAGGTGAGACTGAAACTGAATATCTCAGAGCAGGAAGCTGAGAAAGAAATGAAACTTTATTGGTAAATATGGAATAGAAACTTGACTTTTTATATGTACTATGATAAATATATACTATACCTACTGGAACAGTAGGAAATATAAAGGAATAATATAGTATACATAGACATAGGAGGAGAAAAAGATGGCATTTGCAGCAGAGACCATATGTGTCCAGGGAAGTAATGAGAGAAAGGATCCGTTCGGCGCCATCAGCATGCCCATTTATCAGAATGCGGCGTATGCGCATCCGGGACTGGGGAAGAGTACGGGATATGATTATTCCCGCTGCAGCAACCCCACCAGAGACGAAGTGCAGAAGACGGTTGCTCTGTTGGAACAGGGAACAGAGGCACTGGCATTTTCTACGGGAATGGCGGCAATCACTGCAATGATGGAAATCTTTTCTCCCGGAGATCATCTGATCGCTACCGATGATCTGTACGGCGGAACGTTGAGACTGTGGAACACGATTAGCCATAAGAACGGTATTTCCGTAGATTGTGTAGATACTTCCAACGTGGTACGGTGAAGGCAGCGTTGCGCCCGGAGACAAAAGCTATCTATCTGGAGACACCGTCCAATCCGATGATGAAAGTAGCGGATATTCAGGCAATTGCAGATCTTGCGCATGAGAATGGATGCCTGTTGATCGTGGATAACACATTTCTGTCTCCTTATTTCCAGAAGCCGTTGACATTAGGAGCTGATATCGTGGTACACAGTGGAACCAAATATCTGGAAGGACATAATGATACTTTGTCCGGTTTTCTGGTGGTGAAGGATAATGCTCTGTATGACCAGCTCTATAATATCTACAAGACTACAGGAGCCTGTCTGTCTGCGATTGACAGCTGGTTGTTACTCCGCGGTATCAAGACACTGGCAGTCCGCATGGAACAGCACCAGAAGAATGCTCTGGCCATCGCACACTGGCTGGAACAGAGACCGGAAGTGGAAGAAGTCTATTATATCGGACTGGATTCCAGACCGGATAAGGAGCTGATTGACAGACAGTGCAGCGGCTATGGCGGAATGATTTCTTTCCGATTGAATTCTGCGGAGAAAGCTGTTAAAATTCTGGAGAGCGTAAAGCTGATCCGTTTTGCAGAAAGCCTGGGAGGCGTGGAAAGTCTTCTGACCTATCCCATGAAGCAGACCCATGCAGATGTACCTGTAGAGGTCAGGGAAACTCTGGGTGTGGATGAAAAGCTTTTGAGAATGTCTGTTGGTATTGAGAATATCGATGACCTGCTGGCAGACCTGGTGCAGGCTTTTGCCTGTGGGGTTGACTGGTATACATAGTAATTTAGCCAGTTCCGCGGAAAGTTTCACGGAAGTCCCACAACAGACGCAACGAGTCAGGACGTGCAGAAAGTCCTGGTAGAATAGGTACGATTGACAGAAAAATTTAACCTGCAACTTGGGGCCACAGGCAGAAAGCTTGCAGGTTGTCGAAAGGTAAGAGGATTCGTATGGCTACATACAACTTTGATAAAATTATAAATCGTAAAGGAACGAACTGCCTGAAGTACGACTATGCCGTGGAGAGAGGCAAGCCTGCGGATGTGTTGCCACTGTGGGTCGCAGACATGGACTTTACAGTATCGGAGGAGATTACGAAAAGCCTTCACGCGGCGGTAGATCATGGAATCTACGGATACACCCAGCCTAAGGATGCTTATTATAATGCCATAACCAATTGGATGGAAAAGAACCATAATTGGAAGACGAAGAGAGTGGATCATGAAGACCCCCGGTGTGGTATTTGCACTGGGTGCAGCGGTAAAAGCTTTCACAAAGCCGGGAGATGCGGTCTTGATCCAAAATCCGGTGTATTATCCCTTTACCAATATCATTAGGGACAATGACCGTAGGGTGATTGATAATACATTGGTATACGAAAAAAGGGTAACTGAAGGAAAGTCGCAGTACAGCATAGATTATGAAGACTTCGAGCGCAAGATCGTGCAGGAGAATATAAAACTGTTTATCCTGTGCAATCCTCACAATCCGGTGGGAAGAGTATGGAACAGAGAGGAACTGCAGTATTTGGGAGAGATATGCCTGCACCATCATGTGATCGTAGTCAGTGATGAAATTCACAATGATTTTGTATATCCCGGATTTGAGCATACGGTGTTTGCCAATGTGGATCCCCGTTTTGCGGAGTTCACCGTGACCTGCACCGCACCCAGTAAGACCTTCAATCTGGCAGGCTTACAGATTTCCAATATTTTTATCTCAAATGAGACATTGCGGGAAGCATTCCAGAAGGAAATCGACAAGACCGGATACGATGAGCCGAATGCGTTGGGAGCGGTAGCCTGCGAGGCTGCATATCGTGGCGGACAGGAGTGGCTGGATCAGTTGAGAGCTTATTTGCTTGAGAATCTGAACTTCCTGCGAGCATATCTGCAGGAGAAAATTCCACAGATTCATCTGGTAGAGCCGGAAGGTACTTATCTGGTATGGCTGGATTGCAGTGAACTTGGGATTTCCGGCAAGGAACTGGATCAGTTTATCGTAGAGAAAGTGGGACTCTGGCTGGATGGCGGAGCAATGTTCGGACCCAGTGGAGCAGACTTCCAGCGAGTGAATATTGCCTGCCCCAGAGCAACTCTAGAGCTTGCACTGGACAAGCTGAAGGCGGCAGTAGACAACCTGGGCTAGGTCCGACAGATTTGATGTGAGCAAAGAAAAATATCTGTGGACGCTTGTTCCGATAGGACAAAAATTATAGCGGTATAATATTAACAGACATATGGTATATTTTTACAATGTTGTCCATATACTGTAACATATCAGGCCATTCATGACTGATCACGGCAGCTTATGCTACGCTTGTGATCCCTGATGAATGGCCTTTTCGATAGTATTGCCATAAGGAAAGGAGCACACAGTATATGCCAAGAGGACAGAGAAAATCCCTGGAGGAAAAGATCCAGGCAAAACAGGAGTTGATCAATGCGCTGAATATCCGCATTGAATCCGAGGAACGGGAACTGGAAGAATTATATGAGCAGAAGAGGCGCAAAGAACTGAGGCAGTAAGTGACCTGATCGAGGATGCCGGCCTGGCACCGGAGGAAGTCACCGAAGTCTTGCAACAATACATTGAGAACCGCAGCGCAAATGCATCGTGAGATTGCAGGTGAAAGAGAGCTTGCTCACCTTAAAGAACCGGAGCTGTACCGCCCAAAAGTTAGAAACAGAATCAATCGATACACGCCCGGTCTTTTTTGTGCCCGTTTGGTTATCGCCAATCATGCAAGCATGTTGGCTCTCTTGCGCTTCATTATATCGTGAGCACAGCTCACTCAATGCATTTCGCAAAATCACACTTGCAAGCAAGTGATTTTGCTTCATCATATCATAAAAAGTACTGCGTGATAATCTGCTGTACCTGTTCTGAACGAATGGGAACCTTGCCGGTCTCGTAAGTGGTGATCAGCTGCATGGACGGAAAGATTCCGTTGTAGCAGTAAGACTTGAGTTTGTTGCAGGCAGCATCACAATAATTGTTCTTGTCCATCATCCCGAAGTGTTCCCAGTAGAAGAACTGCTGCGTGGTGGGATGCAGGATCGTGAAATCAGGATAGACTGTCAACTCATTTAAGGCCAGAGCTGCCTCGTAACGATATGGAATATGATTTGTGTACAGAAGATTGGCGATGATAACCTCGGATTTGGAACGGACTTTATGTCCCGCCAGTGTAGTATGAATTAGATTTTCCGGGTGAGAACTGTTTGTTTCATAGCTTTCCGCACACCATTTCTGCATCGATACCGGAAGCTTGTCCTTCGCAAAATGACTTTGCAGCAATTCATAATATGGTGAAGATTCCTCTAGAAGGTCAGAGGAGGATAATTTCCTGGAGCGGCTTTGTGAGGATGAAATTTTCTTATAGGAACTTAGCAGAGAAAATTCTTCTTCGGCTTCCAGTAGCAGAAGAGAGTAGTATTTTTCAAGGCCATAATCTCTGCAAGAGAACGATTTGATTTAGGACAATATACAGATTGTTCCTCTTTTTCTGATAATCCAGCGTTGGTAAGATCCATTTTTTGAATGGATAATTCTCCTTCTGGAAAGGCGGAAATTTTGCGGCGTAGGTAGTCACATTGTGTCTGTAATTTATTAAGGCGAGTGTCTAAATTCTGAATCATAAAAAACTCCTTTCAAAATGGTTTGGTGTAAATAGGATAAAATACCAGAAAAAAATACAAAAAAGTCTAATTTTCAAGTGGAAAAAGGGATGATTGTATCAAAATAAAGAAAAAGGGTAAAATAGATACAAAAAAAGAAAAAATATGAGAAATTTTGTACTAAAATAGCCGGAAAACAGCTTTTAGCGAAAATGGAGATAAATGAACATTGTGGGACATGCAGATAAGCAATAGAGCGGGCACTTTGAAGGCACAAGCATATCTGAGTGTATTATAACATGACAGGGGAGATTTTGAGAAGATGTTTGTTTGGGAAAAGAGATCTGAATACAAAACACCCACGGCATGGAATTCCAATGGAATCCCTTGCCGCGGGCAGTGGTTTCAGACTATAAATGTTTTATTCCGCGCTTCCTTCGCCCTTCTTCAGATTCTTCTGAGCTGTGGAGAGCATCAGTTTGATTCGGTTGAGCTGGTTAACTTCACTTGCACCCGGATCATAGTCGATGGCTACGATGTTGGAGGAAGGATATGCCTTCCGCAGAGCCTTGATAACGCCCTTACCTACCACGTGGTTCGGCAGGCAGCCGAAGGGCTGGGTACATACGATGTTCGGTACGCCTTCCTTGATCAGTTCCATCATCTCACCTGTCAGAAACCATCCTCACCTGTCTGGATTCCGATGGAAACGATCGGTTCCGCATAGGAGACCATCTTGTAAATGTTGGTAGGCGGATCAAAATGCTTACTTTCTTCAAAAGCCTTCACGGCAGAGCCGCGGAGGATATGTTCGATGGCCCAGATACCCAGCGCGGAAATCTTTGCAGTCTTCTTTGCTGGTGCCTAAGTGTTCTGCTTTGTAGATCTGGTTGTAGAAACAGTACAGCATGAAGTCGATCAGGTCGGGTACTACAGCCTCCGCACCTTCGCTCTCCAGCAGCTCTACCAGATGATTGTTGCCCTGCTTTCGCATAGCCATAGCAGAGATCAAGCTGCGGATTCGGATACGGACAGCGCCGAGATTGGCGACCTCGTCGATCTTCAAAAGCGTATACAGCTTGCCGGAAGCCTCCAGAATCTCGCTTACCTGATCTGTCGTTACGGCATCAAGTCCGCATCCGAAAGAATTGAGCTGAATCATCTCCAATTTATCATGTTGGCAGACAAATTCCGCTGCATTGTACAGCCGGGAATGATATACCCACTGATCCACAACACGCAAGGGCCCGTCAGACCGTAGGAGGCAATCAGTTCCGGGATCCCGTGGTTGATTTCGGGGTCGATATGATACGGCCGCCCCGCCAGCACGATTCCGCACTCGCCGTTATGCTTCATCTGATTGAGCAGGCGCTTGCCTTCCGTACGAATATCTGCCTTGACCCGCTGCTGTTCTGCCCATGCCGCTTTTACTGCCGCATGCACCTCCGGTGCGGGAATATTCCATTCCTCACGGCAGAGCTTTACCATGCGGTCAGCAACCGTCTTTTCATCGGTAAACGCCATAAATGGGCGTATGTAGCGCACGGCTCCATTGGTAACGGCTTCCACATTGTTTTTGATGTTTTCAGGATATGAAACAACAATGGGGCAATTAAAATGGTTCTGTGCTCCCAGCGTTTCCTGGTGTTCGTAGAATACGCAGGGGTGAAAGATCGTTTTGATGCCTTGGTTGATGAGCCACTGTACATGGCCGTGCGCCAGCTTTGCGGGGTAACATTCCGATTCGGATGGGATTGACTCCATCCCAAGCTCGTAGATCTTTCGGCTTGAAAAGGGGGATAAGATGACCCGGAAATGCAGCTGTTTGAAAAAGGTTGCCCAAAACGGGTAGTTTTCATATAGGTTCAGCACCGGGGAATACCG
>VOFH01000584.1_pt1 | contig 34000 bp, 51 predicted proteins | sample 5384091 | NCBI WGS metagenome assembly VOFH01 (sample SAMN12384727, study PRJNA508395) | human gut metagenome | isolation source: healthy gut G | host: Homo sapiens
ATAACATTTCCATACGCTTAGCACTTTCAAGAGTGACTTGTTCAGGGTCACTAAACATGTCAATCGTCTTGACGGCTCTCTTGTAATTGATACCGCACCTAAGTAATATTTCAAGCACCTCTGCCTTAACAAGCATGTTATCTAGCTTGTTATGATTAATGTGTATCTCAACATCACTAGGCATAAGCGTAAAGCCCTTATTAATTCTCAGCCTGTTAAGAATAAGCCTAAGTGCCATTCTCTCTGATTTCTTGAGGATAGGCTCATTAATAGCCGTCCTAAGTCCGGCATCATAATGTCCGTTTCTCAGTTCTACGGCAGAACCGGTGTCACCGCCTGTGTTGCCCTGACGATTTGCAAGGCCTTGAATACTTAAAAATCTTTCAAAGAGGTCAGTGAATACCACTTGTCCCTCTGTCTGATTAAGCTCGCTCGTCATTACATCAACATCAGCCTTGTTGTCCGAGCCATTGTTAGATTTAACTACCAACGCTCCCTCTTGTCGCATTTTTCTGAATGTATCTATGTCAATCTCACAATTAACGAATTTCACCCATGCAGACACAAACTGCTCGACACCATTAATTCTGTCTGATGTAAGCACGTTGATAGCATCTGTAATTGCAATAGTCATTTCGATGTCAGATAATCGCCTTGCATTGTTTGGATATTCAATCACCGGAATTGCTCTATTGCCGTTTATTCCACTTGCATAAATCTTGTCGTTGCGAATATCAAACCACTCATTGTCGGTGAACACATAATAAATATCCGCTCCGTTCTCGTCCTCTCCGATTTGACAAGAGAATGCCGGACGTCCGTTTGAGTAGTATGCTACAAACGTATACATTGGATTTTCAGAAGATAAGTAAAAATCGCTCTCATCAAGCAACTGTCCTTGTCCGTCATCATTACCGATGAATCTGTAGCCGGTACCGCATATGCTTCTCCAACGATGTATGTCTATATCGCACTCTTGTTTACTTTCAGAGTCCATCGTAATGTTAAGCTGTGTGATTTCTTCCGACTTATGGTTATCGGTGCCACGCAACACATATTGGATTGGCTCGGCACACATCTCTGCGGTTTTACGCTCGACAAGCTCATACGCAAGATTTACAGCAATCTTGTTATTGATTTCCGGGCGGTTCACTTTCTGCCGATACAAAATTGGTTGGTCACCACGATAGTATCTGTCAAGATACTCAATCTCAATAGCGTTCTGTTCGTGAATCACAAGCGCTTTATTCAATTCTTCGATTATGTTGTTTTTTGTGATTTGCCTTTTGCGTGTGAAAATAACTTGTCTGCCGTAATTATTTTGGCAGACGGTACCGAAAAAGGTCTTACATTTTTATGAGCATATCTATACATCAATAAAACCTCATGCCACTTGCAGAAGTTCTCTGTGGAACCTCTTTTATCTGAAATTCTTGCGTGCCAGCCCAAAACCATATCCATTTACGGCAGTGCGTACACATTACTTTGTGGTGTTTCTTGTCGCTTTTATTTACCCACGTTAATAGTTTTCCGCAACGAGGGCACATTACACTTCGTTTTCCTGTTGGTACAATATTAATATTCTGATTATTCATGTTGTCCTCGTTTCACTAAAAACGGCACCCACAATCTGTGAGTGCCGTTTCTAAAAGAGATTTTCGCAATGAACGAATTACGATTTTTTCATAGTTATATTATAACTGTCAATTTTTTAAGTGTATATATGCAATGATATGCAAAACCATGCACACTACTGCACATTTTCAAGATATTCTTTTCCGTAAAGCCTTTCAAACTCTTGCAAGGCTCTGCCGTGGATTGTAAATATTTTTCTTATGCTCCAATTTGTAGCCTGGGCGATTTCTTCAAAAGTGTTTTGATTAACATATCTCATTGAGAGTACATGATAATAGTCAGTGTTCTCCATACTATCAATTTGGCTGATAATATGATTTCTTTTTCTCATAAATTCATCAACAAGTCTGTCTGTATCTTTTTCCAAGTCCACAATTTTAGTTACTGTACTGCATAATTTATCTTTGTCAGATGAAACATCAACCGCTTCTTTATCCGTTGAAACAGTAACGCTACATGCTATTGTCTTAAGCCGGTATATTTCAGACAGCTTGTTCTGTATCATTTTATCTAATCTGCTAATCTGATTTAAGTAAGTTTTTGTATCCATTAATAAAGCCCTCCTCTGAACGGATTGTGTACTGCTTCAACCTTTGCTATTCTACTGCCTTGCGTCATTCTTAAGGCGAAGTTTGAAAAAACATCAGGGACATCATCAAGCTGTTTTTTGCCTGTTACTGAATATCGTTTCAACAGTGATACCATTACTCCATAAGGCTCATTAGGCTTATAAAGTGATTGGTCTTTGAAAATAATATGTTGTAAAATCCAGTTAGAACACTGAAAAATACGTGCTTCCTTATTTGTCTCTGTCGGTACATCAGTGATGTTGCATATCCACCCTTTATTTCAACTCGCTTATTGACTTCCATAGCCACTCTGTCACCGCCGGCATTACGCTCAAACTCGCATTCCTGTACTTGATTATTGACTAATGTGTTTGACGCATTTTCATACTGCATTTCATAGTCTGCCGTATTATCGCACACGCAATCAACACAGTAATAGTCCTCGCCATATTTTTGAAGTATTGGCATAACAAAATAGTCTGTGCCTTTTCCTTTTGTATCGCATTGAGCTGTGATAATTTCCGGCTCACCATGTGGCAGATTGAAGTATCTACGGATTTTATCATCGGGAAACAATAAACCATCACGCTCGATAGGTTCCTGTTTATACAAACATCTGTAAGAGATTTCGTCCATGAGTAATTGTTGGTCGGCAAAAAATTCTTTAGTAAAACCGCCATACTCATAATCAAAATTGCTTTCCCCTGTCACAGGGTCTACATCGGGCACTGATATTGTTTTGACTCTCGGATTTCCAATATACATATTTTGAATACGTCCGATAACATCATGTACACTCCAACGAGTGGCAATATGTATCTCTTTACATGGTTTTCCGTCCGTATCTTGTGTCTTACGTTGTCTTGCGTCTACTGCGTATTTATCCCACAACTTATCAAGTATTGTAGGATTTAAGGCTTCCTCAATTCCGCCTATCATATCATCAACTAGCAAAAATTTACTTGCGCGGACTTTTCCGGCATTCTTGCTTCCGACAGAAGTACATTGTACTGACGGAAAAGGTTTGTATTTACCAATATTGAATTGCTCCATTTTGGCATTCGTGCTTGTAACTGATAGATTGGGAAAAATGTCGTGCCACGCATAATCGTCATCATTAGTAACAATGTCGTATACTCCATCGTAGTACATTCGTGTAATGTCACCACTGTGTGAATAAAATAGGCTGTAGTCTTTTGGAAACCAACCGGCAACTGCCGAATGAAAAAATTTCTCAATCGTACTCTTTCCAGCTCCCGGTACTAGACTCACACACAATATGTCGTATTTATCATCAATCATGCCTTGTAATGCGTCCACAAGTCCGATTTTGATTAGTTGTTTCCTACGTGGCATATAAAATCGGTCTTTAGGCTCACGCTTTTTCTCTATGTACTGAAAATAGCTGTCAACTATTTTGTTTTGGGCTTCAAGTAACAAAACCTCATATTTTTTGTTTATCAGCTCATACGTGGTTTTGTGGTCGAATGCGTATTTTTCCAAATCCCAAATCGTACCACCTGTTTTAGCTGTGCAGAAGTCCTCTATAAGCCCTTTTGCTCTCTTAGTGAGTTGTAGTCCATACTCAATATCTTTCTCGCCATTTATGGCTACACTGCAAGCGTCTACATAGGCATTAATTACTTGCTCGTCTTTTCCTTTATCCTTTATGTAGTTTTCATATCCGTTTACTGTGGAAATAAGGCTTTGACTAGCCATAAGAAAAGCACCTCCACTTTTAAAAAGCAAAGGTGCTTATAGACCTCTGCCTATAACTGTTTTAGGGTAGCGACTACAATCAATCTGTAGCCGGTAATTGTTTTTATTCGTTTGCTTTGAAATTGTAAATCGGTTTTATAATGTCAACTATTTCAACGGTATCTTTTATATTTCCAATTATTTCATCCATTGTTTTATATGCCATAGGGCTTTCATCAATCGTAGATGTATTTACAGATGTTGTAAATATTCCGTCCATTGCTTTTTGATACTCTTCTAGCAAAATGCTTTCTTTTGCCTTTGTTCTGCTCATTGTTCGCCCTGCTCCATGCGGCGCTGAATAATTCAATCTTCATTTCCCTTGCCAATTCCCAAAATGCAACCGTCACGCATGTTTATTGGTATCAGTACCTTTTCCCCATTTTTGCAGAAATAGCACCTTTACGGACAATATTTGTATCGTGTTCAATGTAGTTGTGAATCGTTTGAAATCGTTCAGTTTCTTTTGTAACTTCCCACCCCATATAGTAACAAATAATGCTCTGAATGGCTCTTCTATTAATTTCCGCAAACTCTTGACATAATTTCATATCGTGCCAATACATTTCTCTATGTTTTCCAACAAGATATGATAACTCTCTAGGGATTTTAGTTGTATTTGCTTCGTAGGACTGCTTTAATTCTTTGATAGTCTTGCTGATTTCTCTTTCTCTTTTACATTTTTTGTATTCAGAAATCAATTTCTCACTATCTTGTTTGAAATTCGATTTTCCCGAAATATCAGCAATCGCCATTTGCTGATATATTTCTGCGACTTGCTTTCCGACATTTCTACTTCCCGAATGAATAACAAGATATTTATTATTCTTGCTATCGCTATCAACTTCGATAAAATGATTGCCGCCTCCCAACGTGCCGCAACTTCTTTTCAGCCAATCTATATTTTTCAACTGCTCCTTGCAATACAATTTTTCAATAATATCGCTTGCGACAGATGAGTTTTCTTCTTCATGAACCTTTCTACCACTTGGAACATATTCTCTAATGATGTTATCTAATCTCTCAAAATCAATATCAATATTCCCCAAGTTTGTAGTAAGCATCCCACAGCCTATGTCAACTCCAACAATATTCGGTATTACTTTTTCTCCTAAATCAGCAGTAAATCCGATAACACACCCTGCTCCTGCATGAACATCCGGCATAATTCTTATCTTGCAATCCGAAAATGCTGGCTGTTTTACAAGCGTATATATCTGATTTAATGCTTCATGTTCTATATTTTCTGTAAATATTTTCAAATCAGCCATAATATGTTCCCCTTTCTGTTGATAATCAGCAATCATTATTTTAGCTGTAATAAACCATTTTGTGGCACAAAGGACATTCGCACTTCCAGTTATCGCCCTCTCGTTGGTCGCCACAGTATATATATTCTTCTTCAATCGCTTCAAAAATCGTCCAACAATTCTTGCATTTAAATCTTAGTGGTTTTTTGGCTATGTTCAAATCACCCTTTTTAATTATTTTCATAATCTCACTTCTTCCCCTCACTATTCGCTAATGATTTTGTTTCCTCTATAATTTTCATTGCTAATGCTCTTGAAAATTCATAATTATTTTCCGGGTATCTGCCTAAAATTGATTTTGCATACTCATTGACTGCATCGACCGAAATATCAATGCCAATAGTCATATCATGAAATTCGGATGTTTCTATCGGCTCGCCATTTCTACCGCCTATTTCGTGTGATTGTGCTTCTCTAAGCGCTTCACGCTCTATTGATTTAATTACTTCTGCCATGCTCATAGCTCAAACACGCTCCCATATGCTACTCAACTACATACCAATCTTCTGCTAAACAATCATTAATTGACGGAACCCATGTAGAAACAGTGTCATTAACATTTTTGATAGCAAAATACGAATTGTAATGTACTAAATCGTCTTTATCTGCAATAGATTTTCCAATTTCTGTATAAGACTTAAAATTGCCAGCCGGAACGTAATACACAAACATTCCCTTGCCATTCCAACCTTTTCTTGCTACTTTTTTGCTGTTTTTTAATGCTTCAATTGCCTGTCCAAAATTCATAATTTATTTTCTCCTTTACAATTTATTATTTTTCATTTTCCATAAATCTTTCAAAATCTTCCATGCATTTATAGCACAAGTCGTATGTGGTATTAAAAATGCCGTTCTTTGTAACCGAATTTCCACACAGTATTCCTTTTTTAATTTCTGCACCGCACCTATCGCAAGTGCACCATTTTCTTTCATGCTCCATTTTTCATAAACCTCTTGAACTCTTTCCTACACTTAGGGCATAAATCGTATTGGATATTATCTCTCCATATAGCCATTGGAAACACTTCCCTTGCTAAATCTTCGGCTGTGCATATGCTTTTTTCGTAAAGAGGTTTTACCTCTCTTGTTTTGATATATGCACATTTTTCATCGTAGCGTATTATTTCTTTTCCGCACCTGTCACAAGTGTGCCATTCTTTTTGATGTTTCATTCTTTCACCGCCTATTAAACCAACCCTAGCATACATAAAATATCGAGTCCCGATATTTTCTCCGCACCCTCTCTTGTGTGCATAAGAATTTCTTCAAGTCTTTCATTTTCTGCATTACTATACTTATCTTTGCTATATGCTTCTGAAAAGCAATAATATTTGCAATATCCATAGTCTACCCCAAGTCTGTTGCCGTAAATGCTCTTTCCTACAATATCGTAATATTTTGGTACTTTTAAAATATCGTGTTCTTCATCTAGGGTACATTCCTTTTGCTCTGCTTTCAGCTTTGATTGAAGATATTTCAGAAAACTTCGCATATCCTGTTCCGATTTTGAAATATATAAAATAGTTTCTTTCATTTCTTTCGCCAACTTTCTAAGCACCATACATAAACATATTTCCAAAATGGAAATCATCTAGCGCTTTTTCTAATTCGTCTTTGTATCTAAATGGACTTAAAGGGCTTTTTATTTCTTCCCTCAATACAGGTGACATGTTGTCTATCGAAATGCCTTGTGTAGCACTTGCAAGATTTTGTGGTGGTAAATCTGCTAAAGCGCATAACTCAATTCTTTTATGGTCGCATTTTTCAGATTTAGGACAATTTTTACATTTTTCTGCTAATTTACTTAAAGGTTCCGCCATTACTACACCAACTTTCTACCGCAGATAGGGCAAAATTTTATATCTTCAATTTCAATTCCAGACATAAAAGGGTCACTACATCCGAAAAATAAATGAAATGCATTTTCAAATTCAACAATTTGTGTTTCATTTTTTTCGGGATAATATCCGCCTCTAAAAGCTCCTTGCTTGATTTTTTCCAATTTTCCTATTTTGCAACAAAACTCACACATATTACGCCTCAATCCCATATTCTTTGAAATAGTTTTCAATATCTCAGTGCCTAGTTCTTTTGTTTTTTAATACATTTGTCTTGTGGATAAATAATATGCGTTTTTATATCCATGTTGGTTGTACAGTCTATCCCGGAACTATATTTTGCACATTTTTCTCTGTATTCGCATATATCGCATTCGGTATTTTTCTCTTTATATTTTCGAGGCCTGTATTTCTTAAAATCCTTGCACTCGCAGTCAAGTGATGTATCATTTCCTTTTTGACAATTATAAACCGGATATTCTTCTCCTATTTCCTCATCAAAAACAAAATCTTCATCACAATATTTGCAAATTGAGCAATCTTTCATATCACACCTCAATCAAAGTAAATTTTCGTTTTTTAACAATGTTGTCTCCGTGAAGCATTCCATCTATGTCTCTGCCACACCCCATATTGATTGTGTTTACCTCACATTCGCCTAAATACACTTGATATTCTTGCCTGGCAATAGAGATAGTTCCAAGCGCATTTTCAAAACTTGCATTAAAGCCACTGTAGTCATAAGGTGTACCACAATAAGGGCATTTTTAAGTTTTCTGTCAATCGGTGCGCCACAGTTCACACAGTTTGTGCTCATTGCTTATTCTTCCTTTGCCTTAAACAGTGTGTCAGGAAATGGAATACCTAAAAAATGCATATTTGCGTACTTCCTAAATGTCGGCACGCTCATACCGGCTATCTTTGCTGCTTCTGCCTGTGAACATCTGCCATATGCGTATTCCATCAATCCCTCTCGGAATGAGTCGATATTTCGTGTTTTAACTCCTTTTGCCATATTTATACCTCCATTTTTTGCTTTTCAATTTGATGTTTGTGTTTTGCCATCTCTCTGTGCATTTTATACTTCATATTTTCACAGCCGATTTCTTTTAGCTCTGTTTTAAAATTATCAAAGTCGCTGTCATTTTTGATGTATACATTGACATATCTATCTATTTGCGGTCTTGTCATAATTACACCATTTTCAGTAAATACTTTTCTGATATAGTTGGTGTAATAGCAATAGCCTTTGACTTTTTCGTGATATAACCCCCAAAAATAATCCGCATTTTCCTTTGTTTCAAATTTTGCTCTAATCTCATTGTTTGAAATATGGCTGTAGCAATGTCTGCATAATGTAATTAAATTACTTTCTCTATCATCTCCACACAATGAAGCTGTTCTTATGTGTGCCATCACCAATGCCCTGTATTCTCTACTACTTTTTCCGCAATATTGGCAAGTGTAATTGTCTCTCTCAAAAATTTTAGTCTGTAAATCTTTATATGAACTCATAGCGAATACCTCCTACCACTCTTTGCTTTCACACCAACTGCTCTTACAAGTGTGGTTCATAATGTTAATTAAAACCTTTTCAGAAGAAAAGTGAACTAGGCTGTAATCGCATTGTGTTGAAAACTTTGTATTGAAATATTCATCAACTAACATCTTGTAGTCTGTATTATCTTTCATGTTGCTTATCGTTGAGTAATAATTGTCTGTATATCCGTCACGTTCTATTTCAGTTTCTTTCGTTAAACTGTCTACCACTCTTGATAAAACCTTGTCTGTTAATGGGTAGTGATATTCTCCGGTACATTCTCCGTGTTTATCTAAAAAGTATTTAAAGAATGCTTCTGTATTTTCTTTGAGCGTTTCATCGTTAGTCCAATCATAAGCTATCTTGCCAGCTCTACTTATCATTCTTTCTTCGGCAACTTCCCAATCACTTTGAGAATAATCGCTTATCGGCTTAAACTCTTTCACTTTTTTATCTTTGGGTAAAAAAGAATTGCATTGTTCTCTGTTAAGAGAATTACACTCTGTATTTAATGTTCCGTAATTAGTGTTAGGGTAATCATTGTTAGTAATCCCTGTTAAAAGAGTTACATCTTGTGGCATTCCCTGAGTTGCACTTTGTGTTATTCCCTTTGGGAATTACATTTTGTGTCATTCCTGTCTGCCTGTTTATGTAATTCCTGTCCTCTATCTTCTGCTATAACCTCTTGTCTGATATTTTCTTCCCATTTTTTAACTTCTGCGTTGATAACATCATAATTAGGTCTTATATGTATAGTCGGCATTGAGTTGAATTTGTATTTTGCTGTAATTACAAATTTCTTTTTCACCAACGATTTAATTGCTTTGTCATACTGCCTTTCAGTAATCCGTATTTCTTCCCACCAATCTTTTCTTTGCTTTGCAATCCAGCATTCGCCGTCCTTGTATATCTTAACTTTGCTCTTATTGTCTTTACTTGGCGCAAACCAATATAAAATCCTTGATAAAAGTGTTCCCTCTATCAAGTCACCTGTTATGTCAATGTATTTATGGAATGTGTGATTGCACCTTGCTGATGATAAGAAATTAACTTTTGTTTGGATTTCATTTTCTGATAGCATATTTATTACCTGCCTTTCTGATAATAGCCTTATTAACAAAACAACAAACAGGCACTAAGGCTTGTGCTTTTCGGTCTGCATCACCTAGTTTGTTGTAATTGATGTGGTGTGGATTTGAACCACACATAAAGCGTGCACTCTTTACGTTGGAGGGAATCGAACCCATAGGCAAAACCCAAATGTTTTTAATCCATATGCCTGTCTCCTGACCATCCGTTACTTACCCTTTTGTATACACATCAATAGTCGGTGTCCCCGACTAGCGCCGACATCGTGAATCGAACACGAACAACATTTCTGTTGGATAGCTTAGCAAGCTACTGGAATACCATTATCCCATGTCGGCAAATAATTTATTGGCAGGACTTAGCAGCGCATTTTCTGTACCGCCCATTTAATCAAGCCTTGTCGCCTACTTGAACCAATAATTAATCGGCAAGGTTGGGAATCGAACCCACGACACATCAGCTATTAGCTGACTGCTCTACCACTGAGCTACATGCCGTTAATGAGGGTGAAGTCTAAGGAGTGGCAACACCCTCCGGAGATATAAATTTGTATGTGCTGTAGGAAAAGAACTAGGAAACCTACAGCAAAGGACATGTGAGGATTTGCACCTCACCTAAGACTCACTGATTTGAGTTGCCCTAGTTTAACAATTAATTAAGGGGGGTATATATGTCTACTCTGCCTATTACAGATGTCTTTACGACAGGTTGGTTTTCACGCTCGTGCATTGTGGGATTATACACGATTAAACCCTCACGAGCCTTGTGGCGGCTCTTAACAGCTTTCCGCTATGAGGACGAAAGGAACTACTAAGTCCAATGTCGGGGGAACCAAGTAAACCCCGAACAGGGCATGTTGGATTCGAACCAACGTATACAGCAGTCAAAGTGCTGTGCCTTACCGCTTGGCGAATGCCCTATATCTATTGCCACATAAAAGCTATGGCAAGTATCTGACCAAGCATCACCGCAGCGCCGAGAAGCCTCGAGCTAACTGTCTCTTTTTCGTCTAACATGGTACTTGACGTTCCAAATGCGGTTAATGCCAGCCATACTGTTGTTAAAATTTTTAGTACAAACATGATTTACACCTCAAAATCTAATCGTCTTTATTTTCTTTCAATACTGCCTCAGCTATGCACGCAAGAACTAAAAACACTATTGAGACTACCATTGAGTATCGGTCAGAAAAGAGTATTCCGTAAAACATACAAAATAAAATTATCCATGTATACAGGCCCTTAAGAAACATTGGCATGAATTTATAAACAATCTTGTCGAAAATCTTCCATTTGCGCTTAGACTTAAGTTCGCGAGCTTTATCCATGTACCACTCTGCCTTGCTCATATCCTCTGCTACAGGACCTTTATGCCCAGCACGATATTTATACTTGTATGCAGTAATCTCACACCATTTAGCCACATCCTTAAGTCCGTAAATGTCAATCATTTCATCAATGCACTCTTTGCGGTCAGGCAAGTTGTAGTGACTAGGGTGATTTACCATATCAGAATTAATTTTGTTAGACTCAAATCCTGTTAATTTCATTGCCGTTAACTCCTTTACTGTTATATATTATATATAACTAATATTTTATCGTAGTTGTATGTATATATATTATTATTGTGTATGTTGTTTAATTAATATATAACTTATGTTATAATAATAAATACTGCTTGGTGAGGCTGAGGTATAGGTAGGCCTTTTTTGTTTTTGAGGATATTTGAGGGGCTAAGTGGGGCGGTTTGTCACTTTCCACATACACCCCTATGGCGTCCAATGCGTGCGGCGTTCATCTCTCAAACATCAAGCATTTTAAATTGTATCTATTGCATATACAATTAACTTCTATGCTTTCAACTCTTCGCTAAACAACTGTTTTGTGAATAGTTGTAATAATTCAATAGCCCACAAAGCCTTATAAATCAAGGGATTAGAATTGTGTGCGTTGTATATACAATTACTTGGCATTATCAACCATGTTATCACTCGATAATGCTTTAATATTCTGACTATTTGAGCCGCCTAACTGTGGTAATTCATTAGCACTTAATGCTCGCGCTTGCTGTCTGCTATCGCTTGTATACGGTGAGGCCCAACCATATCGCCTGTTGAGTATTGCAATAACTCCAACTGGATTCTTTGCCCCGGTCACGAGCTTATTGGACAAACTCTCTTCCTGATATTTTCTCAGTTTTTCCAAAATCTCCGATGCTATCGGGCTTAGCGTATTCTTACCCCAATCATAAATAGTACTATCAGGAATACCAGTTAATGAACTAAAACCCAATATACTAACCTCTTTATCATACTTCATACACATATCATAGATATATATATCTAATACATACATTACTAATTCAAAATTATAACTATTAAAGTTACTTTCTTTATACATTCCATTATCTAATTTATAATTTTCTTTTGATTTAAAATAATTACTATCAAATAACTTTTTTTTGAATATAATACAAAGCACTGTTCCAAACGCTTTGAGACTCTTTTTAATATCCTCAATCTTATTTGCTTCGCAAAATTCATTTAAATAAAATAATAAATCGTTTTCATAAATTTCAATGTCTGACATGTAACACATCCCCCAAAAAGCTAAAATAAAAAAAGCCCGCACCACTTGGAACAATTCCAAGTAATACGAGCTAGCCGGCATTCGCTTATTAATTAAATTTAAATTAATAATAATCAAATATACTTATTTTGTCAATATACTGATTATTGGATATATAATAACAACTGTATTAATTATATAAAAAATAAAAAGCCGGTCACAAAAACCGACTTTAAATTTTAGAATGGGCACTCATTGTTATTGTTATTGTTTTCCAGCTCGTCCAGCTTCTCCAATACTAATTGGTTTACAAATCCATTAATTGTCAGCCCTTGCGCCTGTATTCGGTCTTTTGTGCCCTTTGGCAAGGTAACGCTTATTCTGTCGTAGCTCTCTCTTATTCTGTCATTTTGCTTTTGTATACGCTTCTTGTAGTTTTCTATTATTTTTTCTCATCCATTTTTTACACCTCATTATATAAATTAATAATATCAATAATCACTGGCAATAATACTATAAATAATATTGCTATACATAAATATATAATAATTAAATTATTATGTCAATAATAATTCATTACATAATATAAATAATAATAGTTATTTCTTATTATATGCATTAATTCATTTATTATTGATTTTATTATTACATTAATGTAATTAAATTTTATTGCAATATTTTTTAATTTATGTATTGACATTACATAAATGCAGTGTTATTATAATGTCAAGTCGAAAGGCAAGGAACAAAATAAAAAGCCTGTCGCAGAGCTGACAACCAAACGACAGGCACCAAACAAAATAATATGAAAGGCGCGTATATTATAACATACGTGTAAAAAGGTGTAAACCATGAGAAAATTAAATTGTAAAGAAGTAAATGAGGCATTAAAAAGGAAATTATGGACAGTTACGAAAGCGCAAAGGAATATTTTGCATTTGACGGCGCAGAGATGAAGACAGAATACAACGACATCTGCAAGGATATTTTAGAAGCTTTCAAGCGTGAAAAACTTGACAATGATTTGAGATATGAGGCCGGCAAAATGAGCCGTCAAGACTTGTTTATTGATTGGATGCAAAGGCCTCCCGACAGCGTTCCCGGTTGCTGATGATATTTTTTTAGGTTTTGCAACTGAATGGTTAGGAAATATCCTGGATGAGACAGAGACAGAAAAGCAGAAATACAGTGATAGCAAGGCAGAACGTACCTCATGCTTGATATTATACAGAGAGCTAAACAAGCACGCACAAAAAGCAAATTAGAGGGGGCGTAAATATATGAGATATAAAATTGAAAAAATTGCAAAAAGAAATAATTTAGACTATAGCGTTGTAAACTTCGATGGTGGCTTCAAGGGCTATGAATTTAGTGCCACTAGTTACAACGAAAAAGCTTTTTTTAAAGTCTCTTTTCAGGGCAAAAGATTTATATATAAGAGGCAATTCCTATAGTTATTATTTCACCGTAATGTATTTAGATGACTATTTGAGCCTCAAAAAGTTCAGTCAAATGGTTTCTAAACTCGTAAATATGTTTTGTCAGGCATTGCACGACGGCAAGACACCAACGGAGGCAAAAACATGCAATTACATTTTTGTGCGTTGTGCCCGGAATATTTCCCAGCATATGAAAATATTTACAATGAAATAGCATGGATTTAAGGGGGCACAATATGAGAGATTTTATCGAGCTTTTAAAGGCTTTCGGGCTTTTTGTGTCGTGCCTTGTTATTGGGTATGGCGGTTTGTTTTTATTTTTTTATTAGAGAGGTGGACAAAATGAAAAGGAAGACATATAACAATATTATAAAGGCGAGTAAAATGATTATGAAAAAAGGCTATGAACAGAAAGAAGCGCAAGAAATGGCTTTACGGATTTTTGAAAATATGGAACAATTAAAAAATGGAATGCCTGCGGAGTGGTTTATTGAAAAAATCGCTCCGAAAAATTACTTTATGGAGGTATAAAATAATTTATGAAAGTTAAAGAATTGATTGAGGAATTAAAAAATGTGATTCGGATGATATTGTTATGTATAACTTTGAGAATGCCTTTACAAATGACAATTTTGAAAGAATGCACGACCTGCAAGAACGACACGAATGCGAGTTTGACTGCGGGATTGATGATGTGGCGATTGGTTCGGGAACTCTTAAAGGTTTTGCGTTTTTGTGTGAAGATTTACTGGAAGAATAAAAGCATTTAAGGCGGAGTAAATCCGCCTTTTTTTGCTTGCTGTGGGTTCTAGCCGGTGCAATTCCGGCTATTAGCTTTATATATAAGGCTTTTAAGACCTTATATTATCAATTTAATTATTTTATTTATAGGTGCTTTTATACGGCTTTACGGTACCGTATATATTGTACTCCGTCCGCGCGTCCGGTAAATAATCGCGTCAAGAGGTCTTATAAATGCCTTTATATTTATATCAGGCTCAAGAGGTGCAACGCCTGAACAAATAATTGTGCACCCTTTATAGGTGCTTTGCGTTACCACCTAATAAAAACAGATTAACGCACGTATGAACCGCGAAAAGGTCAAAAAGTAACTATAAACCATGTACTAAAACAGAAAAGAGGGTTAATGGATGGATAGCGAACTAACTACGCTTGATGCTGTAGAAATGGAAATTAGAGCACGTTACAATGGAAAATATACGGATGTATTAGGCTATCGGGCGAGCGAACGAGAGACACGAAAAGCGATAACAAATATTTTTAGGGCTGTTGCAGAGTCGGGCACGTGTGACGATGTTTTGACGCTTATTAGTGGCAAGGAATACCGCCGGACGGCTTTTGATAACTACCTAAACCATAAAAACTATATAAGTCCAATAATTAAGGCTTGTTATAGATAGGGGGGCGCATTATGTCTAATTATGAGTATTTAGGGAAAAAAGAAATATATAAGCGCGTTCAGGCGCTAGGCTATGAGATGCCGAAAATAAGTGACTTTAATTATATCAAATACGATTGTATAGAGTGGATGGAGTCACACAAGTTAAAAATAACAGTTCAAAGGGGCGGCGAATGGTTGCAAGTCGTAGAAAAGCGCGCGCACGTTCACCCGGTCACATTATTTTGTGACTATCAGGCCGGAAAATATATCACGCGTTACCATTAGGGATATTTTATATCCCTTTTTGTTGTACATTGACAAATAAACAAAAATATTCTATGATTTATGATATACACATTTAAAGCCGTGTATTTGACGTTTTAAGGGCTTTTAAACACGCTAACATGGATTTTATCAAGCACGCTAAAATAAGTCACAAAACGAGCCGTTTACAATGCCTAAAAATATAATTATAGCATTGCAAGCCGTCAAGCCGTGGCGAGTTGTGCCGGGCGCAATATCTAACAAGTCAGGCGCACCAACTCACGAAAAATGTTTGAATTTTCAGAAAACTTCACTCAATTAAAGTGTGGTGCGAGTTCTTTGCAAGTTCTCGGCAAGTTTTTGTAAAATTTTGCAAACGGATTTTTGAAATCGAAAAATCCAAAAGGTAGGGGGGTATCAAAATTTTTTAGGATTTTTTTGAATTTTGAATCGCCAAAAAGTAAATGCTCTTAGCACTGTAGTCGCTCTCGCCTAGCTTCTCAATCAATTTCTGCCGTGTCATTTCCGGATTAGTCCGGTGTATGTATTCTAATAGTCTGTCTATTTTATCCATATTTTTGCTCCAATAAATTAAATATTTTGTCAGCCGTGTATACAATATTCCGTCCGTACAAGCTCATAAAGTCTGCGATTATTTCCTCTGTTTCTATGTCAATGTCACAGCCGTATGAGAATGAGTACACATGCACTAGCTCGTGACATAGTATCTTGTCAGCCATGTAATCAGGCACATTATCAGCTATCGTTACTGTCTTGGTTGTATTATCAGTCACTCCTAAACTTATTGTGCCGTCTGACCGCCTTAATTCACTCGATGTGGGCTTTTTGAATTGTATGTGCCACAATGTATCATTAACTCTTATATCCATGCTTATGCCCTCTAAAAATGGCTATGAGCATTACTACCCATAGCCTTAATAATTACAGTTTTGACGCAAGATTGCTCATCTTCGTGCGTAAAAGGTTGCGTTCATCGGGTGTCATGTCATTCAAAAGCTCCGATATATCTCCGCTTAATTCACGGATATACATGTCAAGGGCTTTCATTTTATGCTCTTTGTCCTCTGTTGAAGCTCCTTTGTGCATTTCTTTTGTCTCGGTATAATGTCTCTTTGCTCTGTCATAATTGCTTTCACTCACATGTGGTGCAATCGGTTCAGAGTAGTACATCTTACCTTGGCTCTTATCCATGTCACGCATATACTCCATGTCGTTGTAGTTTACCGGCATGTGATAATATGGCGGTTCTTCATATCCCCTACGTGTTCCACGACCTTTAGGGGCAAATCTGCCATTTGCATAGCGATATTGGTCGTAATATCTTCTACCACTTTCTTCGCCATATTCTGCCTTAAGACTTCTTAGGAGTTCTTTGTCGTACTCTTCTTCCTCTTCATCAGCCTTTTTCATAGCCTTGGAAATTATTGAATGATACTCAGCTTCTGCAAGGTCTTTTATCATATCTACGACCTGTCCCATCTCGGAAGTGTCAACATCCTCAACGCCCTTTTCAAGCTCGTTGACAGCTTTCTCTGTAAGACACTCCTGCATTTTGTGTATTCTTTCAACGTGCATACTCTCGCCCCCCTAACCAATTCGATTTACTGTGATGTTAGCATTAGCAACACTGATAGCCTGTGTAGATGTGTTCTTGACAGAAATTGCCTGGCAGCATCCGCAAGGAAGCCATACATCTGTTGCCATAGACACATTGTTAAATGCTTCAACTGCTGTTGGTGTAGAGATTGCCAGTGTAGATAAGTCTGGCTCGCCCTCGACAGCAATAGCTAATGAAATTGCTCCTGCGGTTCCGCCTGTAGGAACTGCAATATTTCCGTTAAATTCTACTCTGTACTTTGCTTTACAAGTGTTGGTAGCACCTTTAAGGTTAATTAATCCGCTCCCTGTTCTGTGGGTAATATATCCCTTATTGCAAGTGGATGTTGGTGTATCTGTAAATAATACATTTCCGTTTACTGCAACTGTCTGTGTTGCAATGCTTGAAAATTCAGCCATTTTTATTTCCTCTCTTTCACAAAAATAAGGGCAAACATTATAGTCTGCCCTTGGATTATAAGTAATACTGCTTAGCAGACATAATCTCGACTAACTCTCGACTAAACTTGGACTAAACCTCGACTAAAAATGATTTTTAATCGGTTTAGATTGAGTTAAGCTCAATTAAGATACTCAATTATTCAGTTTTAGCAATTACAGCCGGTATTGCAACCACAGCCATATGCATAACCATAAAGGTTAGAAGCCGGGAAAGATGGAACCGGTGTAGGTCTTACTGCGTCAATAATCTGATTTGTCTGTGCTGCCATTGTAGTAGTCAGAAGTGCGTTCTGTCTATCCTGTGAAGCTGCTCTTCTCAAATCGTTGTTCTCTGCCTGTAAGGTTGCAATCTTGTCGTTTGTCAGGAAGTCAAGAATGGCCCTCGTCCCTGCCTGTTGGCTGTCAATAATATCTCTTGTATTATTGTTCATTGTGTTCTGCAAAGTACAAGTGTTAGTTGCCATGTTGTAGTTTACACCTTGAATGGCTTCTCTTGTCTCGCAGCAGCAGTTAGCAAGCTGTGACTGTAAAGCATTGGTATTCTGCATATTAGCAACTGTATCAGCGTTTACTGCCTGTTGTATGCCGTAGCCGGTCTGCATGATATTTGTGTTAATACCATTAAAACCTGTGAGCATACTGTTGTTCATGGCATAAAAGCCGTCACAAAGTCCGTTAGAAATGCCGTCTAACTTGCTGATAACCGCCTGATTGTCAAAACCTCTCTGAATTTCGCTTCCGACACCACCATTAGTGCCACCGAAACCACCAAAGCCGTTACCCCAGCCTCCAAATATCGCAAAAACTACGATAAGGAACCAAAGCCATGAGCCGTCATTCCAGTTATTTCCGTTGTTTCCGTCCAAATTCGCCACGATGGGTACGCTTGGACAATTTCCTGTGTTGAACATCTGTTTTACCTCCAAAATTTATTTCATAAAGAGCCGTGCGCACGTTCTCTCATATGCTATATTCCAAAATTACCTTTAATCTGATTCATTACATCATCAGGATTAATGCCTTTTTCTTTGCATAGGTTTCTTGCCATTTGCTCAATTCCCTTGCTGTTTCCGCTTTGAGCCATGCTCATTGCATTCTTAATCATTGGATTGCTCATTACTTGGCTATTGCTCATCATCTGTTGTACCATTCCCATTACATTCATGCTTTTTCACTCTCCTTGTTTTGCACTCGTGAAGTTTTTCTTTGCGCCCCTAAAGATAATTGCTCAATTTTCTCAGACAGTTCGTTGAGCTTTGCCATAATGTCCTCTGTAGCTTTCTCTGATAGGTCAAATTCAAGCTTTTCCGTGTCACCCGATAAAATATCTGTCTTATCATTCAAAACCGGTTTAAAAGTCAATGTGCGTATTGTTCCGTCAGCATTCCAGCTCTTAGCATATATCTCCGTTAAATCCTGTTTTGGAAAAAATGCTACACTGCCATCCATTGGCACCTCGTTGGGATTAATGGTCTCAACTGCCTGTACCACTCTGCCACTTATGCCTTGTGTCGGTTCAGGCTGTTGGTATCTCTGATAGTTTGCCATTGGGTTGTACTGATATGCTCCATAATTAGGTGTATAATTCATCATTGGTTGCTGATACGGCATGTTCATCTTTGTTTTCCTCCAAAACTTCCTCTATCGCTTTAATGACAAGGGATAATGTCATTAGGTCGATTTTCTGTAACTCTCTTTTTGCGAATATTTGTTCTCTTACTTCATCGTCAAACATAACATCATCTCCTTATGTCTAAATTGTGGCATAAAAAAAGAGAAGAGCATTTCCATGTTCTTCTCTAATTATTGCCATGCTATTTTCTAAGAATGGCTCTCTATGCGGTCTAATTCGGCTGTTACGGCTTGTGAGACAAACGAGCTTACGGATTTACCTGCGAGTGCTTTAATTCGTTCCTTAGTGCCTTTAGGTAGCAATATAGAGACTCTATCAAATTTAGCGTCATACTTCTTAATCGCCTTTTCCGTATATGTTGGTATCTTCGACATAAATATCTCCTTTCTATTTCCATTTTCACATTCAAAATATGCATCGGCTTGTATAAGAGCTTCCACAATTTCAATTTCTAATTGCTCACATATACTATATACATTTGTAACTGTTTGAGGTGAAAAAAATTGTTTCATTTCATTCGCTAAAGCTTGAATTTTATTCATGAACATTTCTCTTCTTTCGAATTGCATCTAAGATTGCGCTATCTTTCTCATAATTTTGAGTAGATGTATTCCGAGCAGCAATTGCTTGGTCAGGTTGAATTAAACTCTCAAGATTTTTTCTTAGAAATCTCCATTCTCTTCCAAACTTTGTTCCCTTTAATCGCCCACTTTTAATCATGTTATAAACCGTTTGAGTAGAAACTCTTAATAAATCTGCTGTTTCTTCCACATTCAAGTAATCTGGTCTTTCATCTTCTGGTCTTTCTGCAAAACCTCTTGAGATATCTTCCATCATTTTCGCTTCTTCTGCTCGTAAAGAAATTGCTCCACATTCCTCACATACAAACGCCCTTACTCCTTTTATTGCTAATTCATATTCCCCCCAGCCCGATGTGATTTCTATTTCTCGTTCTATCATATTTCCATGGCATTTATAACATATTTTATTCATTTATTTAATAAGCACAGCCTCTATCATTTATATAGAAGCTGTACGTGTCTCCTTTCAATTTAAGTCAAGTCCTACTATTTCCTATTTCTCTTTATATCAAATAAATTTTCCTCGCCTAATAATCTTCCTACTCCTGTAGGTCTGAAATGACATTTATATTTTTCGTCAAATTTCTTGATGTATTCTAATATGTCCTTGTCGTACTGTTCCATAATATCATCTGTCTGCATTTCAGCTTCATCATAACTCATATCAAACAACTCATACGCCGCGTCGTCCAATACATCGTTGTCATAGTCATATGTAAAATCAATCCTCGGCAAGCCAACTTCTTCAAGATATTTATTAATCCCCATATCGAGCTGATTGCTCAACAGCTTATTTATCTTGTTTCCGTCAGCCGACTCGCTTAAGAAAGCTGATGAGCTGTTAGTGTGGATATAATGTCTGTCGCTACAAAGTTTGGCAATAGCTTCGGCTTGTTTTTTCGGACAGCCGTTATCAATTGCAATCTGTATATTCTTTTCCTGTTGCTCTGCCACATACAGGTCTTTTCCCCCTCTGATTTCCTTTGTCATAAATGCCATATCGTGCTTTCTCCTTTCGTTGCTTGCGCACTTTATATACTATTATTATATAATATTATTTTAATTTGTCAACTAAAACCACATTAAATTTAGCAAGAAGTAAAAAAGAGAAAGAGTGTTTTTACCCTTTCTCTTTTTACACCATGCATAAGGTTTTTCCATGTACCATTCATGTACCAATAGTGTACCATTTTTTATTTATTTATGTGAATATATAACGAATTATATAAAATTAAGATTTCATGTGAAACATCGTCAAATTGAGGTATGCAGGAAGGTTTTCACATTTTATTATTCACTTACCATCTCATCACACTTAATCTGCTCGATATGTATGGCAAGGTAGCCTGTCTCATTGTCCAAAAACTCATGATTTAAGTCCTTTCCAAGCTCATTACATATCTCACCTGCCAGTGCGAATGACTCCGGATAATTTTTCTCGATAAACTGATTGAGATCAACCTTTAATTTTTTCTCCGGTCGCGGCTCTTGATACCATGTGGCGGATATGGTTCATGAGGCGGTTGTAGGCCATAGTAGTGACATCTATGTGCTTTCCAATCTTTTCCTCTATAAATGTGGCGCATTTTCGAACTGCTGCCGCCATCTCCATGGCATCCGATACCTTTGAATTGTTTAAGGATGTATGAATATGAAGAGTAATGTAGCCGATCTCATCATCAATTATATCAATTTGTTTTTTATCCTTTAGTATATGGCGTATATTCTCAGCTATCTTGTACTCCTTATAAAACATCACACGGATGTCATCGTTTAAAGTATTGCTGATCTGTTCTTTGTTTTCCATACGCTTTACAGCAAATGCTATATGATCTGCCATAGGAAACAATATGCTTCTGTCTATATGACCAAACTCATGCTCTGCATTATCGAGCAGTGTGTTTGCAATCTCAAGATACTCCGGCTCGATGGATTTCTATGTCCTTTGCCGGACCTCTGTCCCTTGTCTGGGTCAGCTCATACAGTGAATCCTCTTCCGTTGGCTCGACAGACTGTGTAATTTTCTTTCCAAAACCCACACCCTTTCCGACTATAAGATATTCTCTTGCGCTCTTGTCCTTTACCGCAAGCACTGTATTGTGATTTAAGACCTTTGTGATTCTGTACATATCATTCCCCTGACATTTATTAATGTACTCCTGATAATTTATACGAACTATTTATTATTAACATAACCTGACAATTCAATTATCATGAAGTATGAATTACTTCTCGTAGGTGTCAACTGCGTAGAGAGGCTCTCCTGCCTTAATCGGTCCGTCTGTGATGAGGCGGATTTTCTGATTATCTTTTAGCTCTGTGCAGATGACGGGAGTGGTAACTGATGGTGCGTTCGCCTTTAAGTAGTCAAGGTCAAGCTTCATGAGCACATCGCCCTTATTAACATGGCATCCTGCCTCAACCTGTACGTCAAAGCCTTTACCCTCGAGCTTTACTGTATCAATTCCTACATGGATTATCATACCAATTCCTGAGTCGGTTGTAAATCCCAAAGCATGCTTTGTATCAAAAACGAATAAAACAGTTCCATCCTCAGGTGCTACAACTACCCCCTCCTCAGGTGTGACTACTGCTCCGTCACCCATCATTTTGCCGGCGAAGGCCTCGTCCGGCGCTGTTGAGAGGTCTGCTGCTATTCCTGTCATAGGGCTTGAGATGATAACTGTGCTTGTCGGCTCTTTGATTCAACATCCTTCCTGTGCTTTATCTGAAGCGGTGGTTGAATCTTTGTTTTGAATCAGTGGCCGAAGCTGCATTTTCGTTCTTCTCTTCATCTGCGTCTGCTGATTATTTTCTGCTGCATCGTCCTCGATAAAATGCTCCTCTGTCACACTCGCAAGATAATCCTCTGGATCTGATTTTATCACTGTTACTCTCGGTCCATAGATAATCTGTACGCCCTGTCCCTTGTGCATTACCCTGCAATATACCAAACAGGAAGAAATCAAGTAATCCTCCTGAGAAAGTAAGTCCTACAGCGATGTTTAAAATATGTGCTATCATGTATGCGCTTCCTGCGAGCACTACCTGTACTGCAAAAAGAGCCGGTGCTACGAAAAGGAATGAGAACTCAAGAGGCTCTGTGATTCCTGTAAACATACATGCAAGTGTTGCAGAAAGTAAAAGGCTTCCTGCCTGTTTTTTCTTTTCCGGCTTTGCACATTTATACATTGCAAGTGCTGCTCCCGGAAGACCGAAAATCATGAAAATGAACTCTCCCGAGAAATATCTTGTGGCATCGGCACTGAAATGTGCGATGTTTGCAGAGTCAGCAAGCTGTGCGAAGAAGATGTTCTGTCCACCCTCAACCATATGTCCTGCAACCTCCATCGTTCCACCGACTGCTGTCTGCCAGAACGGCATGTAAAATACATGGTGCAGTCCGAATGGAATAAGAGCTCTCTTTATAATACCAAAGAGAAGTGTTCCGAAATATCCTGTTCCTGTCACCACTCCGCCGAGTGCATAGATTCCGTTCTGCACTGTCGGCCAGATAAAATACATTAAGATTCCTACAAAAAGATATGCCACTGTTGAAATGATAGGCACAAATCTTGTTCCACCGAAAAATGACAATGCATTCGGCAGCTCAATCTTGTAGAAACGGTTGTGCAGTGCTGCCACTCCAAGTCCTACGATAATTCCGCCAAACACGCCCATCTGCAGTGACTGGATACCACATACTGATTTGATGGTTCCATCAAGCACATCCTTTGCAATACTTCCGTCTGCAAGGATTTTTCCGGAAATCTTGAGCATCGCATTGATTGATACATTCATAACAAAGTATGCTATGACTGCTGAAAGTGCTGACACCTCTTTTTTCCTTCTTTGCCATTCCGATTGCTACTCCGACCGCAAAAATGAGCGGAAGGTTATCGAATATGGCACTTCCGACCGCATTCATGATTACAAGAAGTGCATGGAGTATAGTCTTATCTCCGAGCAGCCACTGTAAACCATAGGTCTCAATTGTTGTGGTGTTGGTGAATGAGCTTCCGAGTCCTAAAAGCAAGCCTGCTACCGGAAGGATTGCGATTGGAAGCATGAAGCTTCGTCCTACTCTCTGCAGGACACCAAAAATTTTGTCTTTCATGAGCTTTTCCTCCTATAAATGCAGGGTATGTACCGATTTGCACCTATCATTCTTTTTGTTCCAGCGACAAAAAGGAGGCACTTATCATACACTAACCCTGTTAAAAGTTATGTACGACAAATGCCTCCCTAAAAAAAAGTAACACGTCTGCTTAAGTTTATATCACAGAAGCCTTATTATTTCAACACAATTTTCCTTACGAGTTTATTTTTTGTTAATCATGCTGTTTTTATACATATTTTTTGTGAATTATGTCTAATGTCTTTTTTTCTCCAGATGCCTCCATGTTTCCACTATCATAAAGCATTCTTCCCCTGTGATGCCCTCTGATGAATACACAGCCTTTTGTATGATGCGCATGTACTCGTCCCAATGGATTCCGCAATAATCCGGTCCGCAGTATTTTTCCTTAAGGTTAGCCAGATAAAGCTCATCTGTCCTGTTTTTTGAAGGATGTCCCAGTCCTTTGTAGATGCGGTTGTTTATCATTATTGCAGCCCTGCTGTAACGGCCTTTTTTTCACCCTTTTTGCAAGTCTTGCTTCCCACAAAATATTTCTTCGCCTTTTGATATAAACTATGATGGCTGTAAGTGCAGTCAGAAATCACACAGAGTGAGGTTTTTAAAATCACCGGTGGTATATGAAGTCTCGTTTTTGAGTTCTGAGCATCTGTACGTTTATCCGCACCTGACTGTGAACCATAAGCCTTCTCACTGCCATCACCTGATGTACTGTTTGCTGCAGCTTTTGATGTATCATCTTTTGCTGTGCCATCATTTTTTACATCTGTATTTTTATATCTTCATTTGCTGCATCTTCATCTGCCGCAGTATCATTCATATGCTCACTATCATTATAAGCAGCACCGGTGTTTGTTTTCTTTCCGTTGACACCAATATAGTCAAACGGATTCTCACCTGTCACATACTCAAAATATCCCGGTGTCATCTCCACCGGAATCCATCCGAAATCATCCAGATATATTTCAACCCAGGCATGCGACTGCGAATCCTTCACCTCACATATATCCTCATCATTTTCACCGGATTTGAAGCTGTCCTCCTTTGCACAATATCCGCTTACATAACGGCATGGAACGCCCATCTGTCTGAGTATCATCGTGCCAGCCGATGCAAAATGCACACAAAAGCCCTGTCTGCTATTTGAGAGGAAATTTTCAACTACATCCTTACCGCCTGTGGAAGGAGGATTTTTGCTGTACTTAAAAGCTTTCGATGTCAGAAACTGCTGCACCAACTGTGCTGCCGCAATCCTGTTGGCATCATTTTCTCTTATATAGCCTGTGTACATCATATTGCTTGTGAGCTGTCCTGTCCTAAGAAGCCACTTTGCATCTTTTGCAACAATTCCGTCACCGCCCTGCTTTGCAGTATAGTTTTCCATTACATAATTATTGTATGCCGCATAGAAATCATTGTTGACCTCAAGAGGCTGCTCCGGCTCAAGGCTGGACGTTTCCAGACTACCATCGAAAAAGCCGGGACACGCCGACACCTCGATAGTCTTTGTTCCTTTATCCTTTGTGATAAAAAAGTCTTCCTCAAAATCTATATCACCCTTGGCATCTATACTGTACGGGTCGATACAGTACGGCAAATAGGTGTATTTGGTGGAAAGCTTCTTCATCGTGATTGTATACTTTTCGGTAGCCGGATTGGTCTCATCATCATAATAACCATCAAGCAGCGTGGCTAATCCGATTGTAGTCTGCCAGGCTGTCATCCTTGAAGCATCATGATACTCTTTTTCCATCCCGGAAAAATCAGACTTTTTAATCCATCTGCCATTCTCATAGGTATCACCGTAGAAGCTTCTCAGATAAATATTAGAAGGTACTCCTGCCTTTGCTTCTACCGTCATCACTGTTTTTTCACTGTAGCTTGGATAGTGATTGCTAACCGTGCCATCCTGCAAATCAATCCCCACGCTGAAGAATGATTTTACGCTGCCCTCCAAATCCTTTTGAAAGGCAAGCATCTGTGGCTTTTTATCGGCAAGTGTATCAGCAAGAGGTTTAAATGTAAATACACATATGAAAAGTACTGCAGACACCGCCGCCATGTATAAAAACGCCGCCGCTATCCTTAAAGCCTCATTGCCCTGTGCACTGCCATTTGCATCATATCCTGCCACTGTGCGTGCGTTGCCATCTGCGATAAGACACCAGAGTGTACACAGTGTGAGCATAACGACCTCGCTGACACTTGGGCTTTTGCCTATGCACAGCTGTACCGCAAGCAGAAGCGTTGGAAATAATGTGAGCATGCGTCTTCTTTTAATTTGAACCGCCAGTGTCACCAGCAAAAGCATAACTATAAACGATACAAAGCCAACAAATGCCCCGCAAAGGCTTTATCGCCCTTTGGACAGACAAATGAAGTGCCATAGTACACATTTATTATCTCAAGATACCTGCCCTTTACATACAAAAAGCCGTCTTTTATATGCTCTGCAGCCTGCCAGTTTGCAATAAACACTCCAAGCACAAATACAAGCAGCAGCCCCGTATTTATCGCATGGCGCACCCATTTTCTTGTGTCAAGCAATGTAAGCCTGTTTATAAAGCCGCTTATCACCGAAAAAATAAACAGCCACACATACACATAATATGGGCATCTCACATGTGAAACGGTCGTATTCACAACAGACACTGCACACACCGTAAGAAGTACTGCTGCAGCTGCATTGGCAAGTTCAGTAAGCAGGACACCAAGCACTGTAAATGCATTATTATAATCAGGCTTTATCTCATTTGTGTCAGATTTCTGCCATCTGCTTTTCCTAAATGACAATCTCGTTTTTTTCATCCGCTCTGCCAACTATCTCCTCTCCCCTTTTTATCTGAAGTCTTCCGTCCACGCTAAGCAGACACACAAGCTTTTCTGCCCGGTACTTTTCCTCATACAAAAAAAGCGCATCATTTTTTGTATCCGGCTTTATTTTAAGAAAACTGTTCAAAAATATGTAAAAGCCCTCCTCGTCATCCACTCTGGCTCTAACAATATCGTTTATGGCGGTATCATACCACGCCACATAATGAGAGCATTTTTGATCCATAAGCGAAAAGGAAAGTGAGACAAGAAGCTTCATAAAAGCATCCGCCTGTCTGCCTTTCTTTATTCCCCTTAAATCTGCTACTATGGCCACCGCACATGCCTTTGGCAGGCTGTTCTCCTTTACCATCAGCTCATCAGTCCTTGCAGAAAGCTTCCAGTGCACACTCTGCAGCCTGTCACCGTTTTGAAACTCTCTGACATCAAACAGCTCCGACGGATCATATCCCGGTCTTATATCATCATATATATCAGAATCCCCAAAGAAATTTCTTACTCTGTCCGTTATCCTGACAGGAATCTCATCAATCTGCGGCATCACCTCAACATTTGCATATTTTTTAACTCTTTTCGTGACATAAAAAAGCCTTGAAAAGTCATATAGCTTTATCCTTACAAGCTCAAATTCATAATTGCCGCACAGGTTCACACTGTACAAAAAATCACTGCCTCCTGATAGCCATTTTGTACTTTTTTCGCCGGATAAATTATTTTTCACCGTTACACGGTATTTTACACCATAAAAGCCTGCCTCCTCAGCCGGCAGGAAAGACTCACCCTGATACTCTCGCCCTGTGTGGCGATAGCTATCGGAATGTTTATAGCTGCCACCGCCCGGTGCGCCTTTACAAGCAATGCTATAAATGTCAGCACCATAAACACACACATAAAGCAGCCAAGCAGTGCCAGCGCAGCATTACCATATATCATCGACATATAAAAAACTATTGCCGCAGTAATTATTCCTATCAAAAAACTAATCACGATTACCTGCCTTTTTCACATAAGTTGTCGGCTGTTTAACAGCCTTTAGTATCTCATCTATCACTGAAAGCTCTGATACGTGTGATACTCTCGCCTTGGTATTCAGCACGATTCTGTGCTTTGTCACATCCGCAAATACAGAAACCACATCAGATGGTATGACATAGCTTCGCCCACTCAGATACGCATATGCCTTTGCCATCCTAACACACGCAATCGTACCTCGCGGACTCACTCCCAGCTCAATGTACGGACTTGTCCTGTCGCATCAACCAGGTCCACAATGTACGAGTAAATACTGTCATGTATAAACACCTGCTCAACCTCTCCCTGCATCTCAACAAGTCCCTGTGCATTCATAACAGGCTTTATCGTATACTCATCAGCCTTCAAACTTTTGCCCTTTGCGATATCCACCTCTGCATCATGTGAAGGATATCCCATGCTCATACATATCATAAACCTGTCAAGCTGTGACTCCGGCAACAGCTGTGTACCGGCGCTGCCCTTTGGATTTTGAGTGGCCATCACTATAAACGGCTCCGGGACCTTCCTGCTTATTCCATCCACAGTGACATTTCCTTCCTCCATAACCTCCAAGAGCGCAGACTGTGTTTTGGGACTTGTTCTGTTAATTTCATCTGCCAGAAACAGATTACACATCACGGCTCCCTCACGGTACACAAACTCTCCGGTCTGCTTCTGATACATCGAAAAGCCAAGTATATCAGCAGGCAGCACATCCGGAGTGAACTGTACTCTGTGATTCACAAGCGCCATAGCCCTTGAAAAAGCTACTGCAAGCGTAGTCTTTCCCACTCCCGGCACATCCTCAAGCAGTATATGTCCACCTGCCAAAAAGGCAGCAAATGCCTTGATGATACAATCATCCTTGCCCTTTACTGCCTTTTTTACTTCGTCTATCACTAACTGTGCATTATTCATTTGTCTTATCCCCCGGTTAATCATTTTAAACTGCCGATGATCATCTTCATCATCTTATTCATAAATAGCTATATATATTTTACATATTTAGTATCAATATTTCAACTTTTATCACTTAAATTAAACAATTCTTAAACCGTATTAATCATCTCCGCTGCTACACTGTTCCGGTGATGACAAGTGTGCTCTCACCCGGTGTGACAACCCACGCTCCGGTTGTGCTATCCTGTGTATAGGTTGCAGCCGGAACAGTGATTGCACCTGCCGTGCTCGAAAATGTGCCAGTCGCCTCATTGTAAGTGTAATCTGTAGCTGCAGTCCAGGCTGTGCCGTTTAATGCGGCTGTAAGATTGTTCAAAACCGGAGCAAATGTGTCTGTTATAACCACGCCTGTGGTATTGGTTGCCGCAACGCTACCGTAGTTTTGAATCCTGAAGGTATAGGTCAATGTACCGTTTTCCGTCACAGGAACAGGGCTTACCGACTTAGTAATTGCAAGATTTGGTGCAGCCTCGGCATTTACTGTCTCTGCTGCTGTGACCGGAGTGATTCCGGTACCGCTAACTGTAACAGTGTTTGTGACAGATGCCTCTGTGCCAAGAGGAGCATACTCATTTAACGCTGCCTCATAGATGACAGTTGCATTGCCACCTGCCGGGACATTTATGCCTGTTATGCTAAGAGGCGGTCCCTGGGTTACTGCAGGCGCTGCCTGGAGTGTGCCGTTTGTATAGTATTTTGCAGTGTTATTCACATAGGTTAATGGTACAAGAGTGTTGGTGTTAAAGGTATAAGCACCTAGATTGTCAGAAAGTGTCAGACCGTTTATCGCGGTATTTCCGGAGTTTACGATGCTCACCACATAGGTTATTGTATCGTTTTGATTGTAGGTGTTTTTGACTGCTGTTTTCGTAGCAGAAAGCACCTCCAGTATTTCTCCGACTGCTATATTTGAATTGGCTACATTGTTGCCATAACGAAGCTGTGCCTGATTAGTAAATCGTGCCATATATTTTCCATCCTTTCATATATTCAGGTATGGTTTAATATATGACACAAATCTACAAATGACACAGATTATTTACTGTCCTGTTTATTTTTCTCCACATCAGCCTTTTTGATAAGCTCCAGAAGCTTTTCAAGCTCCTCCTCATCCACGCCGGTGTAGCCTGAAAGCTCACTAAGGCTCGGCTCGAAACCCTTATCGGATTTTAGTTTCTCCACTGCACGGTTTACCAATGAAACCTTTCCTACTACAGTATTCTCGCTCTCATCCTCACCGGTCTGCTCCCTGATACACTCTTTCATAGACTCCTCTATGGCATCCAGAAGCTCTTTTTCCACATCTATCTCATCCCCGCAGCCGCAGAGCTCAGTAAGGCACATGAAAAGTCCCATGTTTCCCTCCTGTACTACGTCCTCAAAGCCCTCTGATGTAACGGCAAGCTTCTTTGCCATGGCAAGCACACTTTTGAGCCAGAAATTTGATATAGTGTGTATCACACTCTCATCACCTGCGAGCAGCTTTTTGTACATATCGTCCTGCTCGGCCTTTGTGTAATCAGGTATCTCTTCAAGCTCCTCAAGATACATCCTAAACATAGGTGAATCCGGGATAAGGCTGTCCTCGTCTATATCAGGCTCAGCTTCATTATCCTGCTTGGCCTTATTATTCTTTCCACCTGCTATGGCATCCATCGAATCTCCTTCTGAGTAAATTACATTGTTCAATGCAGCATTTTCAGACGATTCATCCCCATGTAATTCGTCCTCATGTGATTCATCCTCATAATCGCCTGCACTCTCATTCTCCTGCTCATGTGGTGTGATGAGAAATTCAAATACCATATCCTCCTGCGCCTTATTAAGCTCCATATCCTTAAAATAAGACATGATTTCATCTCTGCCTATCGGCTCCGCTGATGTCCTGATAATCTCGGCCACGCTCTGCACTGTCTCTATAAAGGTATTCTGATCTAACATATTTTACACTCTCCTGTCTGATTTCCAAAAAATACGTAACTATATCAATCCCTGTATAAAAATAAACAAAATCAAAAGCGGCAGTATGAACTGAAAATACGGCTTAAGCTTCCTTGCAATCTTAAGTCCCGCTCCTGTATTTGCCTCATCTATATACTTATCAAAGCCCCAGCCCCACTTTGTCACACAAAAAAGCAGATAAACCAGTGAGCCAATCGGGAGAAGCAGATTGCTTACCATAAAGTCCTCGCTGTCAAGCACATCCCTGCCTCCTATGAGGTGCAGATTGCTCCACACATTGTATCCAAGTACACACGGCATACTTGCAATAAGTATTATCACACCATTTATTAGCGCAGCCTTGTTTCTGGACCAGCCAAACATATCAATGGCAAACGACATGATATTCTCAAATACCGCTATGACTGTTGAAAAGCTGGCAAATGTCATAAACATGAAGAAAAGACAGCCCCATATGCGGCCTCCCTGCATATTTACAAATACATTTGGCAAAGTGATAAAGATAAGGCTTGGTCCTGCGTCTACCTCCACCCCATAGCTGAAGCAAGCCGGGAAAATGATAAGGCCTGACATTATAGCTACAAATGTATCAAGAGCACATATTTTGGCACCCTCACCTGCAAGAGTGCAGTCCTTTCCCATATAGCTGCCGAATATCTCCATTGCGGCCACACCCAGACTCAGCGTAAAAAACGCCTGATTCATGGCTGCTGTTATGACATTCTTTATTCCAATTTCAGAGACCGCATCCAGATTTGGAACAAGATAGAATTTCACTCCTTCCAAAGCCCCTGAAAGTGTGATACTGTGCACCGCAAGGACAATGATAAGCAAGAGCAGAGCACTCATCATAAATTTACTGATTTTCTCAAGCCCATTCTGCAGACCACGGCTGCACACCAAAAAGCCAAGCACAACCGTAACTATCATCCAGAAAGCCATCTGCTTGGGGTCTGCAAGCATGTTTCCAAATGCAGCTGCCGTGTCATCAGTATTCATGCCTGATGTAAAATCTCCCTTTAGGAATTTAAAGAAATACGCAACCATCCAGCCTGAGACTGTTGTGTAATACATCATGAGCATGTAGCAGCCAAGCATGGCTATCCATCCGTGAATATGCCATTTACTGCCCTCTTTCTCAAGAGCCTTGTAGCTCATCACAGCACTTTTCTGCTGGCTCGGCCTACAGCAAGCTCCATCGTAAGCACCGGAAGTCCCATGCATACCAGAAATATAAGGTAAAACAGTACAAAAATACCGCCACCGTTTTGACCTGTCACATACGGAAAACGCCATACATTGCCTATGCCTATAGCGCATCCTGCACTTACCAGTATAAATCCCAGACGTGATTTAAATGATTCTCTTTTCATATTTATATATCTCCTATTGTTATTGCGTTACGTTATCACCCTGCTGTGAGCATTGACTATTGCTTTGTGCTTTATTACTCTCCTCAAAGACTCGCAGCTCCTTTATTGCCTGTCCACCCATCAGATAGAGAATACCTGTATTGAATATAGTCATAAGGCCGATTCCTACATCTCCGAGCTCCCAGACAAATGTGTATGCCGCGATACCGCCTACAAACAGCATAACAAGAGCCAGCACCTTGTACATGGTCTAGTGAGCATGATCATTGCCGTACAGCTGCAAATCACTATCGTATCTATAAATACACCGAGCGCCTGCGTCAGTCCTGCCTTTACAGGAGTATCGCACTCTGCCGCCGCTGCAGCGCATGGAGCTGAGCCTGAGCCTGCCTCATTTGAAAAAAGACCTCTCTTTACACCGTTCATGAGCACCGCTCCAAAGCCTCCCGCAGCCACCTGCCTGATACCGAAGGCTTCCTCAAATATCCTTGAAAAAACCGATGGCATCATGCCTATATTTTTAATTATGATAAAAATGGTTATGGCAAAATAGCACACCGCCATGATAGGAACAACTATGTCCAGCACCTTTACCGTAGCATTTTTCCTAAGCACAATGACAGCGGCCACTGCAACTAAAATTACGGTAGTGTAAATAGGTGGTATGCCAAATGCATTTTCAAATGACGATGTAACTGAATTGCTTATAACCTGACTTATGCCACACCAGCAGATTAGTCCGGATATAGCAAACAAAACAGCTATAATAACATGTTTTTTCTTTTTGCCTGATTTATCCTCAAAGTAATGGTGTATGTAATACGCCGGACCTCCACGATAGCCCGAGTACAGTGGATCCGGCTCCTTGTAAAGCTGTGCCAGTGTAGCCTCTACAAAAGCCGTGGATGAACCTATAATGGCTGTTATCCACATCCAGAAAACCGCACCTGCGCCTCCCACTGATATGGCAGCTACAACACCAACCAGATTACCCATGCCCACTCTCGTCGCCGTAGAGACAATGAGTGTCTGGAACGTGGACAGGCTGTCTTTATTTTCCTTTTTACCTGTCAGCGCCTTTATCATGTCCGGAAACATTCTGATTGGTAAAAGTCTTGTCCTTACAGTGAAATAAATTCCTGTCGGAATCAAAAGAATTATGAGCAGTGAGATTCCCACACTCCCACCGCCGGGCAGTGGAATGTGTATCAGATCTCCCCACAAGAAAGAATAAACTTTTTCAATAAGTGCTACTATCATAGTAAATATCGTCCCCTTAGTTTTCATTGCTTCAACGCATTGAAGATGAAGCCAGTATTACTATGATACAATATGAGCAGGAAACTTTCAATATATTCTGTTTTTTTTGTTCTGTTTTTTTCTTTCACAAACAGTAATAAATACACTATAAGTCCCTTGCATATGATTATAATTTCTTATAATGATATAGTTGAATATTCAAAAGATATACGCCCTGGGGGAGATTAATAATAGACGGAACACTTTCTTCACTGCTCATAATGATATAGTTGAATATTCAAAGCTCACCTGGCAGCCGCCGGCAAGGAATGGGTAGACTGCAACGCAAAGGGTGTCAGCAAATGGACTGCACTCTCATACCTCATAGACAGATTCGACCTGCTTCCGGACGAAGTATGCTGTTTCGGTGACAATCTGAATGATATTGAGATGCTTCAAAATGCCGGTATAAGCTACGCCGTGTCAAATGCCCGCCAGGAAGTTATCGCAGCCGCAAAACACACCTGTGCGCCTTACTGGGAAAACGGAGTACTTAGTGTTTTAAAGTCTTTTTTATAATTTTTTATTTTTTTAAAAAAGTACTTGCATTTTGTAAAACCCTGTGTATAATATCATTTGTCCGTGTGACACAGATATTCACACAGATGTTTGCGCTTCTAGCTCATTTGGTAGAGCACCTGACTCTTAATCAGGGTGTGCAGGGTTCGAGCCCCTGGAGGCGCATTTTTGTACCCAAATTAATTTACCAACACTTTAA
>VOFH01001267.1_pt1 | contig 34000 bp, 39 predicted proteins | sample 5384091 | NCBI WGS metagenome assembly VOFH01 (sample SAMN12384727, study PRJNA508395) | human gut metagenome | isolation source: healthy gut G | host: Homo sapiens
TCAGATGTACACACACAAAAAAAGGAGCGTGTATTATGATAAAAAACTATTTAGACAAAAAATTAAGCAAAGATTGAATGTTGTAGTTCTTCACGCTGTTGTGTATACAAGATATTCATCTGATATGCAACGTGGAGAATCCATTGATGCACAAATAAGATTGATAAGAAAATGGTCTGATGAGCATAGTATTGTAATCGATAAAATTTACGCCGATGAGGCACAGAGTGCAAAAAGCGATGAAAGAAAACAATTTCAACAAATGATAGCTGATTCAAAAAAGCAAAAAGATTGGCAACTTGTATTAGTACATAAATTAGACAGGTTTGCTCGAAATCGAATGGATAGTGCAGCTTATCGAGTGGAATTAAGAAAAAAAAAAATATCTGATTAGCACTACTGAGCAATTTGATGACACTCCTGAAAGTTGTATGTTAGAAGGTATCATTGAATCAATGGCTGAATTTTATTCAAAAAACTTAGCTCGTGAAGTTATGAAAGGTTTAACCGAAAATGCACTGAAAGGTAAAACTTGCGGTGGTACTCCCCATTGGGATATGATTTAGATGAGCGTAAGTATTACAAAATTAATGAGTTTGAAGCTCAAGCGGTAAAACTTATTTTCCAGTTGTTTCTTGAGGGTAAGACATATGGTGAAATCATTAGCAAGTTAAATACATCCGGATATCGAACAAAATGCAATCGACTATTTTCACGAAATTCACTCTATGAGATATTGCGGAATGAAAAGTATAAAGGCATATTGGTTTACAACAAAACACAAAGCCGTGACGAGATAACAGGTAAGCGTTCGGGACATCGTTATAAATCCGATGAAGAAGTCATTGGAGTTGATGGTATCATTCCACAGATTGTATCTCCCGAAGATTGGGACGACGTACAGTTGATTTTGAATAGCAGAAAAAAAGGCATTCAGAAATAATGCAAAAGAAACCTATTTGCTTTCCGGTAAGATTCGGTGTGGCAAATGTGGTGGCAGTTATGATGGTAGACGCAGTTTCAATAGTTGTGGTACAAAATACATATATTACGCTTGCAACGGAAAGCGTAATCCAAATTACAAGTGCAATAACAATTCTATTCAAAGAGATTGATAGAATCATATATGATAAATATTATTGATAATTACATTCATCATCTCAGCAAAGCACAAAAGCAAAATATTTATCAACTATGTTTTGATAGTGTTCAGTCTTCTAAGAAAGCAGATATATCTATCCTTAACCAAAGATTAAACAGTTTAAACAAAGAACTTTCAAGAATTGTTGATGTTATTACAATAACAAACTCCCCCACTTTAATTGAAAAGCTTACAGATTTAGAGCAACAAAAGCGGAAATACAGTTAAGGATTAAAGCTTTATCTCAAGAAAAAGAAAAAAATATTATCAAAGCAAAAAATAAATTTGTTATTGACAAAGAAAAAAAATGTTAAAGGAAAAATCAGTTCCACAATTAAAAGAGCTGATGGATCTTATAGTAAATGAAATAATAGTAAATGAAGAAGATGTAATCGTTTATTTAAACATCCCTATTACAAAGTGAAATAGCATATAATTCGTGTATGTCAAAAAAGTGATCACCTCATCTGCACCATTACGAGTGTTTTTACAGAACCTGAACAGTTTTGTAAGAACACTCGTTTTTTTTTTATTCTGCACACGCCGCATAGTGAATGTCTACACCTTGTCGTGTGTGTACAGATACATTATTTTCAGGTGATTTATCAATATTCGGTATCTCAATACTCCCTATACAGTTATAGTGGATTTTCAACCGTTGTATTCGTTTACCGTCAATTTCTTCGGCCTGATAGACTTATTTTTTCAATTAACTCATTCAGCATTTTCGTTGTCAACTTTCTTGCTCTTGTGTATTTCCTGACAGATGTTATAAACATATCAGCCGAAACAGACTTGTTTTTTTTTTTTGCGAGTTCATCTTCTAACTCTTTTACACGAATATTAAGCTCTTTTTTTGTTCAGTATCATACTTGACAGATAACTTTGAAAATCGTTCATCAGATATTTTACCTAAAACATTATCTTCATAAATTTTTTTCAAAAAGAGTATCAAGCTCTTTATCTCGTGCAATCAAAGAGTTTAATTCTTTCTGCTTCATTCGCTGCTCCTGTTCTGCTGCCTTTATAGAATGTCCCATAACTATTTGAGCAAATTCCGTTTCATATTGTGTTGCAAACTTCGTCAATCGTCTAATTTCACCCAATACAACTTGTTCTAAAAAATATACATGGATATAGTGAGTTGATGAGCAAACCTTTCTGCCACCTTTATTATATCCCGAACAGTTAAAATACTTAATATCGTGATTTGCCTGATTGAAATGATACCATAAATTGCTGCAACAATCGGCGCATACCAGCAAACCCGAAAACATATTCTTTTTCACCGTCTGCCTTTTTGCGCTTTCTTGTCGTACCGCGATTATTCTGTAAATTTTCCCAAACTGCACGCTCAATAATAGGCTCGTGAACATTTTTAAAACTGCCTGATTTTCTTTATCATTAGCAATTCTTTTTTGTTTTTATAACCTCCGACTTTGAATTTTGAGTTATCAAATTTCAAAATCGGCTTTATAGATAACGGACAGGGGCTTGTACCATTTGCACACGATAAAAAAATATATATTATATAAGCACAAATAACAGAAATTTTACAGATAAAATCATAAAAAATTGACTATTCTTAATTTCTGCCATATAAAAATAAAAAAGCGTAATACTATGTGTCATAAATACACACAATATTACGCTTTCATTGTTATTTACTGTTAAAGTGTCATTTTTCGCATTGATAGGTGCAAAGATAGAATTAGAGTATTCTATTTTTTTGATAAATAAAGTTTTTTATCAGACCTGCAAATGGATTTCTCGTTTTTACTCTATTCATATCTCCTGTACATTAGTAAATCGTTCACTATTACCTAAAATCAATTTATCACCTTTTGTTAATTTAACCTCAACCGTTCTACCGTTTTGTGAGATAATATTTTTGCTGTTACAAATCATATTATTCGCGCAAAATGGAGGCAGTTCGATTATTATATTAAATGTTTTGCTTGCTGTTAATTCTGCTTTAAACTCATTTTGAGGTATATTCCATTTCATATCAATAGTGCCGCCCTCAAATCTCCAGCCTGTAATTTTTCCGTGCTGCATATCATCGCTTAGAGCCGGAAGAAGTTTTATCAATTTCTTTGATGAATACAAAATCATTTCCTGCACTGCGTTTACATATCCCATACTTGCGTCAAGCTGAATAGGAGCGGCAGAGTCCATTTCCAAAGACAAATCCATTCGCCGCCAATCATTATGCAGCGTGAAAAAATTAGTCTGCATACAGCTTCTTACGAGATTATTTAAGCAGTCCATCGCGTCATTACCGCGATTAAATCTTGCATATATTGACGCCATATGCGCCTGCGACCAACCTGTTTGTGCGCTAATATCTCTCAAATCAACCGCCTTTTCAAATGCTGATACCATATCGTCGTTTGTTGTTATTTCATCACCCGGAAAAACAGGATATATATGCGACAAATGCCTGTGATAATACCTGTCCTCAAAATCATCGTACTGCCATTCCTTAACGGCGCCGTCTTTATTTACGCTATATTCGGGAATGGAATTTACGATATTTTCCCATATTTTAATTTTGTTGCCGTATATATTATGCTCGACGCATAACTCGATTAAATTGTAAACAATTCCTTGATTATCGCCAAATCCATAGTGGAATTAACCGCGCTTGTCATAGGGTGCGCCATATCAACATTGTCTTTTGGAATAAAATTCAAAGGAGAATTTTCGGGCGAAACACTCGGATATATTTTTATATGTCCGTTTTTTGTCAAACACAATAAAATCCTCGTAAAAATCCGCCGCCGCTTTCATAAACGGTAAAAAACAACACTATGCAGATATTCGCTATCTCCCGTATAGGAATAATATTTATAATAATGCTGCGCCAGCCAACCCGCTGCGCCCGTCAATTTATAATTACAGGAACAAGCTGACAAGGCAGCGGCATATTCGGTGTTGTTCCTGCCGGAATAAATATACCATTGCAGCCGTAAAGTTTTTAGCGCACTCCTCAAAGCTGTCAAGTCTGCTTATATAATAGTCTAATAATGCCTTGTTAAGCTCCTCCAGATTGCCGATATTGGTATGCCAATACATCATCTGTATATTTTCATTCGCCATATTATGGCTCCATACAGCCTTATAATCTCCGCACCATAAGCCGTACATAGAAAACGGAAATCCGTCCTTAGAACTTCCCGATATAAACAAATACCGTCCGTACCGCCATAGTTTTTCGATAAAGCTCATTCGGAGATTTGCCGCTATACGCTTTTAACATAAGTTCCTCATTCGATAAATCATTGTTCTCAAACAAGTTAAGCTCCGCACTATGATACAAGGCACTGTGAAGCGGAATATGACGGTTTAGATAATATTCATAGCTGTTATTCTCAAATTTCAACTTGTCTTTATCAGGACAGCCATTTACAAACACCTTTATTTTAATAAGAATATCAGACGCACAATTTACATTGATACGATTTTCAATGTTTTTTAATATCACCGTCAGCACTTTCGATTTTTACCGCCGCACCGTATGGTTTTTATTGGTATTAAGCGATTTATAAATGATAATATTACTGTCTATTTCAGTACGGCTATGTTCCTTTACATATTGATATGTTTTGTCGGAGCTGTCGGTAGCTGTTGGAACATCTAATGAAAATACAGCGTCCAAGAAAGGCTTATCTGCCTGTATTCTAAGAAGTATCATATCGTCTTTTTCGTGATACGAATAAATCTTTTTACCCACACATCTTTTTTCACGGAATTGTGAGCTTACTTCGCCTGTTTCCATATTGACAGCGCGAAGATAATCAGAAAATCCTGTAAAGCCTGTAAAAGACATATTAAGTTCTGCAAGTGGCAGCGGATAACCGCGCTCATTGTTATATCCGCTTTCTGTAAGCGCATTTGTTAAAATCAATTTGCCGTATTGAAATCTCTGTTATCCATTGCTTGACGTGTCTTTGTCAGACTTCCGCTTATATCAGGGAGAGGATTACATTCCGTACCCGTCCATAAAGCACTGTGATTTATAAGCATACTTTCGCGTTTTGTGCCGCCGTACACATTTGCGCCTATTTTTCCGTTACCGCTCACCAAACCCTCGCGCCACAAGGCTTTATGCCACGACGAGGGATATTTCATTGTAATTACATTTATGTTTTTATTTATCAGTTTCATATTATCCTCCTTGAAGTCTTATACTATAAATGCCAATCCGAAATATTCCGAATTGGCATTTATAAAATATATATAGAGAGAGAATTAACGCAAAATCTTTTGCTTCTGTAAGCGGCTTCATATTCTCTAAACTGTTCCATAAGAACGCTTTAATATAATCTCCGCTTTCAATCGCTGAATTTGAATATTTAATGCTATATTCGTTGGCACTATTAGCCGTTACTGTATGCTTTTCGGTTTTCAATTCCTTTAAAGTTCCGTTTTCATCATACAATGCAATCATCATATTTACGGGTATATCCGTTTCACCGTTATTTTTTATAGCAGAAGTTGCCGTAACTGTTTCTCCTGCGGTTAATTCTGTTTTGTCAAATTCTATTTCACCAACCGAGAACGGTTCTTCAAATTCTCCTTTACAACTGTTATTTCTAACAGACCTGCTAAGACCTCGCTTGAAAGACATTCAAAGTCAACGCTTTCTATTTGATTAACCTTGCCAAAGTCAAGAGCTAGAATATTTGAATGTGCCTTGTCGCCAAGCATTTGAACATATCCCGTTTCCGCATACGGTTTTGATTGCTGATAATTGAGCCAATCGTCAATATTATAAGGGTTTGTAAGCGGAAGTATCTCCTTTGTTCCGTCTTTCATATTGACTGTAATTCTCGCGTTTTCAATTCTGCTCTGCATATTGTTTGTAGATACGCTTAACATAAAGTAAATCTTTGAACCGTCTGCATTAACGGGAATATTCATTTTATCTGGGAATTGATTATACAGCGATACAAACGCCGCGTTGTTTCCCTCTGCTGATGAAATTTCAAAAGGAACGCCTATATCTGTTATATACTCGCCTGATGTAAGATTTAAGCTACTCGGAACACCGTTCGCGCCCCTGCCCGCTCCCACCAAGCGCGTCCGTTCGGAAGAACTGTTCTTTCCGCGTCAGACGACCAATAAACTCTTTCAAGTCTGTAATGCTCGTTGCCCTCATAAGTGAGGTCATATGTATTTTGGTGAAGTGTTCTCAAATCCTGATTTACAACGCCGTCAAGCGATATTGTCTGATACTGCTCCGCAGTATTTGTTACGGTATCCTTTAAATCCCAAGCGGTAATTTCGCCGTAAATTGTATTGTCTATATCTCCGCTTAAAACTGCTGTAACCTTATTATTGCCGGTGTTAAATCGGTTTCATTTTCAATCGGTACAAGAATTTCATTGCTTGCGCCTTTTGCAGCTATTGTTATATTTTCTTCTGTAACTTTTCCGCTTACGGTTGACAATACAGCGTTTAATGTAAGCTGTTTTTCAGTGTTATTTGTGAGCTTTACTTTTATTCCTGCATTTGCGCCTGTAACAATTTCCATATCGGTTAATTCAACTGCGTCCTTAATTTCAAGGTCAACAGGCAACACTGCGGTCATATCGTTTTTCTCTACTGTAACAAAGAATGTATGATGTCCTGACTTTTCGCCTAATTTTACTGTTATTGTATCTGTGTTGATACCGTCCGTATTTGTAATTAAGCTCTGCGGGTCTGAAATCGCTGTGATTTTACCGTTTGATTTAACAGTGTAATCGGAGTTTTTACCGCCAACAGCTTTCGTTTCTACTTTTGCGATTTCGTCATTTGCGTATGTTACCTCGACAACCGCGCTGTTGCCGACAGGAGTTTTTACATTCACAAAATTATCAACAGTGTAGTCTGTTACCTCCGTGCCGTTTACCTTAACGCTTGTAATTTTTGAGCTTCTTGTCGGAACGTGCATTTCATAGCTTAAATTTGCTTTTTGATGTTACGCTGAATTTATCTGTGTTATTTTCGTATTTATAGTCATAGCTTACAGCGTCCATTTTTATAGACGCATATTTCCAATCTGCGGGGAAGCCGGGCTTTATATCAGCTTTTGAGTCCGGAACATTTACTTTTATTCCGAATATACCCTCTGCCGCTGTTCTCGCATATTGGGATGTGCAGTCTGCAAAGTCAATATGACCGTTATTTGATAAATCGGCTTTTTACGATATGCTGAACAGTTCCCTGACCTGCCGAGCTTCCTTTCATAAGGGGAACAAGACAAGCTCTGAACTGCTTCATTCCCATTTCGCGCTGACCGTTTTCAAAGTACGCAAGGGCGTTGTTCATAACCTCCTCAACATATAATCCATCGCTTGAATAATATTCGGGCAGTCTGTTTGAAGAATACTTAAAATCTATATTATCCCAAATTTTATCTAAGTTTGCAACACTCGGAACAGCGTAATCGGTAAATCTCATCATTTGATATACCTGCTCATCAGTCGCAATACCCATATCAACAGGAGTGTATATTGAAGATAAATCAGGTGCGGCGTTAAGTCTGCCGTAACCAAAGCGTTCCTTTACCTCGCCGAATACGCCTGTGTCAGCGTTCCAAAGCTGCTCGTTCATTTCCTTTTTGATTAAATCAGCCTTTGTCTAATATGCTGCCGCGTCGTCTGTCTTACCAAGCTTTGCGGCGATTTTTGCCATTGTATTATATGCTCTCCAAGTATATGCTGTGGCTATTGAGCCTGCGCCGCCGTTATTCCATTTATTATCGGTATTCCAAGCATCAAGCCAATTTTCATATAAATTTGTTCCGGGAACCTGCATATAATCGTCCATAAATTTCAGGTGTCCGGCGATAAAGTCATATCCGCCCTCCTCTGAAAAGAACGCGTCATCTCCCGTCCAATCCCAATACTGCATTATAATGTCTACCATTACAAGGCTCATATTATAACGTCCGTCGTGAGATGGATATGCCCATATTCTTCCTGTATCTTTCTCCTGTCTTGCAATATAATTTTGAATATTAGTTTTTTTATTCTGTCGCTCCAGCCTGCGTTTACAAAGCAATAGCCGCCGCGCCAGCCGCCTTGTCCGTTATGCCAGCCGATTGCTCCGTGAGTTATAACAGGATTATCCCATATGTTATCCATTGCCATAACCTGAGCGCGCATAGCTGAATTGATGTACGGGTCGGGAGTATCAATTTTATAGTTTCCGCAACTCCCTTTAAAATAATTAACGCTGTCATTGAATATTTCTCTTGCGTTTGTCTGATATTCATTAAAATATTTGTTTTCTGACGGACTATCTGTTGTAATCATCATATATACTGTATTTTCGGTATTACCGTCAGTCGTACCTACTACCATTGGTTGATTTGCCGCTGTTGAGGTTAATAACGCGTCCACTCCTGAACTGTACATTGACGAGTCCTTTGCGGCATAATTCATTTTTACATTTGATGTGACGCTTATTGTAGCATATGAGCCTGTGATACTGAATGAATTATCAGTAAAGGTCGGAACAGTTGAATTTGTATCAGACGGACTAAATTCAAGTGCGCTTGAATTTCCACCCGTAGGCTGTTTACTGTCTATTCGGTTTCCGCCTGCCGCTGCAACTACCAGCTTATCCTTTACGCTGTCGGGAAGCTCCGCTTTTACAAGCATAGCGTCGATTTTGTCCGAGCGTGTATATGTCAGCTTTATTTCACCCTCGAAGGAACTGTCTTTATGACATATTCCTCGTGTCCGTTTACATATCTTGCAGTTATATTGCTCATTTCATCAAGCCATTTTCCGTCCTTTATTCCAAGAAACATATGAGCGAAACGGAAAAAACTTGTGCCTGTACCCGCATTTGATAATACCAATTTCGGTCTGTCGCCGAGATAATAGATATATCTGAACGAGGTTTCGCCATTATCGTTTGTATGCGCCGCATATATAGGACGCGTATAATTTTTGTTTCCGTTATCAATTTCAAAGCCGCCGTCAACAGGCTTGTATGTAAACGGATTTTTTGTAACTACAACCTTTAAACTGCCGTTTATATCAGCAGTTGAAGCGGTAACCGTTATGGTCTGTTCTGTTGCTGCGCCGTCTGCTGTAATCATAGCCTTTGCGCTGTCAAAGGTTATGCCGTTATTGTCATATGCTTCCATACTCCAAGAAAAGTCAGTATCTTTAATTTCAATGCCCTTTTGGTCGTATGCCTTTGCAGTATATGTAAAGCTCTTATTTCCGCTTTTCGGTATTTCTATTGACATATCACCGTCTACGGCGATTTCTGATAATACAGGCTTATATACTCTTACTGTCTTGCTTGCGGTTATATCGCCTGATGTTGCCTTAATTATAACGTCGCTGTCGCTGTTTGCTGCGGCTGTCAGCACTCCGTTTTCAAAGGTGATACCGTCTGTCGTATTTTCAGCGTTCCAGCCGCTTAATTCCTCTGACGGCATTTCCGCTCCGTATTGGTCGAATATTTTTATTGTATAGGTTTCACTTACCTGCGACGCGGTTTGTAACATATCCGCTCCGATTATATCTATTTTAGAAGCAGTCATTTTATATGTTTCTATTTCTTCTGAAATTTCGTAAACATTTGGATTATCTTTTAATGCAACCTTTACCTTAAAAGAGCTTGCCGCTGCTGATGAAGTTGAAGAAATAACACCTGTGTTTTCGTCTATGCTTATTCCGCTATCGTTTAATTCTGTTTCGTCAGCATTTAAAAGCGACCATTTAAGCGGTATTCCATATGCTTCGCTGCCTGCCTTGTCATAGCATTGTGCAAGAAATTCTGTACTGACAGTACCGTTATTTGGTATCGGAAGTTTTTCAGCTGGATTTATCAGACTTACAGAAGCCGCTAAGCCTGCCTGCGCTATGGTAATTTTTTGCTGTCATATACCGCGCCGTCATAGCTTAAAAGTCTTACGTTATATTCGCCCGCGTCTGCTTCGGAGCTTACAGTTAAAACGCCTGTCGCAGGATTTAATGTTATGCCTGTCGGTAAATTCTCCTGTAAACTTTCTGTATCATCTGAATTATAAAGCTCAAACTTTACTAATTCTTTTGACAGCGGTTCATAGCTTGATAAATCAATGCCGTTAAACAAAGCCGCTGCGACAAGATAGTTTACTGTTTTTGTTGTTCCTCGGCAGGAATAGAAACCTTGCTTATATCGTCTGTTACTCCGATAGTAACCTCCGTCGGCGCAGGTTTATATACTTTCATATTTCTGACGTCAACCGCGCCGGAGCGTATATCGCTTTCGCCGTTTACTTTGTTTGTAACATTAAATTTTGAAAATATTGTATTTTTTAAATTTCTGATTACTTTTTTCTGACTTTGTCGCTTGTGCTTCCTCGTCTGTACCTGCCGCCTTAGTATAGCCGACCATACTTGTTGTTCCGTTTGCAAGAAATTTCACGTTATACCATTTATTTACTTCCGCACCCTGATACATAGTATCGTAGCTTGACGGATTACCATATTTGGTTTTTATTTTTCTCCGTCAAAAATGACAGTAGGGCCAAGCTGCGAGCCGCCGTATAATTCTACAACACCCGAATTTGCGTCTGCAAATCTTATGTCAAATTCTGCGACATATACGCTGCCGCCGGGAAGTGTGTTGTCAACCTTTCGTGTAATCTTTTTGTTCTGTGTCTGCTGCTGTATAGCGCATATACGGAATTTCCTCGTCGGTTAAGATTCCCATATTTTCTGTCTTACCCGTCCATTTGTTATTTTCCGATGTAAAATCTTCATTGAGATACATCTGCAATTCTTCCGCGTTTGCATTTAAGACAATAGCCGGAGTAAATGCGCATATCATCTGTATAGATAATATTGCGGACAAAATACGTTTGAAAACTTTTGATTTCATAGGTCTGCCTCCTTAAATTATTTCTTAATTTATTGTTAATTTTATTATACAATATCATCTTGATTTTGTATATGTCAAAATAATGCCTGTTTTATGATAAATTCACGCATTTTTATATTGCGTTGATTTCCACAATATGATATACTAAAAGCAGGGGTGAACGTATGAATAAAACTATCCGATATTCTTCGTTTGAAAATAAATTTGAGGTGATATACAGGAATGAAATTCCTACAATTCAAATGCCACCACATACGCATAATGCGATTGAATTGTATATAAGTTTGACACCACTGTCAAATATACTGCTCGGTGATAATGTAATGCCGCTCAAAGAAAATTCGCTGCTTATAATACCGTCATATTGTATTCATCAGTTTACACAACTTCCTGACTGTGAGTATAAGCGATATATTATAACTATCAGTACGGAATGGCTTGAAAATTTTATAGCGGGCAATAAAAGATACAGCTATTTTACTGATACAAAAAACCTATCGTTATTACTCTTGATGATAAACAAAAGCATTATTGCTTAATCGTATGCAGGATTTTATCGCCTGTAAAAACAACGATACCTTTTCTGAAATATCAATATTTTTGATATTCTGAAAATTATAGACGGATTGATTTATACTCACGCTGAAAATGACGAGGTGGAAAAGAGAGTTACAGGAACGCAGCAAACGGTCAATCAGATTATCAAGTATATAAACGCGCACCTTGTTGAGAATATTCATCTTACGGATATTGCAGAAAAGTTTTATTTAACACCTAATCATATATCACGAATTTTCAAAAAGCATACGAATACGCAAATAAGCAATTATATTATTTTACAGAGAATGACAAAGGCAAAACAACTTTTTCGCGAGGGATTTACAGTTGCGGAAGCGCAGATAGCAACAGGATATTCAAGCTATGAACATTTTTTCCGTACTTTCAAAAAAAGAATGTCGGTATGACGCCAAAAGAATATATAAACGCTTATTATAATCCGAATCATAACCACCAGTAAACTGGTGGTTTGCACAGTCCCCGGAATGGACAATTACAGGCTTAACCCCTCTAAGGGGCATTGAAGCCTGACACCGCATTACTATCTCAGGCAGCCGCTCACGTGCGGCTGTCTTTTTTTTTGCCTACTTTCTCTCGCTACCCGTAAACGGGTCCATACACTCTTTCAGACTAATCTGGTCTGATGCATAATCTTCTTCAAGCTGATTTCGGATATAGTCTGCAATTACTTTTTTGTTCCGTCCCACTGTATCAACATAATAACCTCTACACAAAAAATTCCTTGAACCATATTTATATTTTAAATTTGCATGCCTATCAAATATCATTAGTGAGCTTTTTTCCTTGAGAAATCCCATGAATTGTGCTATACTTAAATATGGCGGAATACTTACCAGCATATGTATATGGCCAAGACATGCTTCTGCTTCTATTACTTCTACTCCCTTTTGTTCACACAATTTTCGGACATTTCTCTATATCACGTTTTAATTGACCATATATCTCTTTTCTCCTGTGTTTTGGTGCAAACACTACATGGTATTGACATCTGTATTTTGAATGTGCTGTGCTTTTTTTTATTATTTTTTAACATTGTTAAAAACCCTTGATTTTATGCGATTTGTGTACAGGTTCTGTAAGCGTAACCGTACCATACCGAGTGTTCTTACAGAACTTTAAAGTTCTTGTATGTCACTCGGTTTTTTTATTGTTTTTTCAGTATGAGGATGCTCCGGTGTCAGGTAATCCAACTGATTTGTGAATTTATCGCAAGCAAAAACCGCTCGTCAATAAAGGCATTTCACCTCTATTCCGAGCGGTCTTTTTTTCTCATTATTTATGAGAGGAATTTCAATATTTTATTTTAAGTTTTCAACCATACGCATAAATACTGAAGCAACCTGTGCTCTTGTCGTGTTTGCTTTCGGTGCAAAGCTACCGTCTGTATTACCTGTCATAACGGACTTTTCAGCCGCCCATATTACAGCGTCCTTTGCATAATACGAAATATTGTCGTTATCCGTATAAGATGTGTTGCTGCTTGTAGTTATGTCATATCCTTTAAACTCTGCATAGCGATAGATAATCGCCGCCATCTGTTCACGGGTAATTGGCTCGTTCGGAGCAAAACAATCTTCAGAAATACCCGAAACAATACCGTTTCATTCGCCCAAGCAACTGCACTTTCGTAATAGCTGCCGCTTTCAACATCAGTAAAAGCACATTTTCCCGTCTGTGGCTCATTTTCCATACGATAGATAACCGTTACAAACATCGCTCTGGTAACTTCGCTGTCAGGTGCAAATTCTGTGTTTGATATGCCCTTCATCAAGTCATTTTCATACGCGTATTTCACCGAATCGTAAAACCAGTCATTTTCCTTAACATCGGTAAACGGATTTTTCCATTCACCGTTATCCTTTTCCGTCCATTTCGCATATAGAGTGAAGTTCTTTGTTACCTTTTCAGTAAAATCATATTTTGTTTTGAGTCCCTTATCGGTATACCAGCCCTCAAAGTCAAATCCGGCCTTTATCGGTGATTCCGGCTCTTTTATAACACTGTTTTTGTAACGGTTTTGCTTGCAATATCATTACCGCCGTTTGTTTCAAATGAAACGGTATAATGTACATTACCGCCTCCGTTACCGCCACTTGATTTCGTCCAGTTAGCGGTTACAGTTACGGCTTTACTCGGCATTGTAAATGTTGTTTCTGCCGACTTGCTGTCCGCAAACTGTACACCGTCGTCTGTCGTCCAACCGCTGAATTTATATCCGCTGCGTTCGCCGGCCTTAATCGTTACCATTTCACCCTCTGAATATTCTCCGCTACCCGAATTTTCCGCATAGCCGCCATCTACCGTTACGGTGTTTGATATTTTCTTTATAACAAGTGCAGTCTGCGGCGTTGAAGTATTTCCGGTAAAATCCTGTGCACAAAGCATAATAACACCGCTTGTTTGACTTTCATAGAGTTTTCCCGAAACAGCAAACTTACCGTCACTGCCTGCAACAACTTCTTCATTATCGCCGTACATAATTCTGCTACCCGCATCTGATATTCCTGTTATCGTATAGTCGCCGCTTTCATTGTCTGCATAAAATATATCAGATGAAAGTGTCAGAACAGGCGGTTCTTTATCCATATTAATAAGTAGGAATACACTTGTTACATCCTTGCCGGAAATACCGTCAATCTTGAACATCAAACTTCCCTCAAATTCCGGAATTGCAAAGGTGTTTTCACCGTTTTCGTTTGGTATTTGGTCATTTGTGTCCATTCTTGTCAGTTTAAATGTCGCATCAGCGTCCGATCCGCTCACAGACAAAGTATTGTCACCGCCGCCGATATACGCGTGATAAACGCCGTTTTCATCGGCAGTGCATTCGTTACCGTTCATCGAAAGTGCTATATCCATAGGTGTATATTTAGGAAGAAATTCGCCTGTGGATTCGGTTTCCTTACTGTAATACTTTCCGTTTTCCGATTTTTGTATGCACGAACACCGACTTTATATGTCTTATCAGGCAACAAATTCTCGGCAGGAACAGACTCTGCGGTATCTCCGTTTTCATTTACACGAACGCCGTTTCCTCCGACAGTTAGTGCCATATCAACCGCTGTCGTGTCTTTATCCAAATCATATCCAAATCCTGTGTCTGTCCATTCTCCGTCTTTTCCCTCATAAATTCTCACACTATAACCGTCAACATTGTCTGACGCATTCCACTCCGCACGCATCACCTCATTTCCTGATGTTTGCAGAGTAACATCTGTCGGTGCGGACGGTTCGTTTACATTGGTATATGCAACTTTTTGTATTAAACGCTTGATTATCAATAGCAATAAGTGCGTCTTCCTCATTACCGTCACCGTTAAGATCTGCTTGCTTTTTCGTCATAAGAAAGGCTGTTACATAATATTCACCTGTCGGTGCTATCGCACCCGATGTAGGAACGGAAAGTTCAATATTTGAGGTATCACTGATTTCCTGTTCTGAAATCATATAGTCCGCTCCGCCTTCTTCGTTTGAAAAATAAGTGCGGATAACGTAAGGCGTATTATCCACGGCATACTTCACCTTACCGGAAATTTGATTGTCAGTCAGTGTCAGAGCCAACTTCTCAAACGGCTCAACAGAAAATGCCTTTTCATCGGTAAAGGTCAACTCGCCTGCATCAACGATATACTTGCCACCTTCTTTAAGTCGCAGAAGAGCCAGACGATATTTTTTGCCGTCAGCGTTTGTTTTTTCCATATCTGCAATAGTCGTCGCGCTGACATCTTCGTCAGGATTAAACTGACTGTCATCAGTCATCCAGTCGATATTAAGCTCAGCGTTGCTATCATTGAAAATCTTTAGGTTGTCTTTGATCTGCTCCTCGGTTAGATTTCCGTCAAAGGCAAGTACGATATACGGCGCTTCGTCTGTACCGGCACTTGCTGAGATTTCCGTCCGACTCACGCCGGTGTTTGCAAGCACAAAGTTCTCATCACGCACCGCCGCAAAATTCGCATCGCTGTCTTCCGCAAGCATACTTACAACCGGTGACACACCTTTATCTGCCCAGTTCCATTCAGGCATATAGCCTAAAATCTTAAATTCAATATCCCAGCCGCCGCCTTTGCGGAAGTTGGTCTCTACGATTTTCGGCACAAGTACCCATGCACGAGCGCTGGCTAACCAACCTCCTACCTCAGCCACCACGCCGAGGTACACATCGACATTTTGGAAGGCTTGCTTCATCCCTCCTCAACTGTGACGTTTCTGATTGGGAATGCCGTCTGACCGCCTACGATGAGATTGATATTTCCGACGTTAAACCCTTTGCCGGCAAGGACGGGACTACTTTTTGGAATCTGCACTCTGCCTGCAACCGTGCCGTTTGCACCGATTGCAAGATACAGATAATCATTGCTGTTATTCACTCCGCCGAAAGCACCCAATTCAATAGAAGAATCAAACGTTATAACGTCTATCTGTTTACTCGGCAGATTTAATGCAAGCTCCTTTGAGCCTCCGAAATAAACGCCTTCATATGTATTACCTTTATAACTGCGTTCCTGTCCGTTTAATTTTAAGGAATAGCCGAAGCTGTCGACAATCTGCGTTGCCGTGCCTGCACCTACAAGATTAACATCGGTTGCTTTTAGTGAAATCTCGCTCGGTCCTATAATAACGTTACCTGTTCCTTCAACAAGATGCAGATATGTTCCCGTCAATGCACCGCGTAATTTAATAGGAGGAATGGCAAGATAGTTGCCATTTACCGTTGCGGCAAGATCCTTAAAACCGGCACCGCCGCCGTTAAGCTGTCCTATCGGAACAGGCGGAACAAGTACAATTCCCGGTGATGATTTTACATAAAACCATAACTCGTCAGGGATAAGAGCGCCGTTATTGCTGCGTTCAAGAGCAAGTGCCGCCTCGGTTTCAAAAAGGTCAAAAGGCATTCAGTTCAAGACTGAACGCATATCGCTCCTCACCCTTAAATGTGTTTACTTCACCCTCAACCTTTGCAAGTTCCAACGCCATTAAATCGGCGGTATCAAAGCTGCCTTTCGCTTTTACGCCGTTTACCTTAAATTCATATTTCTTTTTGCCGTTTACTGTCTTTTCTCCTAAACCGTAACCCAACTTTTCAAGCGAAAATTCAGCACCGTCAAATACTGTTTTGAATCCGATTTCACCGTTAAAAACAAGGTTGCCGTCCGCATCTGCGGTTGCTTTTTTTCCAACTTTGTCGTTGCATACGGAATATCGACAAAAATCACTGCGTCGTTTTTGTCGGGTTCAATATCAAATGAAAGACCTTCTTTTGACATTGTAATTTTCAAAGAGTCTTCCGCACCGTTTTGCGGCTGATAGAATTTGAATGACGGAGCGTTCAAATTAACGCCGTGCTGTTCGATTCGTCCGTCTTTGTAAACAATCAACTTTCCGCCATTATTTTCGTCCCACGTTGCCGTCACAGACGGAGAAAGCGTTGCCGCTCCGCCGGTAAATTCAAAAGAAGAACCGTTCGTGCTTTTATACTCGCCGGCTATTTGTGCAACAGGAGACGCATTATATTTCTTTTTCAAACTTTCAAGTGCAGCGTCATCCGAGACATATTCAACGGTAATTGCACCGTTCGACTCAAATACCGCAAGACGCTTTGCGGAAAAACTTGACGATATTTCGTCAGGCTTTGTCGGAAGCTCCTCGCTCAGCGTTTTCAGATTGCGATAACCCCACAGATACTGCGCACCGACCGACATTTCCGTATTTACGTCAATGTCAAAGCCACAGTAGCTTTTGCTTTCCACCCATGTAAGAACAGGAAAATCGTTCGGCTTCACTGTAACTGTCTGTGGCAAGCTTACACGCAGCGGAGAATCTCCGCAGTACACAATATCGAACTTATCGTAGTAATCGGACAGACCGACAAACGGATTTGCCCACGGATATGCGTCTGTGTAAATTTCATTAACATAAACGCCGTCTACATCGCCCCACGAGGTATACCCTTTTGGAACATGCTTCGTTGACATATCATCGATTTTGCCTGTTACAACCGAACTTTTCGTTGTTTTTTCGCCGCTTTCGGTTACTGTTGTGCGATCCATCTTAATCGCCGGACCTCCGGGGCTGTTTGCGGTTTCACCGTGACCCATTCCGGTGAAACTGTTTATCACATACCACCACTCAAAGTAAAAATCATGTCCGAATAAAGCATCGCTGTTCATTTGTATATCCCCAACGGTTGTCAAAACGCCCAAGCTGTTTTATCCTTTTGTCAAGACATACAAGCTCGTGATAAACCGTTACTTTTGTCGGTATTATTGTGCCGTACGGAGTTCGGGGAATATCGTACAGACCTATGTCCATGTTGTAGTCTGCCTTAATTGCGGTATTTTTCCCGTTCGGCGTTTCGGACACAAACTCCGCCTTTTGCAGTGTGACAGACGGATAGGTTGTCTTCTTATTTCCTCCGCCGGTATAAACATTAAATTCGCAGCCGGGGCTTGAAGATCCTGTGTAAAAACCTCGCCTGTTTCCTTTGCGATTGCCCTCGGAACCGTTGCCGTATAGGTTTGATACTGCAAATCGTAGAAATAAAAGCTTATGTAATCGTTTTGCAGAAGAAGCGTTTTACCGCCGTTAAAGGTAAGTGTTTCGTTTTGCTCGGGCGCCGCAAGAATATTCATCGGCAGCGCGCAAACTATGATGCAAAGTGATAATATCACCGACACTATTTTTTTGCTCATTTTCTGTCCTCCTGTTTTTTATTTTGATACACATTACGGTAATCACCGTTGCGATTATGAAAGTCACAACTGCTGTCAGCACATATCCGCACATTCCGTCAATCAGCAGAATTGCACCGCAATAACCGGCAACCGCCGCACTTTTGTACGATGTCGGAAATAATGCGGTGCAGCACAGCAAAAGAACGGAAAGCAGGGCGGTTGCCACTTTGCAGAAATTCAACTTTTTTGTCTCCCTGCAATATTTTATCTTTTTTCGCACGTGCGAAAACTAAATTCATTCTTTCCGCATTAGATTTCAATTCACACACCTCCTCAATCCACCCTTTTATTATATAGGTGCTTGAAAATATAAAATTTCCCCTAAAAAAAAAAAAGACCGGATTTTTTCCGGTCTGAATAAAACAGAGTTATTTTGAATCAGTTATTTTTCTGAAACGGTATTTCAGCAGAAACAGAATAAGGCAAGAAACAATCGGAACCGCATATCCAAATTGCTTTATTAAACCGTCGGTTTTCATAAGCATATTAAACATTGCGTGAAATGTAATCGCGACGCACAACAGTGCAAAATGCCGGATGCCTTTAACGCAGCGGGTCGGCGGAATACTCTAAGTCCGTACCCGATTATAAAAGCACATGTAATGTGCATAGCTCCGGTCGAAAAACCGCGTACTAACAAATAAAACAAATTACCTGTTCCGTGTTCCAAAAGGTAACAGATATTTTCAAAGGTAGCAAATCCCACTGCAATATTAAAAATAATATTATCCCCTCCTGCGGTTGGAGTTCAAAAACAATCAAACCAAACAAAAGAGGAATGAGTTTTACCGTTTCCTCTATAACTGGTGATATTTCCAATACAGCAGATGTTTCCTGTGCACCGTAAAGTACCGAAAAAATGTATTCAAATAGGCGGATATAATACAGCAGACAAATCCGAGAACTATAAAAATGTAATTTTTTCTGTTACCGGTATTTGTACCGAGTGCGGCAAAGCAAAAACGGAGACCGCAAGGCATATAAATATATTTTCTATATTGTACGGCATAGCTTTTCCTCCCTGCTCTGTGCAGCGGCTATCAGAATAAGAGCCGGATTCATTATAAATATGTCAACCAAATAATACGGATTTATAAAGGTGTTTTCCGCAATAAAATACGAAGAACCCCACAAAAGATATTCTGCCGCATAAAAAATCAAAGCCGCCGCAAAATCCACAGCTTACCCGTCTGTTTTGAATTTTTGCAAAATATATACCTTTACCGCATAAAGCCCAATATTCCCATTGCTGTGCCCATTAAGATGTTCTCAAAATAACTGCCCCGCAAACAAAAGAAAATACCCATACCCAGAGAAAACAACGGTAAAATCAAAATATCGCTTTCTTTTTATGTTTTTCTTTCGGTACATCTGCATAAAGACGTAAAAGTAAAAAAATATACGATGCCGTCCAGCTCAGTTCCGAAACACAGAACACAAGCGGAGAAGTGCCTAACAATATAAGATACAGTACCCAATAGGCAAGCCCCATTCCGAAACTCAGGTAAAAAAAGCAATACCAAAAGGCGATTGTAACTTCTGTTTCGTATTGCCGAAATACAGGAGCAGCATCCGCAGATAAAAACGCAGAAAAAGCTGTAAAAAGATTATCTGTCAGTTCTGTCATTCCCCTCATTCCTCTCTTTATTTCTTTTTATGAAGAATGTCACACATCAAAGTTACCGAAATGCCAAGTAAAAACGCCAAAATCCCTACAACAACATACCCCAAAAAGCCTTTGTTGGCAAAAATACTGGCTGTGTCATGCATCGGCGTCTGCTCAAATCCCGCAAAATTCAAATTACATACAAGTGCCGATATAACTACGATTAAAGCAATGCCAAACGAATAGCACGAGATGACCGCCAGTCTATGTCTTTTTTCGTTGCGCTGTTTTTTTATTTCATCAGCCTGTTTTTTCGCCAGTTTTATTCTTTCAGTCGTTGAACGCACTTTTTTATCCCCTCCGTTTCAAGTAAAGGTCTTAATTTCTTTTTGCCGAGTTGCAACAGCTTATCAATCTGTTTTGCCGACTTTCTTAAAACAGCAGCGGCTTCTTTGTAACTCATTCCCTCAATGTATACAAGATAAAGAGCCTCTTTTTGAGCGGACGGCAAATATTCCATACAGTCATAAATCCGCTTGTTTCGCTCCGCAATGCACACTTCATCTTCAAATGTATTTTCTATGCAAAAATTCATTTCTTCCTCTGTAAGAATGATATGTCTTTTTGCTTTTCTCAAAAACATCAGTGCATGATTTCGAGCCGCTTTATATATGTAACTTTCAAAACTGCTTTTAATATTCGGCCGTTTGCTGATCAGATACGCAAAAACTTCTATCAACAAGTCCTCCGAATCGTGGAGATTTTTATATATCCGTTTATATACAGCGTAAGCTTGTCACCGTAAATCTCCATAAGCCTTTCAAGAGCCTTTGCATCGCCCGAAAGGTAATCGTTATAAATTATAGTTGTATCCATCATTAAACAAATCCCTTTCTCAGTTTTATTTGTCAGCTAGCTTTTCTGACAGAATGTGACGTTATGCGATACAAGAAATCTATATTGAATTGTATCATACATTTCCCCCCTTCCGTCAATGAGCGACTGTTTAGTATTTCGAGTAACAAACACCTCCGATTAAAGTTACAAAAAAGCAAGCTACTGCTACAAACAATGCTTGCTTTTTTCTGTCAGATAAAATCTTCAATTACATCTTGCAGATGACAGGGTGACAATTCGTATTTGTTCAGTCTGTCGATTAATTCTGTCACCTCTTTTTGTTTGGTGACACGTCATTAACAGCTGTTTCCTCACATTTGATGCCGTATGTAGTCTTTACCACTCCCTCAATATTCTTTTCTTCTTGCAAAATTGTATACATATTGTATATTAGTCCTTTCTCCCCCTATGTTATATAATACAACATATACCACTAAATTACAATATTGTTTGATATTTTGTAAATAAATTGTAAATTACCGAAAAATAAAGGTGGTATTACACCACCCTTATTTTATGCACGAATTAAAAGTCCGTTTATAAGATCATTCTTTGCCATTTCCTTAATTTTATAATGAAGTTTCTTACCTGTAACATTTGTCGGTATAGTCGCTGTAAATCTATAATATCTCGACGTTTATAGTTTGAAATCATAGGACTGTTTTTACAAAATTCTTCAAGTTCGTCAACAGTAAGCGATTCATCTGCTTTTACGATATAAGCCGTAACAATTTCGCCGTGTGCTTTATCGGGAACGGCTGTAACGATACTGTCCGCAACTTTCGGATGTGAATTAAGCACTTCTTCAATCTGCGTAGGATAAATATTTTCACCTTGTGAAATAATCATATCGTCTTTTCTTCCGGCGATAGTAATAAAATGATTTTCGTCCCAAGTACCGAGGTCGTTTGTGTACAAATATCCGTTATGGAATTTACGCTCCGTTTCACCCTCATTATTATAGTAGAAATACGCTGATTTTGCGTGTGAGCGGATAATCACTTCACCCACTTCGCAATTATCTTTAGCAACAATCTCGTGAGGTTCGGCACGTCTGTCCTCAAATACCTTTACTACTCGCACGTCATCATCAGTACAAGCTCTGCCCGCTGTACCCGCCATTTCAGGTAAATCGTTCGGTCTAAGAAATGTATTCAGAAAGTTTCGGTTGTTCCGTAGCCATTGAATATTCTCGGTGTAAGCACTCTCTGATAACGCATACAAGCCGCACGTTCAAGCGGCGAACCCATTGTAACGATACCGTGAAGTGTACTCAAATCTCTGCCGTTTCTCTCCTGAGCCTCCGTAAGACGTTCCAAAACAGCCGGTACACCGATTATGAACGAAAGCTTATAATCTTCCACATATTTAAGCGTCAAAGCCGCGTCAAATTTACGCATTATCGTAACACATCCACCCGCATAAAATGTCGGTGTAAGACCGCCCGAATGCAAACCGCCTCTGTGGAACCAAGGTGTTGTATTCATAGACTTATCCTCTGACGAGAACGGAAATGTATCATAACATCGTGCGCCGAAAGCACTTCGTTAATACTTGTTATACAAACCCCTTTGGTCTGCCTGTTGTTCCTGATGTATAAAGTCTTGTCGTTTCATCATATATAGAAAGATTCCAATTCAAATTCGGATTTTCTGCCGATGCATTCTTCACAAAATCCGAATATTTTACCGTACCGGTATAGGAGCCGCTCCTCCTTCGTCCACCATAATTATCACTTTCGGTGTGAATTTTGAAAGTTTCAGTGCCTGTTCAACAGCGTCTTTGTTGATTGATTCATATATAAATACTGTCGGTCTGCTGTCCTCAATAGTTATTGCAATTTCACCGGCTGACAATCTGAAATTTATCGGACAACTTACTGTACCTGTTTTATGGCAAGCGATATATGCAAACGCAAATTCCGGGCAATTCAAAAGTTGGAACATCACTACTCCGCCTTTTATTATTCCTGCTTCCAAAATCGCATTTGAAAAACGGTTTGCTTCTGAATTAAGTTCAGAATATGTCCAAGCAGTCTTTGTTTCGGGGAGAAATCATAGCCTCTTTTATCTGCAAATCTGTAAACATTTCTCATAAATCCGTTAAGCCACGTATATTCTCTTTCAAACTCAGATTTAAACATATCTATACGTTGTTGCTTTGTATCTGCCGTAAATTTTGCTTTTTGCCGAATGTAAGGCTTTTTTCAATGTTTGCAAATATGTTTTCTATTTCATCATTTGTGTATTCGTAATTTGATTTGTTTGAGCAGTTTTCAAGCAGGCGAATTCCGTCAAGTATTTTTAATTTTCTTGCCTCTGAAATTCTGTCAAATCTTTCTTTCTTAGTTTCCTTTTGCATTATTTTCTTTCCTTTCATTATTTTTTCTTATAAATGTTGTTGTCATTATATCACCCATTTTCTATTAAATCAAGTATTTTTGTAATTATTTTTAAAATATATCCGATTGTTTTCATTTCCACAATATTTGATAAATATTGTGGAAATATCAACCATTTTAAATAATTAACGATATATTCTAAAAATATACACTTTCATAAAAGCTGTTGACAATTTAGAAATCATATGATATTATTTATGCAAACGATTGCACAGATATAAAATTTAATCTGTGCATTTTAAACACTTATTTACGCAAACGATTGCACAGGAGGTGAAATATTGCAAAAAGCAACAATAAAAGATGTGGCGAAACTCGCAAAAAGTATCGCCTTCAACCGTTTCACGCGTACTTTCAGGTAATCCTTCAATTTCGGATGATACTTGCAAACGCGTAAAAAACGCCGTAAAAAGAACTGCATTACACACCCAACACAACTGCAAGAAGTCTGCGTTGTGAAAAAGCAAAAGTATAGGCGTTGTATTCCCCGACATTTCAGGTGAATTTTACGCAACGTGTGCGTCAGCGATACTCAAATACGCTCGTATGTCTGACTATACCGTACTTTTTACCGAAAGCGGACACAATTTAAAAGCAGAGAAGGACAGTATAAAAGCACTTTTGGAGCGACGTATTGACGGTATTATTTTTATCGGTGACAATTCCGACATTCCGCTTATTCAAAGCATCGCCGCACAATCTATTCCTATAGTTACAGGCGACCGAACAGTCGGCAATATTCCGTCTGTTACTTTCACCAACAGGAAACCGTTCAAAAAAATGGTTGACTCACTTTATAAATCGGGTTGCAGAAAAATTTATGTATGTCGGCGAAACTCCGACAGGTCAAAGCAATCTTTTAGACAGATACAACGGATATACCGATGCATTAAAAAATACAACGACACAACTTCGGTGATATTTTTAGAAGAAAGCCTGCACGGTGACAAACTGAAAACCGCAAGAAGAGTGTTCACAGAAAAATTATAGCCTCACTCCCCGATGTAATTATCACGTCCAACGATTTAATTGCACAGGGAATTATAAGTGCCGCACATGAAAACGGAATTAACATTCCAAACGATATGCAAATCACAGGTTTTGACGATTCGCTTTCATCTGCGTACTTTATCCCATCGGTCACTACAGTAAGTCAAAACATCGACAAATTGGCAAAGCGTTGTTTTTCAATGCTTATGGATTTAATTAATAAAAAAGTGCTGTTTCTTCGATAATCGAACAAAACATTATTGCAAGAAACTCCGCAAAAATCAACATATAAAATAAGAAAGGATTTTGAAAATGTATATTGCAAACAAAGAAAGATATGAAACAATGAAATATAACCGTTGCGGAAAGAGCGGTCTGTTACTTCCTGCTTTTTTTTCGCTTGGTTTGTGGCACAACTTCGGCAGTAACGACAGTTACGACAATATGGTTGATTTGCTTACAACAGCTTTCGACCTTGGCATTACTCACTTCGACCTTGCCAACAATTACGGTCCGTATCCGGGCAGTGCCGAAGAAAACTTCGGCAAGGTTTTGAAACACGAACTTGCGCCGTATCGTGATGAATTAATCATCTCAACCAAAGCAGGCTACGGTATGTGGGACGGACCTTACGGCGACCGCGGTTCAAGAAAATACCTTATCGCAAGTCTTGACCAAAGTTTGAAACGTATGGGACTTGAATATGTCGATATTTTCTATCATCACCGTCCCGATCCTGACACACCTATGGAAGAAACAGCGTCGGCACTTGACCATATCGTAAGAAGCGGTAAGGCGCTTTATGTAGGTATTTCAAACTACAACGCAGAACAGACAAAGCAAATGGCTGAAATTATGAAGTCACTTGGCACTCCGCTTGTTATTCATCAACCGCGTTACAATATGTTTGAACGCTGGATTGAAAACGGCTTGCAGGACGTTCTGAAAGAAGAGGGTATAGGTTCAATCTCATTCTGCCCGCTTGCACAGGGACTTCTTACAAATAAGTACATAAACGGTATCCCTGCCGACTCAAGAGCCGCAAAGAGTTCACCGTTCCTTACCAAAGAGGGCATTACAGCCGATAAAATCGAAAAGATTGTTAAGCTGAATAAGATTGCCGAAAACAGAGGTCAGTCACTTGCTCAAATGGCTTGTGCATGGAACTTGAGAGGCGGCAAACTTACAAGTGTTCTTCTTGGCGCGTCAAAAGCTTCTCAGATTATTGAGAATGTCAACTCACTAAATAATCTTGACTTCACAAGACGAACTTAACGCAATCGAAGACGCATTGAAATAATTTGCAATGAGCCTGTCGACAAAATGTCGACAGCTCCAAAAATTACATCTTACGATGTAATTTTTGAGTATTTTCATCGAAAAAATCATAAAGTTCCTCCAAAGTCGAAACTTTAGATTTTAAGCCATTTCTGCCGCACATGTCACCAGAAATGATTGAAACTTGAGGTTGCACCTCAAACTCCCAAAAATAAAGTAGACAAAACCATAGAGGTTTTGTCTACAGTATCCAACCCCATCTGTTTTATAGATGGGGTTTATTTTATCACCACAGGTCCATTACTAAAATCCTTAAATATGGTATTATAAATTCAATACAAATGAAAGAAGGAATTTATAATGAGTACACAAGATTTAAACTATGAACAACCTACAGTTTCCGACGCAGCCGTTGACAACAGCGACGACTATACCGAATACACTTTTTCAACCACAAAAAGGTATGCGTTTCGCTTTACTTGTTACCTACATTCAATATACCATTCTTGCAAAAGAATGATTGTATGGAAGTCAAGACATTCCCAAAAAAGCAAACAAAATGTCTATTGTCAGATATGACGATATAGCCGCTATGCACGTCAAAAAAAGTATTTACTTGGTATCATATATGTTTGGCAATTCTCACTTGCTATACAATAATTTTACCTTTGTTGTTTTTATATGCCGGTTCTAATCATAAATTAGAAATCACATTAAAATCCGGTGCTAAAACATCGATTTGTGCTTCAAACAAAAATGTTATGACCAATTTTGCAACTGAGCTTAACCAAAAAGAATTATCAAAAAATGCGGTCATTCTGTTTTGATTTAAAACAAAAAGACGTATCTCATTTTATTGAGATACGTCTTTTTTCGTCATTCACAAATTCCAATGTAAAATCGGGTGCGTTATACACGCTGTCGGGGTTATATTTCATAGTTACGTCCGCTTTAAATTCCGTATCGTTTTTACCCATCAGCTTATTACATCGCACCTTGTCACCCGCAAGCCATTTTTTTGACCATTGTTTGAGTTATTGTTGTTTTCTTAAATAATCCCCTATCGGATTTCTTCCATATAATAAATCCGCAGTTATTATTGCACGAAAATGCTTTCATACTTTCCACAACGTCACCGTTACACTTCGGACATTTTCCGAGCGGTTTCGGCGGCGCAAAAACAAATTGTACGGGATATTGCGATTCTTTATCTACTTTCAATTCAACATCAGCGTCAAATGTCGTGCCGTCGTTCTTCAACAGTTTTTTCATTCTGACACTTTTACCCGCAAGCAATTTTTTAGCCATAGGCAAAGTTATTGTGACATTTGAGAACATACCTTTTTGTTTGATTTTTCCAAACAGTGAATTTACAGTTCATCGGCTCACGCCAATTACTGCACCCAAATCCCCTTGTTCCTCTATAACGTTACCGCCGCAAAGCGGACAAGTTCCGATTACTTCGTGATATTTTTCCGTTACCGCCTTTGTCATAACGGCTTGATTTACCGCAGGATATGAATTAGAAATTACTGTTTTTTATGGTATCAAGCACATTGTCCGTAAGCGATTTATACGTCTTATCGCCGGAACGAATATCCTCTTGTATCGCCCACCATTTTGCCGTCATATCAGCTTTCTTGATTTCATCGGGCAATATGCGGTACAGTTCACGTCCAAGCTCCGTTGAAATAAGCCGTTTTCCGTCTTCGGCAACATAGCCTTTTTTGTTATAAGGCTGTCAATAATCGTACTTCGCGTTGCGGAAGTTCCGATTGAGCCGTTTTCACCTTTTTTATCCTTATCCTTTTCCAAAAGCATTTTCTTGACCTCGGGATCAGTTACATACTTCGCAATCCTTGTCATATCTTCATTCAAGGTCGCCTTTGTGTATCGTGACGGCGGCTTTGTTTCTTTTCCTCAAGCCGCGCGTCAATCGCAGTCCCTGAATACATACCGTCCGCAATAGTGCTAAGTTCCGTAACTTCTTCGGCTTTATATCCTTGAATATCGCCGTATATCCTTTTTTCAAAACGACTGTCGAATATGCCGCAAGCGTATATTCTCCGTCAAGTTCAATCGTCATTTTTGTTTTTTCTTTAACAGCCTTAGGCAAAAATTGTGCCATATAATATTTACACCGCAAGATATACATTTTTTTCTCACGTTCTGTAAGCTTGTTCAAATCAACCTTATTATTTGTCGGAATTATCGCAAAATGTGCGGTGATATTTTTATCATTACAACACTTTTAGTGAATTGTCGGGTCAAGTTCACTTGGCTTGAATTTAATATTCTGCACAACTTGCGCCAACGTTTTAGGTGCCTCTTTAAAATGTTCCTCCGACAGATACTGACAATCCGAACGGTTATACGTTATCGCCTTATGTGTTTCACGAAGTGACTGCGTAATATCCATAACATCGGCAGGGTTATACCCAAAGTGGCTGCTGCAATAACTTTGCAATTTTACAAGGTTAAACGGCAACGGCGGGTCTTCATTTACGACTTTCTTTTCGATTTTAATATTGTCAAACCGTTTGTTTATAAGGTCATTTTTATCTTTTTCCGCCTCGTCAAGCTCAGTTATTTGCTTATTTTCAGTACCCTTTTGTTTTTTCTTTGTATATTTTGCGGTAACGGTTTTATTTCCGTCAGCCGTTTCAACATTTACATCGGCAAAAATATCATAATACACAGTCTTTATATGTCCCTCAATCTGCATATCACGTTTTACGACAAGTCCCAAAGTCGGTGTCTGAACACGACCGACCGCAAGCAAAACGCCTGAATTTGAGCATGTAAAAAATCGACTCATATTGACGCCGATCATAAGGTCTGCGACACTTCTCGCATATGCCGACCAACCCTCATTCAAGCTGTCGTTGTTATCTGTCATATGTGACAGCGCCTTTACAAGTCCGCCGCGTGTCGTATCACCGGTATTAAGTCTTTTAACAGGCTTTTTATAATCAAACCACCTAAGAATTTCATCAATTAAAAGCTGTCCTTCTTCGTCGGGATCGCCTGCATGTATAACAGATTCCGATTCTTCAAGCAACTCGCCTATAAGTCCGACACGCTGTGCTTTGGTTTCGTAATTTCTGTTTGAATTACTGTCCTCACCCATTTTGAGTTCCCAACTGTCGAAATATATCGGTAAATCGTCAAGCGACCACTTTTTATATTTCATATCATAGTCTTCCGGTTCTTTCAGGCTCAGCATATGACCGAATACCCATGTGACCGCATAGTCGCCTTTTCGTATAAATCTGTTATTTCTCTCTGTAACCTGTCCCGCAGTGCGTCCGCAATATCTCTGCCCAATGACGGTTTCTCGGCTATTACTAAAATCATATTCCCTCTCAGATAAAAAAGCCGTCCTAAGACGGCTTTTGCTTGTATTATTTATTATAGAAGATTCTTGCGAAGTTCTTCTCCGCTTAGCTTGCTAAGATAAGCCGGTGCAACGTCAAATACAGTCTTACAACCGCTTTGTCCTCTTTGCTCATACGATATGCGGCTCTTGCATATGCAATAAGCACTGATGAAGTAAATTCAGGGTTTGAATCTAACTTTAAGCTATATTCGATAATGTGACTATTTTCACCGTTCCAACCTGTCTTACCACATCTGATAACAAATCCACCGTGAGGAATACCGCTGTGGTTAGCCTTTAATTCTTCTTCTGAAATGAAGTTTACAGTTGTATCATAATCTGAGAAATAGTTAGGCATTGTCTTGATTTCATTTTCTATACGAGCCTTATCTGCGCCTTCTTCCGCTACAACATAACATTCACGCGTATGCTTTTGACGAGTTGTAAGTTCAGGGTTTTCACCGTTTCTTACTGCCTTAAGTGCAGAGTCAACAGGAACTGTATATTGCTTTGCGTCCTTAACTCCGTCAATTCTTCTGATAGCGTCTGAGTGACCTTGGCTCACGCCTTTGCCCCAGAATGTATAATCCTTTCCGTTTGTAAGGATTGCATTTGCATAGAGACGGTTCAGTGAGAACATTCCAGGATCCCAACCTACTGAAATTATACCAACGTTGCCGTTAGCCTTTGCAGCTGCGTCAACTGCCGCAAAATGTTCAGGAATTTTTGCGTGTGTATCAAAACTGTCTATAACATTGAAATACTTAACATATTCCGGTGTTTGTTTCGGAAGGTCTGTCGCACTTCCGCCGCAAAGAATCATAACATCGATTTCGTCCTTCATCTTAGGAGCGTCATCAACCGAATAAACCTTAACGCCCTCTGTCATAATCTTAACAGTTGACGGATCACGTCTTGTGAATACACCAGCAAGCTCAACATCATCGTTTTGCTTGATTGCACATTCAATACCGCGGCCAAGATTGCCGTATCCCAATATACCTATTTTAATTGCCATTTGTATCACTCCATTGTTTTAAAAATTAATTCCGCCTTACATTTTATCAGATTTTATTTCAAAAAACAATATTTTTTTATAATTTTTTAAAATTATTAACATCTTATTCTGACCTATGAATTTACAAACACAAAAAAGAATGATATAATGTAATCGTTAAAAATAAAATAGGAGAGAATTTACATAATGAAAAAAAAAGTAAAGCGTGGATATTATGGACATTATTTAAGTCTATGTTTGTTTTAAGCTCATGTACATTCGGCGGCGGATTTGTAATCGTTTCATTAATGAAGAAAAAATTTGTTGAGGAGCTGCAATGGCTTGATGAGGACGAAATGCTTGATGTGACCGCAATAACTCAGTCCGCACCCGGTCCGCTGCCCGTCAACGCATCTGTTATAATCGGTTACAGAATGGCGGGAATTTTAGGCTCGCTTTCAGCTGTTTTCGGCACAATATTGCCTCCTATGATTGTACTTTCAATCATATCTCTGTTCTATAACCAATTCCGAACAAACAAATACATAGCCGTTGCACTTCAAGTTATGCGTGCAGGCGTTGCGGCAGTTATATTTGACGTTGTTATAAATCTTGCGAAAAACGTATTCAAAACCCGCAGAATTTTATATATCGCAATGATGATTATTGCGTTTGTATGTACTTATTTTTAGGGGTAAGCGCTATGATAGTCATACTCGTATGTCTTGGAATAGGCCTACTCGATTTACTTGTGTCGGTTTTAAAAAGAGAAACATAAAAGGAGATTGGATAATGCTTTTACTGAAATTATTTTTTTCATTTATACAAGTCGGTCTGTTCAGTGTCGGCGGCGGTTATGCCGCAATTCCGCTTATTCAGGAACAAATAGTAAACATACACCACCTTATGACTATGGATGAATTTTCCGACCTTATCACTGTTGCGGAAATGACCCCGGGTCCTATATCCATAAATTCATCAACATTTGTCGGTATGCGTATCGCCGGTATAGGCGGTGTGTTGCTTTGCTCGCTCGGATGTATCATTCCGTCATTTGTCATATGCTTTATACTCGCGTATTTCTACTATAAATACCGCACTGTCGGCGGAGTTCAGACGGTTTTATCCGCCCTTCGTCCTGCTGTTGTCGCACTTATAACCTCTGCAGGCACATCTATACTAATGCTCGCACTTTTCCAAACCGATATTTTTTCTGCATCGTTAAAAGATATTCGTTTTGTCGAACTCGGTATATTCCTTGTGGCGCTGTTTTTACTCAGAAAATTTAAAACGAACGCAATTACAATTATTCTTGGCAGTGGTGTTGTCGGAACGTTGATTTATATGCTTTTTTGGAATGGTATAATATTTCTTTAAAATTTACACTAAAATAGTGGACTTTATTGATTTTTGTATTATAATAGTGATTGTCGAAAAACATATTAAAACGGAGGATTATTATGATAAGACAAGTTATAAAAATAGATGAAGATAAATGTACAGGTTGCGGTATTTGTGCCGATGCCTGTCAAGAAGGTGCAATAGGGATTGTTGACGGCAAGGCAAAGCTTTTGCGTGACGATTACTGTGACGGTTTAGGAAACTGCTTACCTACCTGTCCGACTAATGCGATTTCTTTTTTGAAACCCGTGAAGCCGCCGCATTTGATGAAGATGCGGTAAAGCAAAATATGCAGAAAGCAAAAAGAACAAGAAAAGCCTGCGTTTGTCTGTCCGGGCAGTATGGCAAAGGCTATAAAGCACAATACCGAAACCAGCACGCCTGTTTCAACGAGCCAACTTTCACAATGGCCGGTACAAATCAAACTTGTACCTGTCAACGCACCGTATTTTGACAATGCCAATCTTCTTATTGCGGCAGATTGCAGTGCATACGCTTACGGCAATTTTCACAACAAGTTTATAAAAACAGAATTACACTAATTAGTTGTCCGAAACTTGACGATATTGACTACACCGAAAAATTGCAAGCGATTATCGAAAGCAACAACATTAAGAGTGTTACGATAGTTCGTATGGAAGTTCCGTGTTGCGGCGGTATTGAGTATGCCGCAAAACAGCGTTGCAAAACAGCGGTAAATTCATTCCGTGGCAAGTTTATACAATCGGTACAAACGGTGAAATTTTAGATTAATTTATTAACATAAAAAAAAGAGAATGCTGTCGCATTTCTCTTTTTATGGTTTTACATCCAATCCTGTACTTTCAATTACAATAACCGATTTAATTCTCTTCCCGTTTCCATAAACTGTTTTCGCCGTAACTTTACAACGATTATACATACCTTCTTTATACAAGAGGTCAAGCACAACACTAATCGGCTTATCACTTTTCTTTAAATGCTTACATAATATTTTGTATTCGTCCATCGAATCGTGATGAACAATCTTATTGTCCAAAATATATTCAAGTGCATTTTGTATGTAAGTGCCAAACATATAGGAATGTCCTTCGGCAAGTTTTGTCTTTACATCAATGGTATTGTTTATAAAATAATACTCAAGTGCAATGGCGTCAATAAGGTCAAGTGCCGTTTCAAAACTGCGTCTTAGCATATTGAGTTTACTCAAAACACCCATTTGTTCACTGCTGTCCGAAACAGACGCATAATAAATTGAACAATCTTCACGGCTTGCAAGGTAGAAAATTTTAATCGACAGCCATATAACATCTTCACCGAATACATTTCTAACCTGTACGGAAACACCTTTATTCCCCCGCCATTTTCGATTCGCGAAATGCCTCTATTGCCTTTTCTCTGTCATCGGGGTGAAGATTTTCCAATCCGTCATATCCGCCTGCAGTAACATTTTCGGATAATTCTTAGTTATCGAATAATAAAATTCGTTTGCTTTTAAAACATTAAGTTTATTTCCGTCATTACTAAGCGAATACAGTGCAACGCCGCCCAAAATATTATTAAGCAACCCCTCAGTCATAAAATCGGAATTAAGCAATTCTTCAATTTTAATCGTATTGTCAAAAACGTTGTCCAAATTTTCACTTGCAACATTATTTGGGTCACTGATTAATTTTCCGAAAGATTCTTCATCTATCGCTCTTGAAAAATAAAATCCTTGTGCATAATTACAGCCTCTGTCAAGCAAGAAATTCTTCTGTTCATCCGTTTCAACGCCCTCAGCGATTACCGCCAAACCAATCCACTTTGCCATTTTTATAACCGATTCAAGAATTTCTTTACCCTTTGTATTTCCGTCACGACCTGCCTCAAGGAATCTTGTATCTATTTTAAGTACATCAACGCTTATATCTTTCAACATATTAAGCGATGAATAACCACTGCCGAAATCGTCCATCAATACAATAAAACCCAATTCACGAAGTTCGTCAACAGCTTTCAAAATCTGTTCTTCATCACTTGTAAACGCACTTTCGGTAATTTCTATCTCCAAATATCTTCTCTCAATATTGTATTTATCCGTAAGATTTACAAAAATCTTTGACAAATCAAGAGAATAAATATCCATTCGCGAAACATTCACCGATATAGGAACCGCGGTATATCCCTTATCGATATAATCACGTAAAATTCGACAACTTTCCTCCCATATATATTCGTCAAGTTTTGTAATAAGCATATATGAATATAGGATTTTGGTCATGTATAATTATACCATTTGTAATTATAGGTGTGTTGTTTGCGATTTTTAAGGAAAAAGCAGCTAAATTTGTTTCAGGATTTAATTCATTTTCTAAAGAAGAACAGGCAATGTATGATAAAGCTCAGATCTCTCGTGATATAAGAAATTTGAAAACACAGTTGTCGCGTCCGGTTTTTATAGTCACTGCCAAGTTTTGCGAACACCTTGCAAAATGACACTCCGACTGAAATTGTAAGCCCTGTTTCCTCTCTTTACAATTCTTCTAAGCTCGTTCGCAATCTTCACACCGTCACCGAACAGTCTTTTACTTCCCGTAACATCAAGCCAAGCCTCGTCAGGTCCGAACGACTCGACATAATCGGTGTACCGTTTATAAATATCCATAACCTGCTTTGAATACTTGTAATACAAATCATGGTGCGGTCTGACTATGACTAAATCGGGACACTTTTTTCTTTGCCTGCCAAATTGTTTCG
>VOFH01001853.1_pt1 | contig 33995 bp, 55 predicted proteins | sample 5384091 | NCBI WGS metagenome assembly VOFH01 (sample SAMN12384727, study PRJNA508395) | human gut metagenome | isolation source: healthy gut G | host: Homo sapiens
GAATAGAAAATGCATTTTTAAAAGATGCAGCCACAGAATTACTGATTACCTGACTGATCCCGCACCAGCAGATCAAACCTGAGATGGCAAATAATACTGCAGGCAGTACGCACTTTCTCTTCTTTCCGGTCCTGCCTTCCACATAATCATGGATATAATATGCCGGTCCGCCGCGGAAACCTCCGTATAAAGGATCTTTTTCTTTATGAATCTGAGCAAGTGTTGCTTCTATAAATGCTGTCGAAGAACCGATCAGCGCTGTCACCCACATCCAGAATATAGCTCCCGCACCACCTGCGGATACTGCCGCAACAACGCCGACCAGATTTCCCATTCCGACACGGGTTGCTGTCGATACGATCAATGTCTGAAAAGTAGACAGACTGTTCTTGTCTTCTTTCTTTCCTGTCAGTGCCGTTACCATATCCGGAAATAACCTGATCGGAAGTACTCTGGTCCGGATGGTAAAATATATTCCTGCCGGTATCAGAAGTATGATCAACAGTGAAATTCCGACACTACCGCCTCCCGGAAGAGGTATCTGCAATAAATCTCCCCACAAAAAGCCATATACTTGTTCTATTAATTTAACTATCATAGTATAAATATCCTTTCAAAATCTCAGGACTTTAAAGCACTACACTTTAAAGCCCTGAATTACATCATACTATATTCTGATCTATATTGCAAACTGAAACTTACTTTTGTTCTTTTATCCCTGTGATCATAAATATTAATCAATCAGGTCGTTCTGGAATCTGGACAAATGCTCATACGGAAGAATCAACCTTCCACGGTAAAGTCCACATCCGTCATTGATCAGACTGTTATTTACTGCCGAAAACATATTCACATCCAGTTCAGCCAGACTTAAGATTCAGAAGTTTCATTCCTCTCTCATAAGCCTCATCAAAATACAGACACTCTCCTTCCGGGATTGCATCTCTTCTGCCCCGTTCATGTTCCTGCTCTTTTTCATAACCGATATGATTTGCCGAGCCTATTTCTGCAATGTCATCCATCATTTTGGTTCGAAGCTGTACCTCCATATAACATCTTGAACTATTATCGTAAAATGTAATATGTAAAGACTGATAATTATTCGAACTATGGCTGCAGATATAATCTCTGTAATACGGTTTCACTGATTCGTTCAAAAGCGGGGATGTACTTTCCTTTATCCCCATGGCCGGTTCTGCACTAAATCCCTGCTCCTCCAAAATCCCGGCAGTACATTTGCGATCTGATACAGGTATTTCCGCTCCTGCTCTTCTCTGTCTTCTTCACTGTTCAGATGGCATCTGGGAACTGAAATAATAATTCTGTAAGCGATTAAATCTCTAAAGCAACTCAATCGTTTCTTAAGTTCTGCTATGCTCGGATATTTCCGTGTTCTTCATAATAATCATAAATGAATTCCACCACATAACCATTGAATTTCTCTTCTGCCCGGATCAGTGATTTGATCCTTCCTTTGAAAGTAAATGCCATAAACGGATATTCTTTCGCCATATATTTGTAAAACTCTCTCATTTTCTGAGACTGCGCAGTTAAGAAATCATTATGCTCCAGAAGTTCCTGGATCTGCAACAGAAAATTACAATGAATCATATCTATTTCATTTCCTGTTTTCTTGGCATCTTTTCTCAGATCTTTGATGTAATTGTGAAGAATCCGAAGTACTGTATCTCCGGAATACAGATAGTCATTCAATATAACCATCTCTGTCACACTCCTCTTCTGTCTTTTTTCTTCTCTCCTGATTTTTTATTTTACCAAATTTTTCTTAAACATGCCAGACTGGTAAAACGAAGTTTTTCCTTTTACGCTTCCATCCTTTTCAGCTCCGGCATCACTGTACATAGCATCGTGATAAAGCAGATACTTCCACCGATCACATTTGATACCGGCTCTGCAAGGAATACCCCATCCGTTCCCATATGTAATACATATGGCATCAGATAAGTAAGCGGAACTACAATGAACACTTTACGAAGCAGTGAAAAGAAGATTGCCTGCTTCTTCTTATTCAGTGATTTAAATACTGTTTGTCCCATATACTGCAGATCCATAAATATAAACGCCGCAAAATATTGTTTCAACGCCGGAACGGCATCTTTCATAAGAGTCTTATCCGAACTGAATATCCGGATCAGGACTTCCGGAATCATGATAATACTTCCCCCACATCACTCCTGTATATATAAGGATCATAACTGCCAGAACTACAATTGATTTTTCGCACACGCGCAGGACGACGAGCCCCGTAATTATAGCTTAAGATCGGAGACGTTCCTTCATTTATCGCATGGATCGGAGTCTCCACAAGCTGACGCACACTGGAAATGATCGTCATGACAGAGATATAAATATCTCCGCCAGTCACAGAAAGTACATTGTTACAACAGATTGTCACCAGGCTGTTCGTAAGCTGCATGATAAATCCGGCCATCCCCAGACTTACAATATTTTTCGCATACCCTGTACATTCCGATATCTCATTCTTCCGTAAAAACCGTACTTTCAATTCTGCTTTTCCTGTAAGGAAAAAAAGAACAAAGGCTGCCGATAATGCCTGTGACAGTATGGTCGCAATGGCTGCGCCCCGCACTCCGAATCCGAGAATAAAGATAAACAGTGGATCAAGTATCAGATTCGCAACTGCTCCGATTGCAACAGAAAGCATTCCAACTACAGAATATCCCTGGGCATTGATGAACGGATTCATCCCTGACTGCGATCATTGACGGCAATGTACCGAGCAGATAGATCATCATATACGGATACGCATACACCAGTGCACTCTTAGAAGCTCCAAACAAAATTAAAATCGGTCTTGCAAATAGTAACCCCGTCACCATCAATATCACACCACTGACACAAACCATGGAAAAAGAAGTATTCATAATACACACGGCTTCTCTCTCCTGCCTTTTCCCTCTGGAAATAGAAAAAAAGCGGTGCACCCCCGCCTCCAAAGAGATTTGCAAATGCAGTAATGATCACGATCAACGGAAAGCAGATTCCAACTGCCCCCAGTGCTTTCGTTCCCACCTCCGGGATACGTGCAATATATACACGATCCACAATGTTATATAATAAGTTTAAGATCTGAGCAACGAGCATCGGAAGTGCTGCACCAAGAATATTCTCGGTCACGGTTCCATTTTCAAAGTCAACTCTTTTCATATTTTTACTCATTCCTTTTCTTTTTTTCTTGCGTTTTCAGTATAACATCGGTTATTATATATGTAAATTATTGTTTTTATATGGCAATTCAACATTTTTATATGGTTTTGTTCATAAATAACTCTTATATTTTTTATTTTTATCATATAGAGAAAGGAAATTTTATGGAACTGAAACAGTTAGAATATTTTCGTGCTATCGTAGATGCCGGGAGCATCAGTGGTGCGGCCAGAGATCTTCATATGACACAGCCTCCTCTCAGCTATCAGATCAAAATGCTGGAAGAGGAATTACAGGTGCCGCTTTTTCTTCGTGGTAAAAAAGAATCACTTTAACCGAAGCCGGAAAACACTTTACGAACAGGCCGGAAATCTCCCTGATGCTTTCCGACCTCGCCAAACGTGAAGTGATAAAATCCAGCCAGTCTGCCACTCTGCATATCGGTATGACCCCTTCCACCGTATCAATGATGTCCGATCATCTTCTTCATTTTGCAAAGAAGTATCCCAAAGTGCGTTTTGATGTACACGAAGGCTCAACCTTTACACTCAAAGACCAGCTGGAAAACCGGATCATCGACCTTACTACTCTGCGGACTCCCATTGCATTGAACGGATGTGAAACAAAGCCGCTCTTAAAAGAAAGCCTTATGGCTATGAGCATTCCTGATTCCCCGCTTCTTCAGGAACGTTCTTCTATCCCGCTTAAAGAGCTTTCCAGACAGCCTGCTGATTCTTTCATACCGCTATCGTAAATATATGCTGGCAGCCTTTGAACGCGCCGGACTGATGTGTGATATATATTTCACTTGGGAGATGCCCGCACTGCCATGACCATGGCAGAAAAAGGGCTTGGTATTGCTATCCTTCCTGCTTCAATGCAGACGCTTTCTTCAAAACTTACATCATGCAGGATCTCAGGCGCAGATCTTACTACAGAGATCCTGCTGGCATGGAGAAAAGAACAACTCCCGGAGGAGATTCAGGACTTTCTAAAAATGTGGGATTAGCAGATCAGGATCTTGTCCACACACAATCCCTGTCAATCTCTTCCAGACTCGTCACTCCACACATTTTCATCGTATCTTCCAGTTCTGTTCCCAGCTTTTCGATATAAGATTTCACGCCTTCTTCTGCGCCTCCGTATACAGCTGTCACAAATGGTCTTGCAATGATCACTGCATCTGCTCCCAATGCAAGTGCTTTAAATACATCCACACCACTGCGGATTCCACCGTCTACGAATATCTTCATAGAATCACCTACTGCCAGTGCAATCTCTTCCAGAACTTCTGCTGTCGCCGGGCACTGATCCAGTACACGGCCGCCATGATTCGATACTACAATTGCAGATGCTCCCGCCTCTTTTTTGCTTTCAATGCTCCTTTGACGGTCATAACACCTTTCACAATAAATGGTGTGCCTGCCATCTTCGCAATCTGACGGAGTTCTTCTACCGTCTTACTTCCTGCCGGTGGTTCCATATTCTTAAGAAACGGAAGCCCTGCTGCATCAATATCCATCGCCACTGCGAGGGCTTTCGATTCATGTACCATCTCCATCTTCCCGGCAATCACATCCAGATTCCATGGTTTCACAGTCGGGATTCCGATTCCATCTGTTTTCTTAATCGCTTTTGTTGCTGCAACCATCACATTACTGTCCACGCCATCTCCTGTAAATGCAGCAATTCCGTATTTTGCACAGGAAGATACCAGAATATCATTATATGCCACATCATCCAGGCAGTCTCCATAATGTAATCCTACTGCACCAACCGGACCTGCAAAAACGGATATTTGAATTTCTTCCCGAAGAGCTCCAGTGATGTATCCACCGGTTTATTCTCGGCAATTGTATCCATCTGTACACGGATTTCCTTCCATTTGTCATAATTGCGGATAGCTGTATCCCTACTCCCTTTGCGCCCGGTCCCGGCATCTGGTTCTTACAGGCACGTCCGTTACACTCCGGACAGGCTTTGCAATAATTTCAATACGTGTTCTTGCATTTTCTATACATTCTGAATAATTCATATTTTTTCTCTTTTCTTTCGTTTCCTAACATCTTCCACAGTTTCTGCAGGGATTACATCTTAATTTTTTCAGTTTTAGATTCCAGTCTTGAATTTCCGGTAACTTTTCCCCGGTTATCCACCTTTTCATCCCATAATGATCTGAAACCGTAACTTTATCCCCATTCCACTCAATCTCCAGTGGATACAGTGTAATATTTTCAGGATTCATACAGTTCTGATGAAGTCTTGGTGAATACACTTCTTCTCCCCAGGATACGGCCTGATCTATTGTCCGAATCCGTATATGCGTCTCACTGATACGTAAAATCTCCGGTCCCGCTGCACAATGATATCTTTCAGGTATTTCATTCTTGAAAACAGAAATGATTCCTAACGGCGTCCTGATCTTTTCATTCTTTTCATCTTAATATCCGATCTCCTCCAGAATCCGCTCAACAAGTCTCACATTTTTCAGCGAAAATTCTTCCGTAACCGCCGGCTTCTCATTTTCATCGATACATCTGCCAAATTGTTCTACCTCCAAGCGATAATTCTGTGGAACTTCTACCGTCTTTACTTCTTCCTGCCCCTCAGCCGTACGAATCGTATAGCTTAATTCTCCATCACCATTGAATGAAAATTTGGTTCCGGTAATGCTTCCCTTCGTTCCATCTATCTCCAGACGATCCAGTCTCCTGTCCTGATCCGTTGCAAGTGTCATGCCACAGGTAAATGCTGCTTTCTTTCCATCTGCGAATTCCATGACCACAGAAGTCAGCTTATCGATCTTTTCTTCCGAAAAGATTGCGGAAGCCTCGACTTTCGCTGGTTCTTCATTCAGAAGTCCTAACGTCAGGCTTGTGCTGTATACTCCAAGATCGTATGTACACCCTCCGAGAGTCTCCCGTCTCATCCGGATATTTTCCTTATTATAATCTGATGTGATAAATGCGGAATCTATATAACGAACTTCTCCTATCGTTCCATCTTCTATCTCTTTCTTAATTGCAGTGATATATGGACTGTGCTGATACGCAAAAGCTTCCATAAGATATACATGATTCTCTTTTGCCGTGTCAAATAATTCTTTTACCTGCTTTTCACACGGTGCAAGCGGCTTCTCACACAATACATGTTTGCCGCTTTTCATAGCTTTCACGGCCCACTCATAATGTAAAGTATTTGGCAGCGCAATATATACCGCTTCCACTTCCGGATCATCCAACAATTCTTTATAACTTCCATAGGCTTTTTCAAATCCGAATTTTTCTTTAAATTGTTCAGCTTTGTCTATGCTTCTTCCGGCAATTGCATATAATTCGCAGTTGTATGCCTGTATCATTCCCGGAATGGTACAACTTCTGGCAATTCCGGCAGTTCCTATAACGCCCCCCACTTGATTTTTTCATTGTTTTACGCCTCGCTTTATGTATGATAATTTTATTTTAGCACTTTTGGAAACATTATCCTACTAAAAAAATGTACCTTTTATCCTTATTACTCGGGTACTGAAATTTACTTTTTCAAATCAGCCATTTTCATATTTGGGGAATACTTTGTGCTGTACATAACGCCCCATACCCCACTTCCTCATTCGGATACTCGTCAAATCCCGGTACTTTTTTTCGCTCCACGTCTCAGATACGCCTTCACTTTTTCCCCATATAGATATGGATCGTTTCCTCTCACAATCCCCCATTCCATCAAAAGCGCTGCACTTCCTGTCACAAATGGCGTGGCAAAGGATGTTCCTGTAAATGCCGCATATCCTCCGCCCACTGTTGTTGTCATAACTTCCACTCCCGGTGCCACAAGATCCGGTTTCACCATATTTGTAAGTCTGGTAAATCCTCTTCCCGAAAAATCCGCATATGCAAATGTCCTTGCGTCATATGCTCCTACGGATATTGCACGGGCTGGCAGAAGATGGAATTGTGAGCGTCGTAGCATCTGTTGGAAACAAGAATCCTGTTCCACGGTTCAATACATTGTCGCTTGGAAGCCACATTTCATATTGTCCTGTCACAATCTTCCCGGCACTTAGAACAATTCTCCATATTCCTTCTGTCAGATAACTTTCTACCGGAAGCAGATCTATATAGATTTCCTGGGAAATGCTGTAAGGACTTGGTTCCCCCATAATAAAGCAGTATTTCTGTCTGACCAATTCGGAAGCGATGTGGTCCCAATATCTCCGGTACCGGTCCGACCTGCACTCCCGATGGATTGATGATCGAAATCTCTATTTGATCCGTATATTCTTTCCATATCTGGATACTGATCGATGACTGTCTGCTCTGAATTGCAAGCTGAATTGTCTCTTCTCCTTCTGAAATAATTCTACCGGAAGTATGCCCGGCACTTGCCGCTTCATTTCCGGTTCCGATGCAAAATACACTCTTCCATATATTGGACACATCATCGATATACCGCTCCAGAAGTGTCGTCCCGTCATGTCCGCCGTATGTATTCCCAAAACTGATATTCACAGCTACAGGCATCCGAAGCTCCAGTGCCTTTCTTATTATATAATCGATCCCCATCATTAGCTCTGTCGTTCTTGGGAATCCTTCCTGTATGGGATTACCAAGTTTTACAACGATCAATTCACTCTGCATGGCAACTCCGGCATAACGTCCTCCACTGTTGCTTCCATTTCCTGCTGCTACTCCCGCCACTGCCGTACCGTGTCCGGAAATGTCCTGGCTTCTCACAAGCCTTCTCTGTTCTGATACAGTTTTTGCATTTAATGCTTCATCTATTTGTCCTTTCGTATACTCCACACCGATGCTGTATCCAACCGGTGCTGTTTCCCCATCTGCCGGATTCAGAGACTGATCCACAGATACCGAATCCTCGTGCTTCCGTCCGCATTTCGAAAATCTATATTCGCATAATCGATTCCCGAATCTATGATTGCAACCAATATTCCCTGTCCATACAGAGAAAGGCGTGTATCCTGTACCGCATTGATACAAGACACACGCCTTCCTTCTGCTGCCTGAAAGAACAGCCGTTTTGGTTTTTCTACATATTCAACTTCCGGAATTTCCGATAAGATGTCGATTCTGGATTCTGTAATTCGGATGACTGCATATTCATTTTGAAGTTCTGTTACTTTGGATGCTATCTTCTGACTCGATCCAGATTTACGGAATATTTGATGATCAGATCCCATTCCCGGTCAAGCGGATCATATCCAACATTTAAATTCAAAGGATTTTTCCCGCTCATCTTCCGCGGAATTCAGTGCAAGATTTAAAAGATTTTCTAGTTTCTGACTGGTCATACATTAACTCCAGATGCTTTTTGTTATTAATATATGTGCTTTGTAAGCCATAGGGGACACTGAAAAAGCCACTTTTCACGTCCCCTATGGCGTCATCACTTCTCCAGCACTCGCCCCCTGCCCCGGCAAAATCATTAATATTCTGAATCTGCACCAGTTCTCGGTCGAATATCTCTCTTGCTGCCTCTCTGGATTTTGCACTTCCCATGAAGATTCCTATGACCTGGATTCCTTTTGCTTTAACCTCTGAACTTCCCTTGCTGTATCCTCTATTGCCGGCTGGTCAGTATATTCCTTGTTCGTATAAAAAGCTCCCTCACCGATATTCTGGTCGTCCATAGGGTTTGCATCCGTCAGTACAAGTAAAATTCTTTTTGCTTTCTTACTTGCTTCCATCAAATATCCTGCTGCACGCAGAGCCAGTCCGTCCCGGTTATTTCCTGCCGCAACATATCCGAATAATTCATTTCCAACCTGTTCTTCTTCATAATCTTTAAAGATCCGCATCACCGTAAAGCCCCGGATACTGCAATAGGAATATATCTGTGCCGGTATTCCACACTCTTCAGACTTTCTGCCAGGACATATGCCTGCGCCGCAATCTGTTCCTGCATCTGCTTTCTGGAAGACGATGCATCGATCAGCATATCGACTGAAAATCCAGGAATCTCCACTTCTTCTTTCCGTTCGAATACTCTTGGATTATCCAGATAAACTGCTTTCCATACTTCTCTCGGATTGATCTTCCCGTGCGTTGCCATTTCTGGAAATGTCTCGTCCTGTGTCTCCAGACAGATGCGTAATTTCTCTGTAAGTTTTCTTATACTGTTTCTGTATATTGCACGATTCTTCTCATAATACTGTTTATTTTTCTCATATTGCTGGGCAGATTCTTTTTGAAATTCCAGGATTTCCTGTCTTTCTCGTTTTCTTTCTATTTCCGAAAGTTCTTTTAATTTTGTTTTGCTCTTCTGCTTTTCTTTCCATCCTGATCTTCCTCTTGTAAAGAGTACATGACAATTCTTATGTTTATCCACACATATCTCCCGCTCTATTCTTTTTCCTGCTCAGTCTGCGGGTACATATTCTTGCCAAAGCAGGCTTCTACATATATTCTTGCCTCCCACGGATCATTTTTAATGAGAACTGCACCAGATAATGCTTTGACCGCTCTATAACTCCTGTTTTTTTCCTCACTGCCAACGTCTTTATCTTCATAATACTTCGCCCGTACATATGTGGCACTCACTTTTCCAACAGAATGGAATGCTCCGGCAACTTTCTGAAGAAAGTAAACACCTTTTTTTCGCAGCTTTTGACGGACGATAAGAAAAATATTTCCACAGATTCTCTCGTGTCTGTTCCAGAATCTCATCCGTTGTCATCTCTTCCGTATAGGAAAATGCATGCAGAAGTTCTTCCTCTTCTGTAGTTAGTTCGGATGGCTGTCCCAAAATTTCTCTGCAATGTGCATTCCGGATTTGTTCTATCCTTGCATATTCTTTATAATTCCTGTAACGGTTCAGATTATCCAGCGCATACTCCCTTCGCAGTTCTTCCATTACTGATCTTATTTTTCTTTCTTTTTGGTACAATGCATTCTCAAGTCCGATCCAAAGAAGACCTTCATACAGTTCCCGGTCTTTTCCTCCCAGCTGATTAAAAAATCATCTATTTTCTCCTGATCGTACCATTTTGTAAGTCAGACCGATAATCAGATTCAGATACATATCTGCCGTTCCGTTCGATGCAAATGCAAGGAAAAGTGGTTCAAGTTCATAATTTTCTGCTGCCGCCCATATAAAATTGCATGCTCTTTTTGCTTCTCTTAATTCTTGTTCTTCTATTTCCGCCATGCTATAACACACTACTTTCCTGCTACTTCACAAACAAATCTTTCTTCACCATTTTCTTCGAGATTCTTGTACGAATCGTATCACGAATCAGGGTCTGTTCATAGGTATCAAATGTTTTATTGGTAATTCCCATATCCAGTGCCGTAAATATATCAAGTCCTTTTTCCATCAGACCGACTGCTCCTAAAAGACCACGCAGATCCAGAGCCTTGGAAGATATCTCTCCATTTTTCACATTTCTTATGTAATTCCAGAAACATAAATGTCAGTTCTCCTGCTCCTTCTTCCTGATGTCCGGATAATGCTTTCTTATTAATTTAATCAGACTTTCCTTTGAAATCATCGGCATCTGGATTACGACAAATCTGGATACCAGTGCTTCATTCAGTTCTTTTGTACCCGCATATCCGTAGTTCATCGTTGCAATGAATCTTGTCGCCGGATGTAATTCCATACGTTCGTATCCTGGAACATCAATCGTCCGCCGGAAGTCCAGTGTCGCATGAAGTACTGCCATTGCTTCACTTTTTGCCATGTTGATCTCATCTAATATGGCAAATCCACCGGCTTTTGCCGCTGTATACACCGGCCCCGGTCTGAAAGATACCTCTCCCCCACGGAATGTATCCATACCAATCAATGAAGCTGCATCCATATTCACATGAAACGACACATCCCACCGTGGTCTTGCAAATACTCCCGCCAGATTCTCTGCAAACAGACTCTTTCCCGTTGCTTTCGGACCTGCCAACAGAATATTCTCTCCACACAAAATTGCGGTAATTGCCTGCTCCCAGACTTCTTTTCCATAGTAAAATTGTTCCAGTTTCGGAATTCTTGAACCATATTCTTGTTCTACCGGGTATGTTTCCCTATATTCTGTTATCTCACGGATCAGATCATCTCTGATTCCAAGTTCTCTTAATTTTTCCAGCAATTTCTAAGGCTCCCTTTCTGAAATGTTGTTATTTATAGATATACACTATCCACTTCTCCATATTTTATTACTTAAAAATACACGAATCAAAGATTTTCCCTTTTTCTTACAAACTACAGAAATTTCTTCACCGCTACCGAAGCATTTTACTTATATTCTATTCTACTATATAATAAAAACAAGAAAACTATTACATAGGAGGAATCGCCGATTATGTCGACAAAAAAAGCCAATCTGATTCTTACAACCTGCTCTATGGCATGGGGAACTTCTTATATATTTATGAAACTTGGAATTGAGGGACTTTCCCCTGATGCTGATGGCTCTGCGTACAGGAATCGCATTTCTGATTCTGGTACTTATATTTTTCAAAAGGTTACTGAACGTTAATAAAAGACTTTTACTCTACAGTGCCATCACCGGCTTTCTGCTTTTTACAAACCTTACGCCAATCCTTTACGGATTAAATACGATCACTGCTTCTCAGAGTGGATTCATCCTCAGCACCACCGTTGTGCTTGTTCCGGTCATTCATGCAGTTATTTCCCGGAGACTTCCGGCGCATCATGTCAGGCTTGGAATCATTATCGTATTGATCGGAATGGTACTCATCAACGGCGGTGATATATTTGCTGTCAAGCCCGGAACGCTGCTTTGTATGCTTTCGGCTTTCAGTTATTCAATCAATATTGTATTAAACAGCTATTTTACCAGACAGGTAGATCCACTTGCACTCGGAGTCTATCAGCAGGGCTTTACCTGCCTTTATTCCATAATCGGTCTGCTGGTGTTCGGATCCCCGATATTTCCGAACACCGCGTTGGACTGGATCTCCGTTCTTGGACTTGCTCTTTTTTGTCCTCAGCTTACGGATTCGTTGTACAGACTGTTGTGCAGCAATATACAACACCGGAGAATACCGGATTCCTGTTCTCCCTGGAACCGATCTTTGCAGCGATTTTTTCCTTCATCTTCCTGCATGAGAAGCTCACAGAGATGGGATATCTCGGGGCCATTTTCATTCTTGCAGGAGTGTTTACCGCTATCGATGCCAAAAAGTACGGTAATGGAATTAATCACCGGAAAATCCGTTGCAGAAGTTACATCAAAAGATAGCAGAAAATCCGTTGTCTTATCCTGATATGTTCCCTTTACCGGAACTCCAGTAAAACAGGACATACCATTGACTGACAACGGATTTTTATCTTTTCTACAAAATCTCTGCTTCTAATTTTCTATAAATCGCATCTGCAAGAATCTTATGACTCTGTCCATCCATATGCTCCTGATCTGCTTCCGACGGACTCGCATAATCTGCTGCCCGCATGAATCGTTTGCCATACTTTCCGGCCACTTTTTCATATACCGGTTCTAATTTCTTTGATACTTCTACGGATTCTGGCGAAAATTCCTGATCATATCCGTCCTGCCATACCTTTTCTCCCAGATAGATCGGAGATATCACAAGAACCTTCATCTTATCTGCATACTGATTAATCTGTTCAAGTAGCCTTGCAATTCCTTTTCCGATGATTTCTGCTGACGCTCCGAATATGGTTTTGCAGTCATTCGTTCCAAGCATCAACACGACTGCATCCGGCGTGTGCGTCTCCAATAATGTCGGAAGCAATTCTGTTCCCCCGTCTTCCCAGGCGAAGCGGATCTTCAAATATGGTCGTTCTTCCACACAGACCTTCCTCAACAATTCTAATATCTCGGTCCGCCAGTTTTTCCTGTAAGATTCCGGTCCATCGTTCTTCCCACGAAAAACGCTTTCCGGTCTCTCCATCTAACCCCACGTATTCGAATCCCCAAAGCATAATATCTGTTTCATTACTTCCTGCACCTGCCTTCTGAGCTCTTTTATCTTTTAATAACTGAAGTTTAACACCGTTTTCCTATTAAATCAATATGTTTTATATGTTTTCTGTGTTTTTGCTTTTCATCCTACTTTCATTCATGTTATACTATCTTATAGTTTGTTCGTACCAATCATACAAGGAGGAATTCAACATGAATGAAAGATTAAAACAACAACTTGATTTCATTCTCGAAATTGATAAAGAAAAGAATATATTACGACAGACCCACCTCTCCGGACACGGAAGGCGCGAAAATGATGCAGAGCATGCCTGGCATATGGCAATCATGGCATACCTGTTAAAAGATTATGCCAATGAACCCGTCGATATCGCAAAAGTTATGATCATGTGCCTGATCCATGACATTGTGGAAATTGACGCCGGAGATACTTATGCCTACGATACAGAAAGATTAAAGACGCAGAAAGCACGTGAAGATGCTGCCAAAGAACGGATCTTCTCACTGTTACCAGAAGATCAGAAAAAGAACTGACTGCACTCTTTGATGAATTCGAAAATTACCAGACACCGGAATCCAAATTTGCACATTCCCTGGATAACCTGCAGCCATTGCTTCTCAATAACAGTAACGGCGGTGGCGACTGGCGTGAGCATCAGGTTACTTCCGAACAGGTATACGGAAGACAACGGAAAACGCAGCTGGGATCTGAGACTTTATATAAAGTAACAGACCAGATACTCAAAGAAAATATAGAAAAAGGAAATATTAAGGAATCATAAGCAATGTTTTTTTCTTTCTACAGGACCTGCCACCGGCAGTCCCTGTAGAATGCATAATAAACAAAACATCATATTATTTTTCTATTAATACCTTTTATTCTCTCCTATAATATTAATTTCTTCCTGCTCTCTATTAATTTAAAATAGAAAACGCCATAACCACAATCCCAAGAACCACTAATATCACACCCGTCGCCCGGTTCAATGTCTTCGGTGTTGCCTTATTCGCAAATACTGCCGCAATCCTTGCCCACAACAGTGTGAACACAATACATAAGATCCACACCGCTATATTCGGCATTCCCCGATTGCAAAATGCGAAACTGCACCGGTAAAGGCAGTAAATGTCATGATGAACACACTCGTTCCTACCGCCGTCTTAAGCTCATAGCCCAGGACAGAGGTCAGGATCAACAGCATCATCATGCCGCCGCCTGCACCGATAAACCCGCAGATAAAACCGATCATCACACCACAGATTAACGACTGCACTGTACGTTTCTTCGGCGATACTTTTTCCATGGCTTCTTTTTGTTGTCATGACGGGTTTTACGATGAACTTAACGCCGAGCAGGAATGTCATAAATACCGAGAAACTGCCCATCGTTGTAGATGGTACCAGACTGGACACATAACTTCCCACAACGGTAAAGGCAAGTACACTGACCATCATGATCAGACCATTCTTCACATCCAGATTCTTATTTTTTCCATAGGTATAGGCAGATACTGCGCTTGCAAGTACATCTGATGAAAGTGCAATTCTGACTGCCATATATGGATCCATTCCAAGAAATGTGATCAGCATCGGACTGATCACTGCCGCCGCACTCATTCCTGCAAATCCGGTTCCGAGTCCGGCTCCCATCCCCGCGAAAAAAATGTTACGATAATCATTAATATTGTATTCATCTAGTTCTTTTCCTCCAACATCTTCTCTATATTCGCTTCCATATGCGCCATTCCTTTTTGAAGAGCTTTTTTGTATCTTCATCCATTCCTTCAAATAGTTTTTCAACGAACGACTGCTGAAGTTTCTGTCCTTCTTGGATAATCTCTTTTGACTTTTTCTGTACAGATCAGATTGACTTTTTCTTCGGTCACCTTCTACACTTTTCCGCTCCAGATAGCCTTCATTCACAAGTTTATCCACATTTACCGATACAAGATTGGCTTTAATTTTTCGTATTTCTACGATGTCTCTGGCAGTTTTGTATTCTGGGTTGTTCGCCAGGAAAAGTAAGATGTCAAATGCGGTCTGTGGAATATTCAGTTCATGACATAACGGTTTGCAGGTCTCACTGTATGCCTTTGACAGCTTTTCTGCAAATTCGATTCCTGTGTTCATATATGTAGCTCTCCTTTTATTTCAATTTTGAACTATTCATTTTGTATTAATATAACACTTAGAAATAATTTTGTAAAGTACTATCTGATATGCACTTATATGCCAGTGCAAAGCAAAAGCCTTCCGAGTACCGACTCAGAAGGCTTTCCTGCTCTTTAAAAATGAGCTGTTTTATTTCGATTACTATATTTCCATCATTCCGGACATAACACATCCTCCAACTGCTCCACATTTTTTTCATATCATTCCACTGTTCTTCATCGAACTTTATTCCGCCTATTCCATACACCGGAATGCTGACTTCCCGGCAAACTTCTTTTAAGAATCCCAATCCTCTTGGCGGTAATCCCCTCTTACAATCTGTCGCATAGATATGCCCTGCCGTAAGATAGGAAGCTCCCAATTGCTCTGCTTCTTTCGCTTCTTCTACAGAATGTATAGAAATTCCAATCTTTGTAAATTTTTCTTTTCTTCATCAGCTATTTTTGCAAAATCGGAAGTGGCAGATGTACAGATGTACATCCCAGTTCTAGTGCAGTCTTCCAGAAATTATGAAGAATACAAGACACCTGATAACGGCGGCAAATATTCATTACTTCTTTTGCCAATGTCCCATATTCCTCTTCTGTCAGATCTTTTTCTCTTAAGATCACAGCTTCCGGATGTATCTTGCAGACTCTTTTCTATCTGCTCTAAAAACGGGCGGTTGCATAATTTCCGATTGCTGACTGCAATGATTTTAAAGTCCTGATTGTTTACAGATTTTATCACTGACAACTCCTTTCAGCTGTATTCGGCATGTTTTTAACACAAGATACTCCCTGTTACACATAGATATAATCACTCATCACCGGCTGAAGATTGTGTTTCAGAAGTGCCTGATAGACCTCATCTACCGAACGTCCATCCGAGATTTCAAACTGATCGTCACCCTTGTCTTCGATATCTTCTACATGACTTCCGATACCGGTACTTACACCAGCAGATATCTTCGTTGCCGCAATACTTACCAGATTATCGCGGACTCTTTCACACTCTCGTGTCGAAACCGTGATGCTTGCAAATGGCATAAACAGACGATATGCACAGACAACCTGCAGAAGCTGTGGCTCATGAACATCCATCGGATTGATTCTGTCATTATTGATGATTGGCCGAAGTCTTGGGCAGGAAAATGCAATTTCTGCATGAGGATATTTTCTCTGCAAAAGATATGCGTGATATCCGGTGGCAAAAGCATCCTTACTGAAATCATCCAGTCCCAGAAGTGCTCCGAATCCAACTCCACGCATGCCGCCTTTCAATGCTCTTTCCTGTGCATTTACACGATACGGGTAGATTCTTTATGCCCTGCAAGATGAAGTGTCTCATATTTATCTGAGTTATATGTTTCCTGAAATACCGTTACATAATCTGCCCCACATTCATGCAGATATGCATATTCGTCTGAATTTACCGGATAAACCTCCAGACCAATAACTTTAAAATATTTTCTGGCGATCTTACATGCTTCACCGATGTATTCTACTGTAGATTTGTTACGGCTTTCTCCTGTAAGAATCAGGATTTCCTGCAGTCCTGTCTCAGCGATCGCCGCCATCTCTTTTTCGATCTCTTCCGCATTTAACTGTGCACGGTTGATTTTGTTATGGCAATTAAAACCACAGTAAATGCAATAGTTCTCGCAATAATTTGCGATATAGATTGGTGTGAACATATAGACACTGTTACCAAAATGTTTTCTCGTCTCGATCTGCGCTGCCTGCGCTATTTCCTCCAGAAATGGCAGTGCTGCCGGTGACAATAACGCCTGAAAATCTTCCGGTGTGCGCTCTGCATGTGCCAGTGCACGTTTTACATCTTCTGCTGTATATGTATTATAATCGTAAGCTTCCATCGCTGTTACGACCTGGTCGAGGATCTCTGATCCGATATCCTCCATACCCGGAAGATAAGTCATGTGATCGATCCGGTTCTTCTTCTGGTCTTCCAGAATCTCCTCGCTTAAAATACTTTCATTAATATGTGTATCTTCATGATTTGTTCCCATTTGTCGTGCCTCCTAATCCTGCAGAAATCCGGTCAGCGGTGAAGATGCACTTGCACCACGCTCAATCGTTCTTCCAAGTCCGGAAAGGTACGCACTTCTGCCCGCTTCGATTGCTTTCTTAAATGCTTCTGCCATCGCCGGTACATCTCCTGCTGTTGCGATTGCCGTATTTGCCATCACTGCGGCTGCACCCATTTCCATTGCCTCGCATGCCTGGGACGGGCGCCCGATTCCGGCATCTACGATGATCGGAAGATCAATCTCATCAATCAGGATCTGGATAAATTCTTTTGTGCTAAGCCCTTTATTTGATCCGATCGGTGCGCCAAGCGGCATGATACATGCTGCACCGGCATTTGCAAGATCTCTTGCAGCATTCAAATCTGGATACATGTACGGCATAACCACGAATCCTTCTTTTGCAAGAATTTCTGTAGCTTTGATCGTCTCATAATTATCCGGAAGGAGATATTTCGAATCTCTTACCACTTCCACTTTGACGAAATTGCCACATCCGACTTCTCTGGAAAGTCTGGCAATACGTACCGCTTCTTCTGCATTTCTGGCTCCTGATGTATTCGGAAGAAGTGTCACATCTTCCGAATATAATCCAGAATATTTGCCAAACCGCCTTCATTTGCACGACGGAGTGCCAGTGTGATAATCTGTGCCCCTGCTTTTTCCACACATGCTTTCACCAAATCCAGTGAAAATTTTCCTGAACCTAATATAAAACGAGAAGTAAACTCTTTTCCTCCAAGTGTAAATGTATCTGTATTTTTTTATTTCTTTTTTATCCATAATCAGGACCTTCTTTCCTATTATTTTCTGCTCATGCTTTTTATTTATCTATCTTTTTTGCGGCATGAATCTTATGTTTCTTACCTGTCTTCCTACACATCCTCTTCTCCAAGGATCAGACGTGTGATCATATTCGCCTCATGTGCTGCCCAGATTGCAACTCTTGGTGCCATAAGACCATTCCCATAAGTTGGTGCCGTCTCGCGGTCTCCGCACAGGTAAAAGTTCTTCATTAACTTCTGTGTGCGAATCGTATTACTGCTTCCGTATCCTGCCATACCGGTTGCCGATACCAGTTTCTTTTCGGAAAATGTTCCAGTATTCCATTCACCAGCATTGCCTTCGCCTCTGGATTATCGAATGCTTCACATACAATAGGCTCGTCACGAAATAGTGTCTTAAGATTTTCTTCTGTGACTTTCACACAGTCTGTATAGATATCCAGATACGGATTAATTTTTAACAGTAATGATTTTAACGCATCTGTTTTATACATTCCGATATGCTCCATAAAGTACTGCTGCCGGTTCAGGTTCGTAATATCTACTACATCAAAATCTATCAGATGGAGATGTCCGACTCCGATTCTGGCAAGTGCATATGCCACATTTGATCCCAATCCGCCAAGTCCGGCTATCGCAACCCTTCCTGCAGACAGATGCTTCTGCTTTTCCGGAGAATGTCTTTCATTAAGCGCAGCCATAATCTCTTCTTTACTAAGTACTTTTGCGTTCGCATTTTTCGTCATATTTTCTGATACGATTTCTCCCATGAATGTTAGCCTCCTCCTACAAATGTCACAACTTCCAGACGGTCGCCGTCTTTTAACATGGTATCGGAATAACTATATTTTGGAAGAATATCTCCGTTTAACTCTACAGCAATTCTTTTTACCTGATACTGATTCTGCTCCAGATATTCTGCAACAGTCGTATCCTCTGTCAGATTGATTTCTTTTCCATTTACGATAATCATGTATGTTCTCCTTTCCCGGATATATACAGCGAACTTGCCACTGACAACTTCTCTTGCATACTTTAGTATGAAAAAAGAGTTCACGAAGTAAATACACCCGTGGTGGTGCACCCCTTCATGAACTCTCGTTCACTCTCAACTTATCCGATATTCAATTGTTCCTGATTTCCGTCACATAGTAAAAAAAGAGAGCTACCAACTAAATGCATCTCTCCTAAAATCTACGTTATACATTCCTACGTTGGCATTATCCAAATCAGGTATATGGGTCGAAGTTCTTAACTTCCTCTCAGCCTGGTACACAAGCTCCCCGTGTTTTATCTACACATTTAAGTATAAGAACTCATACACGAAATGTCAACTCATTTTTATTCATTTCTGACTTTTTTCGAAACAACTATTTTTATTCATTCTATTTATTATCAAAAGTAATATTCCGTACCATATTTCTGTTAATCAGCTGTGTCCCTTTCTTTGTATCAACCTTTACCCACTGTATATCTGCGTCCATGAGCTTTCCTTTGATTGCTCCTACTTCGTTGAACAGACTTATCGTACATTCTTTTCCCATATACTGATCTAACATTGAACCATCCATATCTTCTTCCATCCTTTCTCCATTTACGATCGTGATTACATTATTTGCCGCCTGTACTGCCATCACTGTAACCATATTCAGGTTATTAATCGCTACCATCGTTGCAACATCCATGTAGTCCACCTCCATCTTTTTTGCAGGTCTTGTTATCAGTATATCATACTTCCAGATGATAGAACGATTTTAATGCTCACACCCATTCCCGCTGCCGCCATCGCATATGTTGCCTGAATATCCATTGTCGAAAACTGTACATTCGGCTTAATCCCATGCTTATCCAGATAACGTGTTCCATCAATATCTAATCCTGTTCCGTAAGCTTGTTACCGATTTCGCAGGAGGCAAATCCACACTGTGGACTTAAATAGAGATTTTCTAATGAAACATATTTGGACGCTTCTTTTTATTCTTGCAATGACTGACTGCTTGTCTTCAAGCTTCGGTGTCTTGGTGGTAACAAGTCCTAATACCACCTTCTTATTGCCGGTTATTTTTGCCAGCGGTGCGAAACCACCGGAACGCTCATCATCATATTCCAGATAATAAGCATTGACATTCTCCTCTCCGAATAACAAATCTGCTACTCCGTCATATGCGCCGGAGCTGAAGAAAGTAGAATGATAATTTCCACGGCATACATGGGTGTTGATGGTCAGGTCAGCCGGTGCCTCTTCTACTACCTTATTATTTAATGCAAGGATAACCTTCTTATATTCTTCCAATGCTTCTTCCCTCTTCTTCCGGATCAACCGACTATCTACAGAAGCTGCCACCGGCAATTTTTCTTACATATTTTGACATCTATATAGCCTGCCACCGCCACCCTTTCTTGTATACTTTGGCATAAAAATCTCAGATTTCACTTCTTTATTATATCACAATCATATATCCGCTATATTAATTATAGCTTTCACTTATCTTTATCACAGTTGTATAATTTATTCGGATGAAAAAATATGAAAGGAAGCGCTTTATTATGGAGGAAAAAACACTTTTTCCCAGAGAAGAAAAATCAGAAATCTTATTTAAGAAAATATCCGAAGATAAATGGGCATGTGAAAAACTGATGGAAACATTCTGCAGTTATTTATTCAGTAACGATGGGGTAGACCTTCCCGATTCTCCGTCATCTACAGAATTCGCACAGGCTCTTTTTAATTCTTATCGCAATCAGGATTTATCTGCGTTTCTGATGGCTATCTGTCAGAATACAGTCTTTGATCTTTTAAGAAATGCATTCCTGATTCCCTATCGGTTCAATGCGGACGGAAAAACAGAATCCGATGATCATGACAGATGAAAACGGAATGTTACTTCCTGAATATAAGAGATCGATTCATGAACGGGAATACCGTCATTTCCATGAGGTATATACAGATCTCGGAGCTCAAAGAATATTTTTCTGGCACAGGCATACCGCTACAGCCATTCTTATACATCCGACGATATGGAACCGGAACAAAACATTCTGGAAAAGAATAACGGTGTACTGTTGATCCGTGAATTACCGGATACCGTAAAATTAAAAGAAACCGAAGCAGAAGCTTATTCTGCTATTCTGGATATTGTCATAAAACTTCAGAAAGAGCTTCCTATGTCCTATGTATTCTATGGACAGGATTCTCTTGTTGAAGATAATACCCGTTATGATGAGATCGGAGTTTTCCTTCCGAATTCACATTTCTTAAAAAATCTGGAACGCCACGTTTCCAAAGCAGAGGCGATCATTTATGCAGACAACTAATTCTGACTTTATTGATATTATGGAAAAAAATCATATGGAAATTCCATGGCATGACTACGCCAATGATGACAGTAATGTGTTGATTGCAGAAGCCGGACTGATTGAGAAAGCTTCTGTCATCGGTCGTGTTGGGTTAATCATGCTCTCCTGTGGAACCGGTGCCTGGCGTGTACGGACTTCCATGAACCGGCTTTCCAAAGAGCTTGGTGTAACCTGTACGGTAGACGTGGGATTGATGTCCATTGTATTTAACTGTTTCGATGGAAACGATTGTGTTTCCCAGTCGTTAAGTATAGCCAATACGGGAGTGAATACCTCAAGCTTTACCGCATGGAACAGTTTGTAGATCATTTTCCGGAAGAAGAAGCACATATGACCGGTGAAGATATCCATAAACGACTGGATGAAATTGAAGAAATCCATGCTCTTTATTCACCTGCAAAGCTGGGGCTTGCCGCAGCTCTTGCCTGCTGCGGTTTTACTTTTTTACTCGGAGGCGGACCAGTTGAGATGGCTCTTGCTTTTATTGCCGCCGGGATTGGTAATCTGATCCGTACGAAACTGATCAAACACCATTACACACTGTTTTTGAATATAGCCGTCTCTGTTTCAGCAGCATGTTTTACCTATGCAGTCTTTCTGAAACTTGCGGAACTTGTCTTTCACATTCCGGAATTTCATGAAGCTGGTTATATCTGCTCAATGCTGTTCATCATCCGGGATTTCCATTTATTACAAGCGGGATCGACCTTGCAAAGCTGGATCTGCGTTCGGGACTGGAGCGGCTTACTTATGCAATCATTATCGTTATGGTTGCCACTTTATTTGCATGGATCATGGCTTTACTTCTGCATCTGGAACCGGCCGATTTTACGGCACTGCATCTAAGTGCTGCTGCCCGTCTGATTTTCCGTGTGATTGCAAGCTTTTGCGGAGTATTCGGTTTCTCGATCATGTTCAACAGTTCTCATTCGATGGCGGCAACGGCTGCATTTATTGGTGCCATTGCCAATACACTCCGGCTTGAACTTGTTGATTTCACACATATGCCTCCGGCCGCCGCCGCATTTATCGGGGCTCTGACTGCCGGATTGCTTGCTTCTTTTACTAAAAAGAGTAATGGATATCCAAGAATCTCGCTTACCGTGCCTTCTATCGTGATCATGGTTCCAGGACTTTACCTGTACCGTGCGATTTATAATTTCGGGATTATGTCCCTGACGGATGCGGTTTCATGGTTTACTTCTGCGATTATGATTATTGTGATGTTGCCGCTTGGACTGATATTTGCGAGAATTCTGACCGATCGTACGTTTCGGTATTGTACGTAAAATCTCTCATTTTAAAATCATCAGTAGTTAACAGACATTATCGATTCTTTCGGACCGATGAACAGTCTGTTTCTGCCTGTACCGACAAAAAGGCTGGCACAAATCACGAGAATGCAATCGCAGGAAATCTTAAATAAATCCTTAGTTTCTACAAAATCAGGCACCGGAAACGAGTTTTTCATTTCGCCTCCGATGCCTGATTTTTTTACTTCTGCTCCTTATATTCCATCACAACATTAATAGTCTACGATAGAACTTGTATACATTTTTATTAATTATCTCTTACAGCATATGTGCTCTTAACTCTTCCGGTGTCATCTGAGACAGCATAGCCGGTGCGATATCGAATACGCTTCTTGCTCCTGATTCACCTTTCTTAGAAAGTCTGTGTGCAGCACGTGCATAAGCTACCAGAACACTTCCTGTGAACTCCGGGTTGGAATCCAGTTTCAGAGAATATTCGATCACATGCTTGTTGCCTTCGCATCCTGTCTCACCGGTACGGATCACGAATCCACCGTGAGGCATCTTGCTGTGGTTTTCTTTTAATTCTTCTTCTGTGATAAATGTTACCGTTGTATCATATTCATCAAAAGTAGTTCGGCATTGTCTTGATTGCCTCTTCAATGGCTGCTTTATCTGCTCCTTCTTCTGCTACTACATAACACTCTCTTAAATGTTTCTGTCTTGTTGTCAACTCCGGTTCGCTTCCGCTTCTTACCTGGTCAACCGCTGCTTCAATCGGTACCGTATACTGGATTCCGTTCTTCACACCTTCGATACGGCGGATTGCATCAGAGTGTCCCTGGCTTACGCCTTTACCCCAGAATGTATAAGTGCTTCCCTGTACCAGGATAGACTCTGCATACAGACGATTCAGAGAGAACATACCTGGATCCCAGCCTACTGATATAATACTTACATTCTTTCCTTCTTTTGCTGCTTTATCTACATTTTGCAAAATACTCCAGGGATCTTAGCATGTGTATCAAAGCTGTCAATGGTATTGAATGATGCTGCTACCTTCGGTCCGATTACCGGAAGGTCTGTTGCTGATCCGCCGCAGAGGATCATTACATCGATCTCATCTTTCATAGCTTCCATATCATCAAAGTGCTTTACTTCTGCCCCTTCTGTCTGGATCTTTACACTTGCAGGATCTCTTCTTGTAAATACTGCTTTTAATTCCATATCATCATTACGCTTGATAGACTGCTCTACTCCGCGTCCGATGTTACCGTATCCAACGATACCAATTCTGATTTTTCCCATAATTCTACCTCTGTTTCTTATGATTTGCCGCCTTATTCTGTGGCCGTTTTTATTCACTGATATCAATCATTTCTACTGTTCCTTTACAGTTTTGCACTGTCTTTTCTGCCGTTGATATCTTTGTAAATTATATCATAGATTCTTTTCACGACAATCTTTTTCTTTTGCAAATTTCTTTATTGATAATTTTTTATGTTTCTACTCACAGAGCAGCTTCCGTTTTTCTTATCTTCTGCCTATCCCATCTCATTATAATGCGCATAGATTCCGCCCTGTTTTAACAGCTCTTCATGTGTTCCACGCTCTGCGATTCCATTATCTGCCACTACAAGGATCTCATCCGCATTGCGGATTGTTGATAATCGATGCGCGATCGTAATCGTTGTCCGGTTCTTTGCAAGCTCTTCCAGACTCTTCTGGATCCAGCGTTCGCTCTCATTATCCAGTGCACTTGTCGCCTCATCCAGAATCAGGATTGACGGATTCTTAAGAAATACTCTTGCAATCGAGATTCTCTGTTTCTGACCGCCCGAAAGTCTTGTTCCGCGTTCACCAACAAATGTATCATATCCGTCCGGCAGTTCCATAATAAAATCATGAATGTTCGCTTTCCTTGCTGCGTCTTCAATCTCTTCCATAGATGCTCCCGGCTTCCCGTATGCGATATTCTCTTTAATACTTCCACAGAACAGATACACATCCTGCTGTACCAGTCCGATCTGATTACGCAGACTTTCCAGTGTCAGATCCCGGACATTTTTCCGTCAATCGTAACACGTCCGCCTGTTACATCATAGAATCTCGGAAGCAGAGAGCAGATCGTCGTCTTACCACTTCCCGAAGGTCCGACTAAAGCCACGGATTTTCCTGCCGGAATGTCGAATGTAACATTAGAAAGCACCGGTGTATCATCGTCGCTATAATGAAACGATACGTTTTCATAAGAAACGTGTCCGTTTACTTCATCTATTGATTCTGCGTCCGGTGCATTCACGATCTCCGGCTCGGTCTCTACCACATCCAGAAATCTGCGGAATCCGGACAGTCCTTTCTGCATCATCTCAGTAAGCTCGACCAGAATCTGGATCGGACTGATAAAGATTCCGATATAAAGTGCATACATGGCAAGATCCGCTGCCTCCATCTTCCCATGTGCGATCAGCCATCCTCCGAATACCAGCGTTACCAGATACATCATCCCCTGAAAGAACAGGTTGCCGCTCATAAAGCTTCCCATACATTTATAATTGGCATCCTTGGAACGCAGAAATCCCTGGTTGCTTTTTCGGAACTTCTCCCGTTCAATCTCTTCATTTGCAAAGGACTGTACAACACGGATCCCGGCCAGTGTATCCTGAAGACTCGAATTAACATCCCCGATCTTACGCCGGTTGTCCATGAATGTCGCCTGCATCTTCTTATTCTGCCCGTACGAGAAGAACAACATGAACACTACCAGAACCAGAAGCGGTATTGCCAGTCTCCAGTTGATCAGAAACAGGAATATGAACGAACCGATAATTTTGATCAGCGAAATAAATAAGTTCTCCGGTCCGTGATGTGCAAACTCTGAGATATCAAAAAAGGTCCGATACCAGCTTGCTCATCATCTGCCCGGAATTATTCTGGTCATAATATGAAAATGACAATTTCTCATAATGGTCAAAAAGCTGCTGCCGCATGTCCCGTTCCATATTGGCGCCCATCATATGTCCCTGATAGCTGACATAATATTTACACAGCGCCTGTAAAATATAAATTACAAGAAGCCCCGCTCCGATTGGGAGAAGGGCCTGTAATATACGGTCTGCCGGTTCTGCGAACAAGGTCTTTGTAAGTGTCCGCAATATCTGCGGAAATGCAAGATCTACCAGACTTATAACCGCCGCACAGATCAGATCCAGAAAGAATACCGCCTTATACGGGGCATAATACCGGATGAATTTTTTCATTGTATGCATTGTATATTCCCTGCCTTTTCCTATAAACTCAATCCACTATATTATAGGATATCCGGAAGGAATTGGGAACCATTAAACTCATTTATAAGAAATTTTCTCTATCTCACCACACGCCAAGCATTTTCAGAAGCTCTGTATGCGGATGTGCCTGATCCTTCTGATATACGTCCACATAATTGAGTGCTGCTGCGCCATCCATAAATGCCGGGAAAAGAAAGCCGCACTCCGGTTCTCCGGGCTCATAGTCTCCACTCACCGGACAGATAGCGCAGATCAGATATTCGAACATCTCCTCAGATTCCCCCTGGCGGACATGATCTTTGCCCTTTGCCGGAATGTCATACCTGTCATGAAATACATAGACCGCATAATCTCCCCTTGCCTGATATTGTTCCCCGACAATCTCATAAAAGGTCTCCATTAATGCATCATTTTCAGTCCCACACACGCATTCCCATTAAAAGCTTCCACATACTGTCACCTTTCATCTTCTCACTGGAAAATGCATATTCTTTCAGATTCTGATTCGTATCTGCAAATGGGATTACTTTTTTTGCTATCTGTAAATTTTTTTCTTTCTCATCTGGGCTCAATTTTAAAAATCCCGTGTTAAATGTCCCGTCTATATACCCATCCATGTCCAGATATCCTCCGGCGATTCTGGTCATAGATGTTCTCTTAACTGTCATTCTTCTGGTCAGTGCCAGCATGTCTTCTCTGTTAATCATTTTGTTTCTTTTCCTTTTACTTTCCAATTCTTATCGTTGAAACGAATGTATTCCTTTCACTATCTGCTCATAACAGATGCCGAAATGGTCTGATAATAATTTTCAGAAATGCATAGAACCGCTTCTTTTCCGGTGTCAGTACTTTTTCTTATACAGACTTCCTTCCGTCTCCGTACCATCTGTTTTTACTTCTTTGCTTTTCTCAATATAAACATTTTCTGTATCACGGATTTCCTCATTCAAACGTTTACTTTCGATCACCAGCATCAGTTCCGTGTCCAGATACGTACTCCGCATATCCAGATTGTACGAACCCACAATGGATATATTATCATCTATCAGAACCGTCTTGGTATGTACTGCATGGGCATTCATCAGCTCATATACCGTCGCACCTGTTCCAAGGATATTTTCTTTCTGGTTCAGATAATCCGCACATCCCCATGGATTCGAACCTTTTCCACTGCATTGAGTACAATCTTAAGATCTGCCTTTTCCGATATCTGCTTCAGTTTCTGATACATATAGGAATTACAGATCACATACGGAGTCTGGATGACCACCTCTTCTCCCTGTCCGGCGATATACCCGATCGCCTGAAGAACTTTCGGACTTTTTCTAGCCGTCTGCGTTCCATTATCGATCAGTGTGATCTTATCTGCTTCATATGTATCGTCTTCCCAGTGCTCATAGTTTTCGATATCCGGATACTTCTCTTTTAATGAACGGTATCGTTCTTTCAACTGATGGTATTCGCTTTTTATACTTTTCTTCATAAGATGCAGCATATGTTTTTTTCTTCTTTTTCCTGACCTGTGCTTCATTCCATATGGCATCAAAATATTTCTCGAGTGCCTGCAGCGATTCCCCTTTTCCTTGTGTCTCTTCATATACAAAAATATCCGGTCTACATTAATTCTGGTCTTTTTATCTCCCAGAAAGATATCATTGGTATTGCGTCCTCCCAGCAGATACATCGATTCATCAATGATCAGGTACTTATCATGCATCCGGTAATTCAGACGCATAAGATTCGTGACTGGATTATAGATTCCAACTTCTATATTCTGATGTGCTGCCAGTGCCTGAAACACCGGACTCTTTTCCAGAAAGAGCTTCTGATAGATCCCGTCGATCAATATCTGTACCTGCACACCCTTTCTGCCGCCGTATACAATGCCGCAATGATCTTCGTACCACTGTCATCCGGACGCAGATCAAATGTGGATAACACAATACTTTTTTTCGCATTTCCGATCATACGGAGCCGCCACAACAGAGCCTCTTCATTGTCATCAATACATCTGATCCGCTCTGCATTCTTTTTTCCCGCCTGGTTTCCGCCGACATCCTTCATCGTTTCTTCCGTAAATGTAGTCTGTTCCAGTTCTTTCTCATAAGCTGCATCCGGATTTCTTTTTATCAGCGGCAGAATGATATTCACCGCCAGAATCACAATCAGTATGAATCCTGTTATTTTTGCTAATATACCTATGTACTTTTTCATAACATTCCGGCTTTCCATGTTTTTCTTTTTATATGAGTTGCTGCATATTCTTTTTTTCAATCTCCTGATTCTTTCACTTATTATAACGCAGAATATCCTGTCATAATATAAAAAAGCATGAATTCTATTCAATTCAACTTGTGCTGCATGATATTCTGTATAACCAGACAAAGCCATAGATTGCCAAGAATCGGGCTTTGCATACATTTCCGTATCTAAAATATGCGTAAATTCATGAAACACAATATACCTTGGTATTTCCGAACTTTTTGCATATCCTTAATATATGTTCATCTGTTTTCGTATTATAGTAAGCTTGGGCGGCTGAAGCGAATCCTGCTGCATCGCTTTCCTCAACATTAATTTCAAAAAAATCTATCTTATACTGTGGTAATTTCTCAATTTCCATAAACTCAATACATTCTTTTTCATATTCTTTAATTAAATTTTTAATTTGTATTTCTGTCATATTGTTTTATACCTCATATCAAAGTTAGCATTTCACTTTTAGTATACCATAAAACAATCCCATTCTCATTCTATATATTTTATCCTCAACGATGAAAAGATGTGTCTACACACATCTCTTCCATCTCATTATTTTCAATGTTATAAGTTCTTAATAAAATTCAAATCCTGTTTCCGTAATGCCTTCTGTAACTTTTCGTTCTTTCTCTTCAGTTCCTTATTTTCTCTGCTCAGAGCTGCCACCTTCTGGTTCAGCAGTTCAATCTGTTTTTCCATCGCCATGTTCAGAATTTCTCTCCTTGGATCTATCATTCCGGCCTGTTGCTCTACTGCTTGGTTCAATGTATCTCGGACGGTTGGATTTTTATAAAAGAATCCTCTCGACAATCCAGTTTTCTTCATCAGCTTTGGAACGCTGATACGTTCTTTATTTGCCAGCATATCTTGTATTGCTTGCAATGCCAGTTCAATTTTCTCTTTACTTTTTTCTCTGATTTTCCTCAATCATCTTGTCGTATTTGCTCATATTCTTCACCCCATCCTGCCAGACTCATATATATAATGTCACTCATCATCTGTCTTACTTCTCTGGTTTCGTCTGCCATTCTTTGATTGCTCATTTTCCGGTAATGCTGTACATTATTCAGTCTTTTATGCCCCAATAGTCTCGCTATCGTCCAGTCATCCAGATGCATTTCTGTAAGTTTGACGCCATAGTAGTGCCGGAACATGTGCGTTCCAAACCCGAATAATTCGCCATGATCATCTTTCAACTGCTTTTCCTGTATCATGGACATGACTTTTGTTTTTATAGCCATATACTGCATCGGGCGGTCAGGTTCTTTTTCATTAACAAATATGTATTCTGTATCACCGAACTTTTCCTGTGTATATTCAATAGAACTCTGTAACAGTTTTGCAAGTTCTTTACTGATCGGTTTTTATATCTTTTAGTTTTAACTTGATATATTTCAATCATATCTTGGCCATTTTCTCTCGTCAGACAATCTGGTCTCAGTGTAAGGGTATCTGATATCCTAGTTCCAAGCATCTGATGTATCAGAAGACATCTTGCAATCTGTACATCCATCTGTGTAATTTCCGCATTCAGTCGTTTCATTTCATCATCAGAATACACTCTAAATTCTGCATTTACTTCCGGTGGAATATCCGTATTAATAAATAAATGCTCCAATCTTTCATAGCTGTAAATTTTTCCGATTGTCTCTAACTGTCGTCTTAATGAAATTACATAAGAACTATTCGCACTATGGGAAGTATCTTTTGTTGACAGATGTATCAAAAATTCTTCCAACACTTCTCTGTCTATTTCACTGCAGCTTTTTATTTTGGAATACTCTTTTTGGAGATAATATAAACAGCTTTCTTACATTCTTCCCTGATATCTGGCTGATATATTTTTCTGAAATCCAGTGTTTTTACATTATAAATTGGATTGGATCTGATTTTAATATCCAGATTTTTAGTTCCCAAACATCTTTTTCTATCTCATCCTGTAAATCTTCTGGCTCTAAAAATTTCAGTACGTTTCTGAAATATAATATCGTCACTGCTTCGCCATAGCTTACTGTACCATACAACAATTTTGTGTAAAATCCCACACCAATAGGTTTGTTTTATAAGAAGTTTCAAAGGTCTCAGCTATTTCCTTTTCCGGATAATACTTCAGAAAATAAATTTTATTTTGATATTTCCATTCATATATCCGCTTTCCATTTAGCGTCTGCATTTGTTGATAGATATGTTGTTGTTTTACCGTATCATATATTTTCAAAAATAGAAAGATACAATTTGTGATCGTATCTGTCCTCTTAAATATTGTTCATACGAATTTCGCAAAGGATAATCCATTTCTTCCAGATGCCAGATTTTTCTATCTACCAAAGAACTTTTTTTCAATTTGTTAATTCTTGAATCGCTTTTTATTTTCTTCTCAATATCTACTTCAGATTCTGTTATGTGTTCTGCCTGTTGCAATAAATATATAGGTATTTCTCACACCTCCCTACTCCAGCAGACGTTCCGCCCCATAAATAGCAGTGTGTTGTGCATAAACTCATTACTTGCTTCTATCAGTTCATCATCCAGCCAGTCCCAGATACTTTATAGTCGTATCCAAATGGCTTATGCCCCAATGCCTGACTGATCATTTCCAGTTCCCATCCTGTCTGCTTGGCTATTTGCAAAATAGTGACGTAACACGGGGTGTGTGATTTAACTCCGGTTTTCTTTTCCATTCATCTAAACATATCATATACACTGTCCACTCTTAATGGCTTTCCAATGTTCTACCATGATATTCACAAACAGGTAATCCTGATGTTGCGAGGGATTTTCCGATATTTGCCACAGATAATCCATGAGAAATTCAAACGTATCATTACTTATCTTGGCACTTCTGTATTCCGCATTTTGGCTCTCGCTTCATTTTCATTATCTTCCCGGAAGCATGAACCTTATCATGTGATTCCTATAATCAATATCTTTGACATATTTTACTCCCAGTAGTTCCCAATTCTGTATATGATCTTATTCATGGTCTGTATCCCCTCACATAAATACATTGCACACTCTTCTGTCATGTGGAATTCTTCTTTTTTATCCCATATCTGGTTCTGTGGTTTTCTCCTATGATGTCCAGCACCATACGGATCGTCCCAGACAGTTTTCTTATCTCCGAAGCTTTGGTACTCTTTCCCAAGATAAAAGCAGATTTCCCGGATATCGTCTTAACAGAAACTCTTCCCGAACATCTGCTTTGCCGCATCCGGCAGCGCTTTAATGGGTATGAATGTCCGTTCTCCTGAAGAAGTCGGGAAGAAAGGAATGCGTTGCCAAAATTGCGCTTTCTGGAGTGCAATGCTGGAAGTGGATGTCACGACCGGACGCTGCTCATAGGCATCAGCTGCGGGGAGGACTCTTTTCTCATCCGGGCACAGATGGGCATACGTCTTTGATACCGACACCCGCGTCACGGTGTATGTTTTCTTCCAGCCAGTTTATCCAGCATTTTTGTGGCAACACCGTTCTATTATGCACCGCGTTTCAGCATTTCAGGGGCATGAGGAAAATAGTAATCGAATTTCTCAGTACGCTCTATTGAGATATTCTGTAGCAATACATAATTTGTTACCTGATGCGTGCTGATATCACATCAATACGGCAGCGGTTCTCCCTACGGTAACCATCGATATCGACACATTCTTCCATGATTTCTTATGCGGGAACATTACAGGCGGATGCTTGGCATTGCACCGCTCACGGATTTTTCTAAAAAAATCCTCTTCGATTTCTTTCTTGGCATCTTTTTCCGAGAGTTCTAACAGATCGCATAGTCCTTATATTCTCCATGATAGTATGCATCAAGAGAACTTTGGACGTAGGATTTGGCATCAAAGTCTGGTTGTCTGGAGCAAGCTGATAACAATATACATACTATAATTCCTATACTTATGCACAAAACACAATTCTTCTTTTGCATATTCTCTCCTTCACGCTTTATTTATCTTCAATTTTTATCGAAAATAACATTTTTAAATACTGTTCTATTGACTCCTTTTGAACTTTTCTTTCAATATTATATGGAATGCACATAAAAAACTCCACATAACCATTATCAATAAAACTCAGCAATACTTCTCCATTTTCTGTTAAAAAATGTACATATTTTTTATTACATTTACTTTCAAATTTAATATTCGACATTTGCTTGTATATTTTTTTTGTAATGATTTTTTATGCTTACTTCATCTGTACAATCAGTTCCATCACCTATCAAAAAAGAAATATACAACTTATCATAATCTTCATTTCTATATGTCATATAAGAATCTGTATGACCATCACCAATATTTTTATAATGCTCATTTGGAATCGAATAACTAATTATTTTCCCCTCTAATGTTTCAAATCTTTCTGTTTCATCAATTCTAATTTCACATGGTTCAAACATTTTTTTTATAAACAAGCCCAATTCATAATCCGACATTTCTATAAAATTAATATAATCTTTTTCTTCCGTTTTTCGCGAATATCTATTATTCCGTTCCCATCTTCTAATTTCTAATTCATCTCCATTTTGTTTCAAATCAATTCTTTGATAATTCTTGGAAAATGTTGGAAAACTTTTATATTTTGTTTGTTTCCAAAACTTGTTTAATTGAGATTCGTCTACTTTTGGGGATTCTGCAATTTTTATTCCTTTTCTAATTGCACAGCCTATCTTATCTATTGTTTCTTCAGCCATAATTTCAATTGTAGGTTCGATAGAAATATAACATCCCATAAACCTTTCAATGGCATTAGGCACAATTAAGAAACCATATTTTTGATTATAATATACAGAAATCATATCCGTTTTCTCCTCTCTATTTTAAGGGGAATAAAATATTCCCCTTAAGCTATTTACTTTTGCTATTATTTTCCTACTGTAATAATGAGTTTAACACCTTTATCAATACCATGTTTTGTAGCATTATTAACTGCATTTATCTGAGCTTCGCTTAATGTTACATTTGGAACAACTACTTGTAATTGTCTACCCACTATTTCTTCCGCATTAACAAATTTACCATTAAATGTTTCTCCTATAAATCCTGAAACTTTATTAATGTCCTTGACAATTACCTTTTCCAATTTATTACCATTTTGATAAGTCTTTGCACCTAAGTCTCGGCTTTTAACACTAGTCACAACACCATTTTCTACTTTATCTATGGTCGGGAAATTGTGTCCCAAGTTATTTCCCATAGCTTTGTCAATAATATCTCCTCGCTCTAATGGTGGTTTTTCCCAAGTGCCTTCTGGCAATTTTGTTTCGGTTACTTCTGCAACTAATTTTTTAAACGATTTATCAATCCCATCATTATGGGTACTTCCTGCACTCCTTACTACATTCAAAAGTTTCCCAGCCCCATAACTAAGGCCACCCATAACGCCACCTGTCACTGCTCCTGCAATACCACCGACTAACGTATCTTTTGCTACTTGTTTCAGACTATTTCCAGACAAACCTGAATTCACTGCACTATATGAAGCTCCACCAATAGCTCCAATAACTGCTCCTGAAACCATCGCCGTTCCTAAGCCACCCATTGCTGGCAATGCTGCCAGAACTGCTCCTGCAGCCAAACCGCCTGTTGCAGCAACTACAAGACCAGAAACTGTAACCGCAGTTATACCAATGGCTACTTTTTTCACCGCATTCCAGTCTACTTTTCCAAGCTTATCTGTAATACGATTTGTTGTCGTACACATATGTCGTACCACTTCTGAGCGGATTTCTGCCGTTCTTTCTGAAAC
>VOFH01003618.1_pt1 | contig 33995 bp, 60 predicted proteins | sample 5384091 | NCBI WGS metagenome assembly VOFH01 (sample SAMN12384727, study PRJNA508395) | human gut metagenome | isolation source: healthy gut G | host: Homo sapiens
CAGTGTGCTTCGTTCAGTTACGTGCTGTACTGACCGAACTCAGCCAGAATCTTGGACTCGGTCCAGCCCAGGGCCTTGAGCAGAACGGTGGTCACGGACTGCCGCTTTGCGGTCCAGACGAACGCCCACCTGGTCGCGCTTGTCAATCTCAGAAGCTCGAACCATGCACCGCGGGAGGAATCACGCGGGCCTAGATGTCCTTATCGGAGGTGCGGTCCGGAGCCTTCGAAGTAGGCGCCGGGGGCACCAGCTGGAGACAACCACGCTTTCCGGTAGTTAATCACGAAGGTACCGGCCTCGGTCATCCAGGGGAAGTCGCCCATGAACAGGGTTCTGCTGCTTAACTCGCCGGTAGCGAGGTTCGCGAACAGCCTTGATACAGCGGTTGCCGAGTAGGTTGCGGCGCGGTCCTTGCACCTCGACGGGAGTACTCTGGGGTCGGCGAACTCCGGAGAAGGAGAGCTGCATGGTCTCTGGAAGTCGCGAATCGGGGAAATCTCTTCAAAGGTCTCCCAGCCAGACCGGACTTTGCGGGAACAGAAGTGTCACCAGCAGCGCACGGACTCCAGATCGCCCAGCCAACGCTCTTTTCACCTACGAGGCGGTCGAAGCTGTCGGTCTGGATAGCAGGTTGGAACCTTCAGCGGTTCGCATCTTCGCGAATGAAATTCGGCGCGAGACGTTCTCTGCGCCGTTAGCGGCGTCATGGTTAGAGGTGCTCGAAGCGACCAAAATGGGGGATCCTTCCACAGACATGTCTGTTAGCAATCTGCCTCCCGGCGACTTTTACCGGCGACATGACGACCTCGGCCCGCATAAACGGTGCTCGAAGCCAGATGTCGGACGGAAAACGTCACCTTCAGCCCGTGCCCACCGCTATATGAAGGCACAAAGGTTAGGAAAGCGTAAATACTAACGATACAGGAAGAAATCTATTTTGTCTACCACACCCAAAGAGCGAGCGCAAACCTGACACAGAAATGTATTTTCCATCCCGAAGGACCATACACGGATGGTCGCCGGTCGGTTCTCAAGCGGCTCATCCGAGAGATCCCGCCCGCCACCGCGAGAACCCAGCACTCCCACCCGTTAACAGCCAGGCCGCGCCATCAGTTTCCTTGTAACGGTGCGACATATCTGGGCGGTCTGGCGCATCGTCTCAATCACCTGATCCAGCGACACACGGTGCATACCATCTCCGCGCAGGGCCATGCGCGCGCAGTACGGCGTTCGACGCGGCCATCGCATTACGCTCGATACGGAACTGCACCTCAGCCCACCCACGGGATCGCAGGTCAGGCCAAAGGTTATGTTCCATTTGCAATCTCGTGCGTTCTCCACCTGTTCGGGGTTCCGCCCCAGCCTGAGCCAAGCCGGCAGCAGCCATCGAGCTGGCGCTGCCCACCTCGCCCTGACAACCTACCTCAGCGCCAGAAATCGAGGCGCGCTTCTTGTACAGCACACCCACGGCGGTAGAAGCCAGGAAGAAGTCCACGATCGCCTGCTCACGGGCGGCCTGGCCGGCGGATACGTGTAGTTCATCGCGTGGTAGCACTCGCCAGAATGACAGCCGGATGCACCGTTCGGGCCGTCTACACACGGCTAGCAAAGGCGTTCTCCCTCGCTTTACAGCCAGAGCAATCAGGTTCACCCAGTCAGTAGCTCGGAGACTTGCCGGGATCCTCCACCGGTCACGGTGCCACGCACCCGCACGCTTGCAACCTTCAGCGGACCGGGCAGATGCGCATCACAGGCGAGAGAGGAGCCGATGCGCTCCCTTCACGACGCGCGAGTTGATATGCTGGATGCCGCGCGCACCTCTGCTGCGGTAGCGTAGCAGGCTGCTCATTCGCCATCTTCAGACTGTGCAATCGACAGGCCAGCCTCGTTCGCCATCTCGACGCTGCGGCACCCGACCCGCGGGTGCGTGAGGCGAGTTCAGCCAGTAGCCGTCGCCGTCTCCCTCAACGATAAAGCCACCACCAATCAGTGGTAGGTACGCTCAGCAGTAGCTCCTCCCCACCAAACGCGGCAATCTTCATGCCGTTCGTATGGCGCGGAAGAAAGTCAGGGGGCGCAAAGTCATGTCAATCACGGTAGTGCGGGCCCACCCTCGCCGCCGGGGCATCCACTCCGTATGAGGAGGAAGGATATCCGGCCAGAGGCAGGTACCGTCAACACTATTGCGCTCAATCATCGCTTCCGCAGCGGCGATATCAATCGTCTCGGAACGAAGCCGCACAGCCCCTTCAACGGGGCTCATCGTACGCGTGACCGGCGGTTGCCGCCAACGAACCGTACAAATCGATATGCACGCCGGTCACGCGGTCCAGCAGACCTTCATCAATCAGCCACGGAAACGATTCGCGCGCATGGGACCCACGGGTGGGAACTGGAGGACCAACGCCATACTGAACAGCTCAAAAAACGCTGATGTCGTGGGAAGGGCCTCCGCCTTTTTTCTGGGGTGCTCTGATTAATCGCCACGTTCTGTCTTTCGAAGTCATTGCGTCCTGCGGGCGCAGTCGCGCGGATACCGGTTACCGAAAACTATCCGGCTCGGTATTCCACCCTAATTCATATGAGGTAGTGATAACGGACAGTCCTCCTTGACTAACCGCTCTAATCCTAACACTTCCAGAGGATGCAGAAACTAAGGTGAGGCGCCTCGGTTCCTCCTCTCTCCCCGGCTGCTTCGTCTCAGTTGCCGCCCCGACACGCGAAAGGCGCCGTGTCCTCTCGGAAACGGCGCCGTTCACCTCGCGGAGGTTACCTCACGCAGTATATTTCGTTACTTTTCGCGCTTGTAGAAGGGCAGAGCCACAACGTCGGGTGCACGCTTACCGCGAATGTCACGTCAACAATTGGAGCCAAGCCTGAGAACCTCGCGGCTCACCAGAGCCATAGCAATCGGGTAGCCCAGGTGGGGAAGGGCTTCGGGTAATCTCACCAATCCTCGTTGCCCTCAGAGTCCACCAGCTTGGAGCCGGCACGCAGGGCGCTTTGCAGGAGCCTTCAGGGGGATACGCTTAGACTCGGACTGCCAGCTCGGACAGCCTCGCGACCCACGAAGTCGGCGCAGCGCACCAAATCAGCCAGGCCCAAGGCCCGGACCTCGAAGGGTGATGTGGGCCCCAGCCTGATGGCGTACAGGCATACCGGCCTCAAGACGCAGGAGTCGCGCGGAATCCAGACGGGGGTCAGGCAAAGGGCTCACGGCGGCAGCTTGTCAGTTCAACTGCGCCTGTTCGGTACGAACAGCTCGAAGCCGTCCTCACCGTGTAGCCGGTGCGGGCCAGCAGAACGTTCAACGCCGGCGGATGGTCAGCGGCACGGATGCGTTCTCTTCAGCTCGCGCACGGCATTCTCGTCAGGAGTGCACCGGCTGCCAGCAGAATCTCCTCCGCGCGAGGGCCCTGAACAGCAAATCAGGGGAGGTCTGATCCGACTCGTTGACCGAACTCAACGTTGAAGTCGCCCAGGCGCTCGCTCATAGCAGCGTAATCGGTGTCAATGTTGGCGCGTTGGGAACAACCATGAACTCTTCGTCGTCGCCCAGGCGGTAGGTAATCAGATCGTCGATAACGCCACCCTTGTCTGGCTGACCAGGATGGAGTACTTTGCCTTGCCAACCTTCAGAACGGACATGTTCGAGACCAGAGCGTAGTCAAGGAACGCACCCGCATCCGGGCCGGTCACACGGAACTCACCCATGTGAGAGAGGTCGAAGATACCCGCGGGTACGAACGGCTTCGTGCTCGGCAACGTCGTTCGAGTACTTCAGGCATATCCAGGGCCACCGAAATCGGTGAAGGATGCGCCCAGCTTCTCGTGAACCGGGTACAGGAGGTCTTCTTGGGGGACATTAGATTTCTCCTCCACAGCTTTATTGCAATCATTGTGGTTATATCTCCCTCCGGCAGAGGACCAGGTGGGAGGCCTACGCCTGTCCGCTCAGGAGAGGGCGGGGCAGGGTGAGCCCAGTGGCTACCCCTGTGAGCGTCAAACGCTCCTTATGCTTCCAGGTCGAAAGCCTCCATCGGGGCATTCGCACCACGAAGTTACGGTCACCGCCGGCGTCAATACGGACGAAGTACTTGTTGACGCGCCTCGGAACCGGGAAGGCAGACCTGTACGCACGACTTCCACTCGTCTCGATGATCTCGGTCGTAGATGGTCTCCATCGGCGACCTTCGATGATCTTGAATGGTCTCCATCGTTGATGAAGCGGTCTTCCTTGACTCGGACTCAGTCGGCTCAACCATCAGGGCCGGGAACCGGGAACGCCAGGTCGGAGCGTGGAAGCCGAAGTCCATCAGACGCTTGCAGACGTCCTCTGCGGTCACGTGAGACTTATCGGCCAGGTGACGCAGATCAGGGATGCACTCTCGTGAGCGACCAGACCGCCGGGCCCGGTGTACAGCACCGGGTACTTGTCGTTAGCTTCTTCAACCAATGTGTTCAGCACCGTACTGCGAAGAGTCGCTGAGACCCTGAGCACCAGTCGCAATGTACATCCAGCTAATCGGCAGAACGCCGGCAGAACCGAAACGCCTTGCGAAATCGGCAGTGCAGCGTCGCTTACCCTCAGAGTCAGCACGGTATGCGTCGCCGGGCAGGAACCGCCAGGTGCTCACGAGCCAACGGGCCAACACCGGGGCCGCCACCACCGTGGGAATGGAGAAGGTCTTGCAGGTTCGGAGGTGCGAAACGTCGCACCAACTTACCGGCTGAGCGAAGCCCATCTGAGCGTTCAGGTGCCCGCGCGCCATCCAGCACCTGGCCGCCCGCCTCGTGAACCAGCTGGCAGACCTCAGCAACCTGCTCCTCAAACACCGTGAGTGGGAAGGGTAGGTAATAGATGATGCCGGCAACCTTGGGGACCGTATTTCTCGATCTTTGCCTTCCAGGTCATCAACATCAATCGAACTGTCAGCAGTGGTTGCCACACCCGGCAACCTTCAGACCAGCCAGAAACCTGCAGATGCGCAGTTGGTGCCGTGAGCAGACAGCGGAATCAGAACGTATCGCGCTCGTGGTCACCGTTAGCCTCGTGGAAGCGAAACGGATAGCGCAGGCCGGCGTACTCACCGGTAGCGCCCGAGTTCGGCTGGGGACACTGCATCGTAACCGGTAATAGCAACCAGCCAATCGCTCAGGTCCTTTAATCAGCTCGTGCCAGCCCTCTGCCTGGTCCTCAGGAACCAGCGGTGGATGTGGCGAAACCGGGCCAGGAGATGAGTTCCATCTCGCTGCGGCGTTCAGCTTCATGGTGCACGAGCCCCAGCGGAATCATAGTGCGATCCAGGGCCAGTCCTTGTCTGCCAGGTGACGCAGGTAGCGCATCATCTCGGTCTCGGAGCCCTTGTGGAAGACCGGGTGCTGCATATAGTCGTCGGTACGCAGCAGGTCGGAGGGCAGATCGCTTCGAATCTGCCTTACCGAGGGTGCCGCCCAGAGCGGAAACTAGGGCCTTCAGCACCTCGTCGTCGTGGGACTCGCCCACCGAAATACCTACGCGGTCCTCGTCGAAGCGACGGATGTTGATACCGGCGTCCGGGCCTTTGCGACGAGCTCATCAGCGCGGTGGGCTTCTACCACGATGGTGTCGAAGGTTTCGTGAGCGATGCCGTAGCCTGCAGCCTCCAGAGCGGTTGCCATACGTGCAAAGCGTGTGTGCAGGCGGTTCATGATAGGGCAGCCCCGGGGACCGTGGTACATCGTGCAAGCACCGCGACGATGGCCAGCAGAGCCTGAGCGGTACAGATGTTAGAGGTAGCCTTCTCGCGGCGGATGTGCTGCACGAGTCTGCAGGGCCAGGCGGTAGGCCGGCTTGCCGGTCGGTCCTTCGAGACACCCACCAGACGGTTCCCCGGCATGGTGCGCCAGCCTCCATGCCCTGTGAACGGCGCCGGCGTGCGGGCCGCCGAAGAAGAAGGGCAGGCCAAAGCGTGGGTGTTACCAACCGCGATATCTGCGCCCAGTTCACCGGGAGACTTCAGCAGGGGTCAGAGGGTCGGCGTCCACCGTCACCAGGGCGTTGCGTTCATAGCAGCCTTGATGAGCGGTTCGATATCACGGATTTCGCCGTCCTGGGCGGTAAGCCAGGATAATGCCAGTACAGGTCGCCTCGGGCAGGCCCTCGGAGAAATCGGTGATGACAAAGGAATACCGAGCTCCTTCCGCACGGCGGGTCACCGAAATAACCTGGGGCAGGCATCGAGAGTCAATAGCGAAGAAGCCGTTCTTCACCTTGCGGTTCGCACGGTGCATCATAACTGCGGCCTCAGCGACAGCGAAGCTCCATCCAGCAAAGCGAGTTAACAATCTCCAGGCCGGTCAGCTCCATCACGGTGTTCTGGAAGTTCAGCAGAGCCTTCCAGGCGACCTGAGAAATCTCAGCCTGGTAGGGAGGGAAGTGTAGAAACCGGGTTCTCCAGAATATTGCGGCGCAGAACAGCGGGGGTCACAGCGTCGTAGTAACCGGCGCCAATCATCTGTGCCAGGACCTTATTCTTAGCGGCGTAGCCGGCAATCTTCGAAAGAGCTTCATGCTCCGACAGGGGGAGCGAGGCGGCAGCTCGCCGCGAGGCGAATCTGCGAGGGGACGACAGCGTCCATCAGCGCATCCAGGGAAGAATATCCCAGGGTTCATCTGCTCTGCGTCTGCGGAACGGGGCCGAGATGACGATCAATAAAGGACAAGATTCTCTATTGGTCGGCGCAAACCGTAGAGGGGTCACGTCGCGCTATTGCGACGAGTCGAACAATTGATCATCTCCGCACATTTTTCTCACCATTATCACGATTCGACATGCTCGGAGACGATAACTCTTCTCTAACCCTCATATTGACGACTCGAAGGGATTCTTCGCCCCTGATACCGACAGGCAAGGCCCGGTTCGTTCTCCGTTACCGGAAGAACGAACCGGGGCCCCTATGAAAACAAGCTCAGATATACCTCTTACGAGGAATATCTAAATATCTTCAATGGATTACTTAGCGGATCCGCTTGCCACCGTGCGGCACGAGGAATGCCGACAGAAAGGCGAGGAACGGTCACGGCCAGCAGCATCAGACCGATGAAGTGAAGTTGTTTCAGCCTGGTTGTAGGTTGCACCCATCACCAGCGGCGGGAAGAAACCACCCAGAGCGCAGCAGCAGCAACCACACCGGACACCGCACCCAACGTTCTTCGGATCAGCCGCACGAGCCGCAGCCGAAGACCGAGCCGTGGCCCAGACCCAGAAGAGCAGCCATCAGGATGAAAACAGCACCATACACGTGCTCAGCATCAGGCTGGAACGCGGTAATAACTGCCAGGATCACCACCACCCAGGAGATGAGGGTGATAATCTTCGGACCGAACTTATCAGCCAGCACACCACCGAAGGGACGAGCAATCACAGCAGCAACCGCAAAGCCAGCCCGCACGCATACCAGCGTCGTTAGCGTTGAAGTTGTAGATGTTGCTCAGGTAAGTAGGCAGGTAGTTCGAGAATGCCACGAACGCACCGAACACAACAGCGTAGAGGAAGCACAGCTGCCAAGTGGTCTTCACCTTGAATGCCTGAACAATCTTCGGCATCAGCGGAGTGACCTACGGCCAATGGTTGCCGGGGAATCCTTCAGGAACACGAAAGAAATCACGGCGGTTACTGCACAAATCACAGCAATCAGAATGTGAAGTGGAAGTAACCGATACCCTGCACCAGGCGGGGGTAGCGAATGCGGAAAACCGCGGTACCCACCATGCCTGCACCGAACACGCCGGTTGCGAAGCCCTTCTTCGATGCGTCATACCATGCCGAGCTGAAGGAATACCCACAGCGAACACGGTACCCGCAATACCCAGGAAGAAGGAGACAATCAGCAGCATGGGCAGAGAGTTCATCTGACCAGCCACGCCCACCAGCAGAACCAGCGGTGCGCTGACAGCCAGAACAATGGTGAACATAATACGACCACCGTAACGGTCAGTCAGACCGCCGACGGAATACGGCCAATAAGCGCCGATAAAAATCGGCATAGCCACCAGGAGGCTGGTCATACCAGCGTCCAGGTGCATCTGCTTCGCGTACATCTTCGCCAGCGGGCCAACGATGGTCCATGCCCAGAAACCAATGGTAGAGACGAAGGTAGCCAGCAGAACGTTAAAAGCTGACCATTCTTTAGGTCGTAGCTCGGTGCAGCAGGGGTGCTCATATTTCCTCTTTTGCAACCATTGGATATGTGTATTAGCGGGCGGCACGCTCACGCGGGAGAGCACCCACCGGATCCCAGCCTCGACGTGCCCACACGCTGGACCGCCACGGGTGCGGTACACGGTGTAGGGGCGGAAGACGTAGTGCAACGGCACGGTCAGTGCGTGCACCAGGCGGGTGAAGGGCCAAATAATGAACAGAACCATAGCTACGACGATGTGAATCTTGAAAGCCACGGGGATGTTCACCATCAGGGCCACCTCGGGGTGGAAGTAGAACAGCGAACGGAACCACACGGCAATGGTCTCACGGTAGTTGAAGTGAACTTCGTGACCATTGACCGGAGCAGACAACCGCCAGATTCAGGTTCACTGCCGAAATCAGGGTAGCCGCGGTACCGGCGAGAATCACCAGAACCAGGACGATGTACATGAAAACATCGTTACGAGTGGTAGCCGCACGAACCTCAGAGATTCGTTGCACGGCGACCCAGCAAGATAAACATACCAACGATGGTGGCAACAGCCGCTGCAGAACCTGCAACCAGCGCCACAATGTGGTAAGTCTCATCCGAAACGACGAGGTCAGTCAGGAACTTGGGACCACCAGACCACCAACGTGGCCCATAAAGACTGGCGGCCAGGCCGTAGTGGAACAGCGGCGAACCGATGCGAAGCCACTTGCCTTCGTAAATCTGCGACGAGCGGGTCGTCCAGCCATACTGGTCGGTACGGTAACGCCAGACACCGATCAGAACGACCAGTGCAACATAGGCAGAACGCCCCCACAGCAGGATGTCTACGACGCCCGGATCGGCTACAGCGTGTGCAGCGTGTTCTGCGCTCTCAGAAGCAAGTACGTACACGTGTTGTCTCCTCAGGGATAAAACTAGTTAGAACGTGATGAGCCTGCTGGGATCTGATGATCAGCGTAACCATTCAGGCCAACAGTCTCGACAGGGCGGGCCGTACATCCGCTGGACCTCTTCCTGGGTCTCGGGAGAGACGCCGGGAAGGGTCGCGCAGATGGCAACAACCCGTAGTGGGGCAAGCTCCGTCCTTCATTGCAAGGCGGAGAATCAAGGGAAGGACGGTGCCTGCAGCCGAGCGACCATCGGCGATCAACCAGCGCACAGAATTCGAGCACCAGCGGCAGGTAATCCGGAAGCTCACCGTTCAAAACGGTCAGCATGCCGGAGTCGCGGTACATCTGCTTGAAACGCAGAAGGGTCTCACCGCGACGGCGAGTATCACCATCAGTCAGTACGACAGGTGCAGGGGTGACACGCGAAAGATCGTATTCCTGGTTCAGACTGCGTCCTCCAGATCCTTGGAGGTAAGCCCTTCTGCATCGCATCAACAGCTGCGATGAAGGACTCGTCCTCAGTAGCCGCGGTGATGGCGACCAGTTCGGGAGAACCTCCAGCATCTGCTCATCGGGATAGCCCAGGGCATTCGACCTGGTAAAATCACCGAGTCCTTGTCTTCGCCGGGTCCGTAGTCGATATCGAACGGATTCCGGCTGAGCCGGTTCCGAGGCTTGAGCCTCGGACCCGCCTTGCCCATGAGCTTGGAAAAGAATCCAGCCACTTATTACTTCTTTCCGGTATTCGGGAAGAGGCCGTCGGGCAGGAAGAACCTCCCAGCTGAACAAGCTGACCTTGTTGTTAGCCTCGTAGACACCGGTGGACACGGGGTCAGTACATCCCTCCATGTCGTTGAACGCATCGCCGTACATGCCGGGTCCGCCATCCACGCTCAGGGGCAGCCCATTTCCTCGAGGTTGTGGGCGTCCTCCATGTGAGCCTTCGGAATGACGTAACGCTCGTTGTACTTTGCGATAGCCATCAGACGGTACATTTCGTAGATCTGCTGACCGGTCATGCCAACCGCCTGGGCAATCTCCTCATTGCTTTCGCCACCCAGGTTGATGTCGCATGTACGAACGCATAGCAGCCAGGCGACGCGAACGTTCGTCACGACCTCGGTATCACCTGCGGTGAACAGCTCAGCCAGGTATTCCACCGGAATACGCAGAGCCTCAATAGCACCGAAGAGGGTTGCTGTTCTCGGCGTCACGTGGCCCTGCTCCTTGAGCAGGTCGACAATCGGGGACAGCGGCACGTACCAAACCATCGGCATGGTGCGGTACTGGTGGTGCAGAGCCACCTTCCACTCCTTGGCCAGCTTGTACACGGGAGACTTCTGAGCCGCAGTAATCCACGCATCGGGGATGTCGTTCTTACGCGCCTGCTCAATCTACCGGGTCGTATGATCAAGCATCAGCGACAGCTGAGCCTCGTAGAGATCCTTCTCGTCCGGAACCGAAGCAGCCTCGGTCACACGGTCTGCGTCGTACAGGAAGACACCGATGGGGCGCATACGACCCACGCAGGTCTCGGCACATACGGTCGGGAATACCGGCCTCGATACGGGGGTAGCAGAACGTACATTTCTCTGCCTTACCCGTCTTGGTGGTTGAAGTACACCTTTTGGGGGCAGCCGGTAATGCACTGACGCCAACCACGGCACGGTCCTGATCCACCAGCACGATACCGTCCTCGGCGCGCTTGTAGATAGCACCGGAGGGGCAGGAAGCCATGCAGGAGGGGTTTAGGCAGTGCTCACAAATACGAGGGCAGGTAGAACATGAAGGTCTGCTCGAACTCGAATTTAATCTTGTCCTCAGCCTTCTTGCGCACCTTCTCCACAAGCGGGTCAAGGTGACCATACTGGTTGCACCAGCCAGGTTGTCGTCCCAGTTCATACCCCTCGACCTTGGTGTCCTCACCAGTGATGAGGGAGACCGGCTTTTGCTGCCGGGAAGTCATCACCAGGGCGCGGTGGTCAGGTTCTGGTAATCGTAAGTCCAGGGCTCGTAGTAGTCGCTGAGCTCGGGCTGAATCGGGGGAAGCGAAGATCGAGAAGAGCTTCTGGAAGCGGTTACCACTCTTGAGCTCCAGACGACCGCGCTTGTTCAGCACCCAGCCGCCCTTCCACTTTTCCTGGTCCTCGTAACGGCGGGGGTAACCCTGACCGGGGCGAGTCTCCCATTGTTGAACCAGACGTACTCGGTACCGGCTCGGTTCGTCCATGCCTGCTTACAGGTCACGGAGCAGGTGTGGCAACCGATGCACTTATCGAGTGCCATCACCATAGCAACTTGTGCCATAACGCGCATTAGAAAGTTACCTCCTGGGACTTACGGCGACGGATGTACGAGACGATGTCTCGCTGGTTACCGGTCGGTCCAAGATAGTTGAAGGCGAACGCCAAGCGAGCGTAGCCACCAATCATGTGGGTGGGCTTCAGCAGAATACGGGTCACCGAGTTGTGAATACCACCGCGCTTGCCGGTGATTTCAGACTTCGGGCTGACCATACGCTCCTGAGCGTGGTAAACGAAGGAGATACCCTCGGGGATACGGTGCGAGACAACCGCACGACCCACGAAGACACCGTTGGTGTTCACGCACTCAACCCATTCGCCGTCCTTGACGCCAATCTTCTCGGCGTCCTGGGGGCTCATCCAAGCGACCGACCACCACGGAACATGGTCAGCATGTACTGGTTGTCGAAGTACTGCGAGTGGATAGCCCACTTGTTGTGCGGGGGTCAGGTAGCGAACAGCAACCGAAACACCATCGGTCATGCCGAGCTCGGGCTCGTTGTACAGACCGGTCATGTCCAGCGGCGGACGGTAAATCGGCAGGGCCTCGCCCATCTCGTGCATCCAGTCATGGTCGAGGAAAAGAAGTGCGCATACGGTACCGGTCAGGGTGTGGAACGGCTTCTTCTTCTCGATGTTGACAGTGAACGGGCGTAGCGGCGACCGCCGGTCTCGAACCGGACCACTCGGGAGAGGTCATCACGGGCTGCGGTGCGGCCTGGGTCATGGGGAAGGTGATACGACGTTCCTCGTTGCCACCCTCTGCCAGGTCCATCAGGTGCAGACCGGTCTGCTTCTCCCTTTGAAGCCCCTTGACAGCAACCTCACCGTTCGAAGTACCCGAAATCATCAGGATGGCTTCGGCAATCTTCACGTCGGTGTCCAGTGCGGGACGGCCTGCGCCCTTACCGGAGTCCATCACGCCAAATTCCTTAGCCATCTTGGCAACTTCGTGCTTCAGATCGTAGGTGACGTACTTGGTGGTCGCACCGAGCTTGTCGAACAGCGGACCAACGGTGGTGTACATGTCGTACAGTGCACCGTAGTCACGCTCAACGGTGACGAAGTTCGGCATGTTCTTACCGGGAACGCCCACCATACCGGGGGTGTTCTTCCAGTCGGGTGCGTGACCGCCGGGCTGAGCAATCTGGCCCGGGGTATCGTGCTGCAGCGGGACCGAGACGATGTCCTTGCGGACGCCCAGGTGCTTCTTCGCCATACGAGAGAACTCGAATGCGAGAGCCTTAAAGGTCTCGTGGTCGGTCTTGCCTCCCACGGCGGGTCAATTGCCGGGGGAGAACGCGTGCAGGAACGGGTGCATATCGGTCGAGGAGATATCGTGCTTTCGTACCAGGTAGCGGTCGGCAGAACGATATCGGACAGCAGGGTCGTGGAGGTCATACGGAAGTCCGAAGTGACCAGCAGGTCCAGCTTGCCCTGGGAGCCTCGTCAACCCAATTTAACTTCCTTCGGTGGGTCTCTGCGTCTTCACCCTGGACGTTGTCCATGCTACCGACGAGGTGCTTCAGGGAAGTAGCTCTCACCCTTTGCAGAGGAACCGAAGAGGTTCGAACGCCACAGGGTCAGGGTACGGGCCAGTTGACGGGGGTTGTCAACGTCCTCGACGGAGAACTCCAGGTCACCGGAGTTCAGGCGCTGAGCAATGTAGTCTGCGTTCGAGGATGCCTCGCCACGTGCCACTGCCTGCTCTGCCTTGTCAGCCAGGTCCATCGAGTTCTCGGGGAACTGCGGGTAGAACGGCACCAGCCTGATGCGGGGTGGAGCGTGCCACGACGTCAGCGGTGAACGTTGGCGCAGCTCGCCCTTAGCCAGCGGGGACTGCAGGTAGTCGGTGGAGTATGCGTCCTGACGGAACTGGTCAGTGTGCATGTACCAGAAGCCGGTACCAATCATGTGACGCGGCGGACGGCTCCAGTCCAGTGCGTTTGCAATGTTGGTCAGACCGGTCAGCGGGCGTACCTTCTCCTGCCCCACGTAGTGCGCCCAACCGCCGCCGTTACGACCCTGGCAACCGGTCAGGTTCAGCAGGGCGAGGATAGCGCGGTATGGTGTCAGCGTACCACTGGCAGATACCCGCACCGAAAATCATCATGGAACGGTAGCCGGAATCCAGGGCGCTCTTAGCGAACTCACGGGCAATGCGGATAACGGCCTCGGCGGGCACGGAGGTAATCGGCTCCTGCCATGCCGGGGTGTTCTGAACGCCCAGTCGTCGTAGTCCTTAGCCCAGGTACCGGGCAGGCCCCTCACGGCCAACACCGTACTGTGCCAGCATGATCGAAGACGGTGGTGACCTCGTGGCCCTCAACGTAGGCAACAGGCACACCACGGGTGATGACGTCGCCGTGACCCTTCGGGTCGTCGAAGGTCGGCATCTTAATCTCGACGGCAGCGGACTCGCCCTGGGGCAGGTCGCGGATTGACAGAATCGGCTTGCGGCCCTGCAGGTCCAGGTTCCACTTGCCCTGGTCCTCGGCTGCGTAGCGGTGACCCATGGTGCCGTTAGGAACGAAGACCTCACCGGTTCACGGTCCATCATGACAGGCTTGAAGTCGGAGTTAGCCCCTGCTCCAGCCTCGCCCGGTTTTAGCTGCGGTCGAACTTAGTGGGAACCTTCACACCGTCTTCACGGGTCTCCAGGGTGACCAGGAAGGGAAGGTCGGTGTAGGTCAGGGAGAAGTCCTCGAAGAACTCGACACGCTGGTCGACGTAGTTTTCCTTGAGGATGACGTGGCCCATAGCCATTGCCAGCGCTGCGTCGGTACCTGCCTGTGCGGGCAGCCACTCGTCAGCGAACTTGGTGTTGTCGGCGTGAAGTCGGGGCTCACGGTGACAACCTTGGTACCGCGGTAGCGGACCTGAGACCCAGTGGGCATCCGGGGTACGGGTCAGCGGGAACGTTTGCACCCCACATGATGAGGTACGCAGCGTCCCACCAGTCACCGGACTTCGCGAACGTCGGTCTGGTCACCGAAGACCCTGTGGAAGCCACGGGAGGTCGGCGCACCAGTCGTAGAAGCTGGTCATCACGCCACCCATCAGCTGGATGTAGCGAACACCCGCGCTGAAGGAGACCATGGACATTGCCGGAATCGGGGTGAAGCCGGTGCTGCGGTCGGGACCAGTACTTTAATGGTGCACGTGGGCAGCGGCCATCAGCTCGAGAGCCTCAGCCCAGGTCGAGCGCGCACCAAACCGCCCTTTACCGCGGGCGTTCACGCAGCGGGAACGCTTAGCGGGTCGGACAGATGGAGTGGAAGGTCCACGGATCGCTGTGGATAGCCTTTGCCTCGCGGCAACATTTCCAGCAGGGGACCGCGAATGGGGGCATTTAACCTGGTGGGCGAGCAGTACCACGAGAAGGCTGCACTGCGGGGCAACCGCGGGGCTCGTACTGGGGCGATCGGGGGCCAACCGAGGTAGTCAGTTTCGCGCCTCCCAGGTGATAATGTCGTCCTGACGTACACCTTCCAGGAGCAGGAGCCGGTGCAGTTCACGCCGGGTCGAGCGAACTTCATCGTGGCTCCAACGGTCGCGGTAGAAGGCGTCACCTTCACTGGCCGCTCACGGAAGACGGCGCTACTGTCGTCAGTCCCTGTCCAGCGAGAAGAACTTACCGAACTTAATCAGTTGATCGGCAAGGGGGCCGTCCGCCCTTTAATTTGATGCTTTGTTCCATACTGCCAAATATAAATGGAAACTCAGCATAGAAAATACAGAATAAAACCGGCAAATTTAATTAAGAATTTAAAAGGTTATCTAAAACCGTAAAGCCAGGCCGAGATTCCGCCTTCGAGCATACGTGCACCGGACGGTCTTCCATATGCCATTCACGTGCCGCTTCAACCGTTCGCGTATACCCGGTGCAGTAAATAACGATTTCTCGAGCGTTTGGAGGATTTTACGCCCAATTAGCCTTTAAATCACCTTTTCGAGACGATTCCAGAATCTCCGTCAGAGGTTAATCGCCCCCTTATAGCAAAAAGCAGCAAATCTGACCTGTCACCCTCGAACATCCAAAAATCTTTTTCTGCCCCTCTGGCACTGCTTTAAGCCCCCTTGAGCACCACCACAGAGGGGGTAGAAGGTATGGAAGAGCCAGTTAAATCATTTGGAATATTACGAATTATTACGCGATTTTGGGCTCTTGTTCGTTTTTGGGCAATTCAGGCGTTTTCTTTAGGCTCAGCTTGCGCACTAGCTACAAGGGGTGCTATATTCCCCACCTTCCACCTAATGCCGAATATAGGCCTACTCACCTATAAGGGGGTTACCCACCCCTGTCAAAAGCTTTACAGCTTTTCCATCGCCATCGTGGCACCCACAACACCAGCCATAGTCTCCCATGACCCCCGCGGTACAGCACGAGGGCACGCCTCAGCGGGAGCATGAGGATAAGGTTGCACACTGCCGGGCCTGCCCAGAAAACTGGACTGACGAATCCAAGAATGGCGGCCCACACGTGAGGAATACCGGCTCGAGCTGGCAGCCTCCGATACCAGGTAACGCGATTCCTCAAAGTTGTCGCTGCCATCGAGCACGAGATCTGGCGCCGGCCAGCAGTTCATCAACGTTCTCAGCCGCCAGGCGTGCGCACACCGCATCAACCTGAATGTGAGGGTTCAGAGCGCGAAGACCCGCCGCCGACTCAGCCTGGAGCGTCTCCACGCGAGCATTGCCGTGAATCACTTGGCGGGCAGGTTGGAAGTATCCACCGGATCGTCGTCGATCACAACGAAAGCCCCACACCTGCACCCGCCAGATATAGCAGAGAAGGAGCCCCCAGGCCGCCGGCCCCAGCACCACACGCGCGCCTGAGTCAGCTGGCACGTACCCATCCTCGGGCAGAATCAGCTGACGAGAGTGCAAAACGTACGCCCAGCGGGCAGAGAGTTTCGCCTCGCGCATAGGTGTGAGAAGACATAGGGTTTCGCATCAAATTAGAGATGGTTTGAATTTTAGGTCCGGAGCAATGAGAACTTCCCTGCCTGAGAGAAATCCCCCCTGACAGGCTTATATTCAGAATATTCAGAAGGCTAGACGGACGAAGTATCCATTAACCCACCTGATGCTTCCATCGAGCAGTTCCTGTTCCTTCCAAATCGGCACGCGAGCCTTCACCCGGTCAGCCACCAGCTCGCAGGCATCAAACGCGCGACCACGGTGAGCAGCCGCCGCCATCACGGTCAGAGCCGACTCGCCGATGGCGATACGGGTCCAACGCGGTGTACCGCCCACAAGCGCACACCGTCCAGCTCGGCAGCCACCTCGGCAGCCACCTCGGCAATATACACACGAGTTTGCGGATGCGCGCTGTAAGACAGCCCGCGCACCGCGCTACCGTGATCATGGTTGCGCACAATGCCGTCAAAATTACCAGGGCACCCATGGCGTCAGTCATCACCAGCCTTAGCCGCTGCGTACAGCGGTTCCAGGGCGCCTGTAATATCGGTGAACACCACGGTCGAGCCGTCGGCTTCAGCACCGTGCGCGCCCGAATGATCCGCGGGTTCTTCCCTTCTGCGGCTTAGTGGTCATGGTAGTCCTCCATCTGGCGGCAAATGTGCAATTTGACCAGCGGATCGCGAGTGGCTCACGCCATCCTTTTTTACACCGCCGCGCGATCCCGGCAGGGTCATCACGAAGGCATAATCAATCACGCCGGCTGGCTAATCCGCGAGAGAGAACAGCTGAAGAAACATTCTTCAGACCGTTCATCCAGAAGGCGTGCATAATACCGGGGATTTCCTTATCGAGTGCGGGCGCACGGCCTCCACGGTCTGATCATCAGAATTCAAGCCAGTACCACCGCTGGTCAGAATAAAAGTCGGCAGGTTACCGTTCTTCTTACCTCGGCCACCAGGTTGTTGAAGGTAATCGATAATCTCGCGGTCCTCAATCACCACGGGATCCGGGGTCTCGAAACCGCGCGAGCGTAGCCACTCCACCGCGATGGGGCCGGACTTATCCTCGTAGATACCGCGAGCCGCACGCGTCGAGGCGACAATCACCAGACCGGTCAGGTTCTCAGGCATCGAAAGTCGTCAGTGCTCATTGAATATTTCTCCTTTGGGATTGGTGCACCACTACGCCAACCCCGTTTCTTCATTCTACGAATCTGCGCGCACGGACCAATCGCCGGACTTACCGCCGCTCTTCTCCAGGACCCGAATATCGGCAATCACGGCGTGCTTGTCAACGGCTTTTAATCATGTCGAAGACGGTCAGCGCGACCGAAACCGCGGTCAGCGCTCCATCTCAACACCGGTCACGCGAGTCTTGACGGACGCCTCGATACGCAAAGTCGGGTCTGCGCTCGAAATCCACCGTAATCTTGCCCAGGGCAGCGGGTGGCAGAGCGGAATGATCTCGGGTGCGCTTGGCGCCCATAATGCCCGCAACGCGCGCCACAGGCAGAGCATCGCCCTTGGGCAGGTCGGCGTCAAAAATTTTCTCGATGACGTCGGGCGGGTGCTGGACGGTTGCCTCAGCCACCGCGGTGCGGGTGGTTTACGGATTTTTCCGTCACATCGACCATGTGTGCCGAGCCGTCGGCGCGCACATGGGTGAGGTCCTGTTCGGGGGTAGAGGTCATCGTGTCTCCCGAGTCTATAGAATTGACGTATCGTGTTTGTCGATGGAGCACCGTAGGGGCTACCTCGGCGCGTCTCAAGGGGTGTCTATTAATCGCCTGCGTGCGGATGGTGGTAGGGCACGCCTCCTCCCGCGTGTACGTCGCCCGGGGAAAGTTCGGATGAGCACGTCGGCCTGCTGGGCGATGCAGCAGGTGCGAACCGGAGAGGACGTCCGACACAGCTCCACGCGGTAAGTGCCTGCCCGCTTCCACCATGGCGAGGGTGCCGCGCAGGAACTGGCGCTTAGTCGGCGGTGGGCGGAGCGAAGTATCGGTCACCAGCACGCCGCGCGGTTATCAGGGTGGCCTGCGCTACCGCGAGGGTACGCGCGGGGCTGCCAGCCGCCAGGTAAAGGCGCAGAATCAGCGCGTAGGAGAGGGTACTCTGTCAGGCTGTGAAGAAATCATGGGGACGCGGTGCCTCCTTGAAGTCCAGGACGTTCACGCCCTGGGGACCGCCGGGCTGCTGGCTCACGTGGCCGAACCAGAAGCAGACGGGCACCAGGATGTCCGCCCGTGCGCCTTAGCAATGGCGTTACACCTCGTACTTGCCGTGGCTGATACCGCCGGACGTAATAATGATGTCCGGTTTGAAGGATTCGTACTCGGCAGCCAGCGGTGTAGCAGTTCAACGGTCGTCAATGATTGCGATATTTATGAACTGTCGCGCCGTCCCACGTAGCATGGTGCCGCTGGAGCATCGGACCGGCCCTGCGCGAGGTCGTCCGGGAGGCGTTGTCCTTCACCGGCGGTACCGGAGCGAATCTCAGTCGCCGCCGGTGCACACCAGCACGCGAGGACCCGCCGCAACGGTCAAACGTGCGCCCTGGGAGGCGAGCGCCCAGCAGAGCGGGGTCACACGCTGTCCGGCGCGGGCAAGCACCCCTGGCCGGTCACAACATCCCCGCGGCGGCGCACGAACTGTTCCCCACGCTACCGGTGGCCAGCTTAACTTTCTCGCTGGGATTCGCCTGAAAGACTCGGGAAGAAGTCGGGGTACTCGATACGTTCCGGACTGCTCCACGGGAATCACCGCATCGTATCCCTTGGGGGATGGGAGCGGTCATAACCGTAAAATAGGTCATGACGCGGGAGCGCTGCAGGGGCCGACCTGCGGGAATCCCGCTACCGATCGTAAAGATGTGGCCTCACGATCGACGGCAGCCGCGGTGAGCGCGTAGCCGTCCATCTGCGAGTTGTCGAAGCTGGGCAATATCCATGCGGGGCGGTGACATCCTGGGCGATCCGGCCTGCCGCATGACCGAGAGGAACGGTCTCCCGTGCCGATGAAGACCTCCCTCAGAGAAGGGGCCAGTAGGCGCGGTATTCGGTGTTGGGAGTTCCGTTGAACCTAGAGCGATCATTGCGGTTCCTATCGTGCGACATACGGATAGTAAACAGGTACGGTGCACCTTAAATACAGTGCCACCTAACGGCCTGCAACTTGGCTACCCGAGCACGTGCTTGAGCAAAGCCTGGCCCAGCACGCCAAAGAGGCTGATTAGGATGAGAGCACTACCCAGGCGCTCGGGAGGTCATACTGTTGATGCCAGGTCAATCGCGAGGGGAATAGTCTGGGTTTTACCCGCACGTTACCGGCAAAGTAACGGTTGCAACCGTACTCACCTCCAGCGCACGCAAAGGAGAGCAGAAAAGCGGTGGCAAGACCGGGAGCCGCCAGGGCAGGAGCACCTTAAAGTCACCTCGGCGGGACCGGCACCTCGACCAGCGCGATTTCGTAGCGGGGAATGGCCTGCAACGTGGTAACCGCGGTACGAAGAAGGGAAGAGCCAATGCTGTCTGCGCACACCACGGCGTTCGAGGTGAAGGGAATCGAAATAACAGCCTGATAGAGGTACGAGCCGATAGACCCCTTACGGCCCCAGAAGAAGAGCAGCTCCCAGACCCGAAACCGGGGGAGAATCACCTGGGGTGTAGATGATGGCGTAGAGAACCGCACCGAATCGGTGCAGGCGCGAACGATTCAGCACCTTGGACAGGAGCAGGGAGATGGGGGCACCCAGAAGACCGCAAATCAGGTTGAGACGGCAGCCGTTGAGAGCGAAAGATTGCCGCGCCCATCACCTGCGGAGTGAAGACGGTCCTGAGCTGGCCTCCACGGGACGTTGGCGCAACAGGCCCAGGAGAGCGACCGGCAATCACCAGAAGACCAATGAAAGGGATGGTGAAGGAGCGAGAACCGAGCAGAGCCGGAGATCAGCGGCGCGCGGCGGGCAGGAGAAGATACAGAGCATGGATTCGTGAGGGGTTGGGGGCGAAGGCGGTGGATGGAGTGTATCCACAAGTAGTGTGTTAGACGGGATGCGGTGGCACATTTCTATAAGTGTGCCACCGCATCCGCTTTGCGCTAACCCCGCTGAGCGGGCGGGTTAGCTTACAGGCTACTTTGGTGGTGTTGAAGCCGTAGTCAGCGAGATTTTCTTGGCCTGTTGGAGGTCTTCAGCCAACGTTGAACTTTAGCGGCATCTGAGGATGCGCCGGTCTTGCTCAGCGCTGCGGGTATTCGTTGGGCTCAACGTCCGGCAGGTCGACAGAGCCGAGGTGTTTACGCCCTTCTTCTTGGCTGCTGCGAGGTCGGTGGTGTAGATGAAGCCCGCACGGCGTTACCGGTGGTGACCGGTGGCCAGCGTCGGTGACCTACCCTCGGTGGTTGCGTTCTTGAGGGTGATGTCGTGCTTCTTCAGCTTTCGTGTGCCAGGGTGCCGCAGGGGACGTCTTCTTGCAGACTGCGACGATGCCTCGGTGGTCTTCAGGTCGTCGAGGCTGTTGATCTTACCGGGGTTGCCTTCAGCGGTAACGAGAACCAGCTTGTTGGGGACCAGAGCGGTGGAGTCGGGATCCAGAGAACTCGTCCAGCTTCTTAGCCTTTTGTCCATGTTCTGGTGTCTGCGGTGATGAGCATGTCGGGGTTGCGCCCTGCTCGATCTGGGTGACGAGTTGCGGCCCTCGTAGACGAAGGTGATGTCAACGCCGGGTTACGTGCCTCAGGCTTCTTCCAGGTCGGCGCCCGCATTGCTCAGGATGCTGCGGCGAAGACTGAATCTGCCGGAGGATGCCTGAGATGCAGCGGAGGAAGAGGTTTGGGAAGAGCGGCAAACCGGTCAGGGGCCAGGTTGCAGCAGCCAGCGCGCTAAGAGCGGCGAGGGAGTCTTCATGAAAGTACTTTGTCCTTGAACTAGTCGTGTTAGTTGCATGAGGTGAAAGCTCCGCGAGGCTTTTAGACAAATTTGCGTACGCCCCCTAGCTTGCGTACACCATGACACGTTATCGCGGTTTCTTTTGGGTCACCGCGAATGTAACTTACCCTTTCACACACTATGTAATGGGCTTCGAACGTGGAATAATCATATTGTTACCCGAAATATACTAATTTTCACATAGGTTTTCCATGGCGTACACGGCAGATTCTGGCCGCTCTCAGCTGATTGCAGGCCCTTTGTTAAGCACCTTATCTTCTGCGAATAACAGCGGTGCTGCCAGACGCCCGAAAAATCTGAGACCTCCACAAAGCCGCGGAGGAAGCTCCCAAATTACGAACAGCGGTCCGCTCCTCGACCGCTGGGGACGCACCGCAACCGACCTGCGCATCTCATTAACCGATAAATGTAATCTTCGTTGCATTTATTGCATGCCGGCCGATGGACTGCAGTGGCTCCCCAAGGAAAAACCTGCTTTCCGCCGAAGAAATTGCGCACCTTGCAGATATTGCTATCTCCCAGCTGGGCGTCGAAGAGATTCGCTTTCACGGGCGGTGAACCCCTCGTCCGCGCTGATTTGGTCGAGATTATCTCCCGCATCCATCAGGAGCACCCCGAGGTTCCCCTGTCCATTACGACCAACGGCATCGGCCTGGACAAGCGGGCCGCAGCCCTTGCCGAGGCTGGGCTGACCCGCATCAACGTCTCGCTGGATACCATCTGCCGCGAGACCTTCGCCGAGCTCACCCGACGCGACAAGCTGGAAGCCGTGCTCAAGGGTATCGATGGCGCCGCCGAAGCCGGCCTGTGGCCCATCAAGATTAATCTGCCGTGCTCATGCCCGGCCTCAACGACGGGCAGGCTCCCGAGGCTCCTCGAGTGGGCGCTCAAGGGTGGCTACCAGCTGCGCTTCATCGAGCAGATGCCCCTGGACGCAGACAACCGCTGGACCCGTGAGGGTACCATCACCGCTGCTGAGATTCGAGAGAAGCTTTACCGCCTACGTGCTCGGTTCGGTACGCGAAGCACGCGGCGATTCCCCCGCCCGACTGTGGGAGGTCTACCGCTCGGCACCGTGCTGGATGAGGCGGGGTTCCCCGTCGACGGCACCGGAATCCCTGGGCCGCGTGGGCATCATCGCTTCGGTGACCGAATCCTTCTGCGGCGCCTGCACCCGCACCCGCCTAACGGCCGACGGCAAGATACGTTCCTGCCTCTTCTCCGATACCGAGACTGACCTCATGCAGCTATTGCGCCCGGCGCCACGGACGATGAGCTGCCCTGCGCTGGCGTGAAGGCATGTGGTTCAAACCGCGCGCCCACGGCAAGGAAGACGCAGATTTCGATATTGAGGAATTTGCCAAGGCGAGCCGCTCCATGAGCGCCATCGGAGGCTAACCCCTCTCGCTGTCCCGAGCATCCCCTTTGTTTTTCGCGCCCCTCGTATAGCATTAGGAGCATGATGCAGGTTCATTTCTTTGCTGCCGCAGCGCGCGGCGGCGGGTACCGCCGAACTGTCGGTAGCCCCGAGCGACATTGATTCGCCGACCCTGAGGCGGCTCATCGCCTACCTGGGCCGGGAGCTACGGGGACCACCCCTCCGGCCTGACCCTGGCCCAGGTTATGGAGCAGTGTTCCTTCCTGGTCAACGGCACCCGCTCCGATGCCGACGCGCCACCAACCGATGGCGATCGAGTTGATGTCCTTCCCCCTTCGCGGGTGGTTAAGATGAGCGATTCTTCACCGTCGCCCGCCGCGATTCCCCTGATTCTTCCCGAGTACCCTGAGTTCTCCTGCGCCGCGCGGTTGTCGTGGCCGGCGGGCAGTCCAGCCGCCTGGGGCATGTGCCCAAGGCCTCGCTCTCGGACGGCACGAACACGCTTCTCGGCTGCGCTTTGCAGGCGGTACGGCAGGCCTCGCCGCGAGTTGTGGTCGGCCCGATACCCTGCCCGTCCCCTCCGACGTTCTACTCACCCGAGAAGACCCACCCTTCTCTGGACCGGGCCGCGGCCATTCACGCAGGCCTAGAACGTGTGGCGGCCCAATGCGAGGGCTCCAGGTACCCCGACGCCGAAATGGTGCCTCATCCTGGGTGTTGATACCCGCGCATCGCTCCCGCGGTACAGCGACTTATGCGTACCGCCGCGGCCAACGATGCGACTGCCCGACCTCTCAGCCATGAGGGGATTCCCCGCGTCCGAGGGCTTCTGGGGGGTTTCTGGGGGGCATCTACCAGCCGCTGGTGGGTATCTACCGTTATGAGAGCATCCGTTCGGTGTTTTCAGGAGGCACCACCGACGCCTCCGTCCGTTCCTTCCTGCGCCGTCTCAACCCGGTCAGCGTTGAGCTCTCCGCCCAGCACACCGCCGATGTCGATACCTGGGAGCAAGCGGAGCGACTGGGGTACACCACTTCCCTGTGGTCTAGCTACTAGACCGCCCCGCTACCACGGGCATCTGCTTTCGGCCGACTAGCGCCGCTTCAGCACACACGAGGTAATATGTCCCACCATATTCCCGCCGTCTCATGGGATCAGGGCGCGCGAGCTGTTGCACGCCGCCGGCACAGGCCGCCCCGGACACCAAGGCCGAGGCTCTTCCTCTTAGCGACGATTGACCATTACCTATCCGAAGACGTGCATGCCATGATGCCGGTGCCGCACTACAGCTCCTCCGCGATGGACGGCTACGCTGTGGCGGGGCAACCCGCCCTGGCGTCTGGTGCGGCCTTCCTACCCGGAGGATTCTCGAGCCAATATTCACCGTCTCACCGTGCCGATTAGCCCGGGCGAGGCCACCCTGATTCTAACCGGCGGCCTGATTCCCGAAGGCACCGAGGCCATCGTGCGCGAGGAGCACACCAGCAACTACGAGGGAGCCGATTCCTGGCCTCCGCCGATACGAGCCAGCATCCACTACCTGGAGATGGCTGAGGATTTGAACCGCCCGCCCCGGAACCGATATTCGTTTCGCCGGCGTGGAGCTACAGCACGGTGATTACCTGGCTCGCCACGGCGAGCGCATCTCCTCCCGCATGGCAGCGTTTCTGGGCACGAACGGTTTCGACGAGCTGCCCGTCTACGCGCCCATCCCGGTGCGTTGCGCGTTCACCGGTAACGAGGTGATTACCTTTGGCCTGCCCGACCCGGGTCAGGTGCGCGACGCTTTCGGAGGTTTCGTGGGCACGCCATCGCCGCGGCCGGATGCGGTTCGCCCTCGGCCCGCCTGGCCGACGTCGAGTCCGAATTCTCGACCTTCCTGACGACCTCCACCGCGCGCATCCTGGTGTTTACGGGCGGCTCGAGCACCTCGGGCGTGGATATGGTGCGTAAGGCCTCAACGATTTGGGGAGCGACCTATATCTTCGAGTCGGTGGATGTGCGTCCGGGCCACCCGGCCCTGGCCGCAAGCCTGCCGGTACCGAAACCGCCGAACGCCGGTCACCAGCGTTTTCGTACTGGGCCTTCCGGGTAACCCGTTGGCCGCCCTATACGGCTCTCTCCTACCTGCCGCCTCTTCTGGCCGGCCTGCGCTCCATGCCCCTGCCCGCAGCAGACGCGGCCGTTCTTGCCGAGGATGTTCCACGTTGCGCAAGGCTGTGACGACTCGCCTGGTGCCCGTCCGGGTGACCGAGGGGCGTTGCCTATCCGCTACCGAAGTCGGCTTCGCACATGCTATCTTCCCTGGCAGCCGCCACGCACTTTGCGGTGCTCGACGATTCCACGGTAACCGGCGGGGCGCATCCTGCGGGTTCACGCGCGCGCATTATTCCGGTCTTCTAAGCCTGGGACACTTCATGCGGGGTGGAAGGCTGGTTTCACCGTGGTGTTATCGGCGTTCCCATCCAGCAGAAGGTATAGTTGATAGAGATATGTCAATCGTTTAGCATATCCTGTCTCAACCACAAAGGAGCCCCGTGGCGAAGCCCAAACTCAGCGACGTTGCCGCACTGGCGGGCGTCTCCCCCACCACCGTATCCCGAGTGCTCAACAACCGCGGTTACCTGAGCGAGGCCACCCGCACCAAGGTGCACGAGGCCGTCCAGCAACTCGGCTACCGGGCCCAACGCCATCGCCCGAAGCCTGCAGGGTCAGCGCTCCCAGACGGTGGGTCTCATCTTCCCACCGTGGCCAACCCCTTCTATGGAGAGATGGTGTACCAGCTCGAGAATCATCTGGCCGATGCCGGGTACAGGGTGATTCTCTGCAATAGCGAAGACCACCCCCGAGCAGGAGAAGCGCTATCTCGATATGCTCTTCGCCAATCAGGTGGATGGCATCATAACCGGCGCCCATTCGGATGCGCTCGTGAACGTCCCGCATGCCCAGGCCCCCTGGTGACGATAGACCGTCGCGAGACCGTTTTTACCCCAACATCCGCTCCGATAACTACGGCGGCGCACGCGCGGCCACGGAGCACCTTATCGCCACGGGCGCCCAGACAATTGTGCACGTAACCTCCACCCTGGGCGAGCACAATGAGCGTCAGCGCGTTACCGCGAAGCAATGCTCGATGCTGGCCTGACCCCCGAGTTTGTGGAGCTTGGCTTCCGCCCTCCCTCGGCCTTAAGCGCGAGATGCTATACCGTTACCTGACGAGCAGAGCCGATAGCGCCGAGCCTGTGGATGCAGTGTTCGCCTCCAACGATAACTACGCCGCGCTGGCCCTGGGCTGGGCGCGCACGCGAGGCATCCGTGTTCCCGAGGATTTCCGGCCATCGGCTACGACGGTACACAGACCGTTCAGCTGCTCATGCCGGAACTCGCAACCGTCATTCAGCCCATCGAGGGAATCGCTCAACGAGCCGTTCAGCGCCTGCTGGAGCTTATCGAAAGACAGGATGCATCGACCGCCTCCGCGGCACCCGCAGATTCGACTTCCGAGGGTTCCGCGTACCTTCCCGGGATGTGCTGCCCATCGAGCTACACCTGGGGGCCACCGTGCAGAACCATCCCCGATCTCTCGCTCGTGGAGCCGGACACCTCGGCGCCGGACGAACTGCAGTAGCTCTCCCCCGCTTTTTTCCAGTTGCCCCCACCACTCCACAAACGTGGAGCGGTGGGCAAATCTTTATGTTAGGATCTTGTGGGGCTCTTGGTACCCGAATTACGACCGGGCCGTCGCACTAAGCCTGACCGGCGGCACGGGCGACGACTTCCCGCGGGGCCGATTGCAGGATACACCATGCCGACCGCGTGAGCCTTCGGGAAGATACCCCCGAGGCCCCAGGGAGGGAAGCCGCGACGCTCGTAGAGGCGAGCGCTATCGTAGGTCGAGGCCTCGAGGTAGGCCGGGTAGCCTTCAAGACGCGCGGTACCGTAGTCGAGGAGCTTGCTGCCGATACCGCGGCCTCGCAGCTCCTCCAGCACGCCAATGTTGAAGAGATACCAGTGCTTGTACGAGGGGCGATACTTGAGCAGGTGTAGCTCCATCATGATGGCGCGAACCAGGGTAACCGGCCCCAGTCCACGGTAGTAGGCACTAATCTGCTTGATTTCGTTGAGAATAATCCCCTCCTGGGACCGGGTTATTCCAGAGGCAGACGCCAACAATCTTGCCGAGGAATCATCCACGGCAACGTCGATTCGTCCGCGGTCCTTGAAATTACCGTAAACCTGCAGGGTCATAATAGCGCGGGCTTTTCCATCTCCTTACGGCGGTTTTTGCCACCGATGATGGCCATCATGGCGGGGTCACCGTCAAAAGCCGAGATAAGCACCTCCACTACCTCCGAGTACTCGTGAGGTTCGGCGGTGCGGACGGTATAGGATTCCGAGGACATATTCACCCTTTACGAAAGCTTGAAGTCTACATAAATATTAGCTGTATTCCGTCCTCCTGGCTAACAAATCGTGCCTAATCAAGACATTTTACATGCATATGCACAGACTCCCGGCAGTAAATATTGCACCATTATGCATAATTTATATGAATAGTTATTCACCCTTTCTATTTAGCTGCCTATAAAAATTTGAACACCCCGCATCATTTCAAGGAAAAGATACGGGGTGTTCAAAAATGGAGAGTTTATCTACTCACTCTGTGTACAGACTATGCGTTAGCCTTAGCCTTCAGAACAACCTTCAGCACGGAGTCAGCGTTGGTCACAGCCGCGCCGGAATTCTGAGCGTCCTGCACCGACTCGGCCAGCTTCTTGAGTTCGTGATAACCAGCGGGTGGCCAGCGGGTAGCCGGCTGCCTTGATCGCGGAATATCAAACTCAGCGATGACATCGCCGCGCTTGACGGTGTCGCCCTTAGCGACCTTTTTGGGGTGAAGTGCTTGCCGTCCAGCTCCACGGTGTCCATGCCGATGTGCATCAGCAGGTCCAGGCCGTCCTCGGTGCGCAGACCGTATGCGTGGCCGGTGGGGAAGGCGACGGTGATCTTGCCGTCAGCCGGTGCGTAGAGCTTACCTTCGGTGGGCTCCACTGCGGTGCCTGCACCCAGTGCGCCGGAGGAGAAGGTGGGGTCCTTGACGTCTCACGAGGCACCACAGTACCCACCAGGTGAGCGCCCAGCTCAACGCCTTCGCCGGAGGCCTCGGCAGAAGCTACCGAAGGGAGCCTCGGTGGAAGCTTTCGGTAGCTGCGGGAACGGCAGGAGCCTCAGCTTCCTCAGTGTTGCCAGACTCGACCTTCTTGACCCCAGATGAAGGAGGCAACGAAAGCGATGATGGTGGTCAGAATGAGGCAGCCGAAGAAGCCTGGGGATACCGGCACCGACGGTTGCTTCAATCGAGGGAAGCCAAGGTAACCAGCAGCGCCAGCTTACCCGCCTTAATTCCAAGGATAGAGGTAACCATCGAGCCAATACCAGCGGAGACGATTGCAATGTAGAAGGGCCAGCGCAGAGCCAGGTTCACACCGAACATTGCGGGCTCGGTAATGCCCAGGAATGCGGAGGGTGCGGCTGCCGAAGCAATACCTTAATCTTCTTGTTCTTGGTGGTCAGTGCGACACCGGCTGCGGCAGCACCCTGAGCCACGTTAGACATGGAGGCAACGACGAAGATAAAGGAACCGCCGGTTGCCCACAGGCTCATCTCGATGGGCGGGAATGCCTGGTGCATACCGGTCATCACGATGAATGCGTAGAAGGTACCGAAGAGCAGACCGCCCAGCGGGCCGGCAACAGTGTAAAGCCAGTTGATACCTTCCCAGCCAGGTACCCAGCTGGAACATCGGCGGACCAACCAGCAGGAAGGTCAGGAAGCCGGTAATGAGGATGGTGAGGTCGGGGTGAAGATGAAGTCGATGGTGCCCTTGAGGACCTTGTGGAAGAACTTCTCAATGTGGGAGAGGATGAAGGCAACCAGCATGATGGGCAGCACGGTGCCCTGGTAGCCCGCCTGCTGAACCTGCAGACCGAAGAGGTTCCAGTACTTCATCGGGTCGGTACCCTCGGCACCTGCCAGGGATGCTGCGACGTTGTAGCCGTTCATCAGGGGCGGGGACCATTGCGGCACCCATGGTCGACCGAGGTAGGGGTTACCGCCGAAGACCTTGGTGGTGGAGAAGCCGACCAGCACGGGCAGGAAGGCGAAGGGAGCGGCGGAGAGCAGGTTGACAATGTCTGCAAAGTCGGCCCATTCGGGGAAAAGTTCAATAACAGCCTGAGGACCGAAAATACCCTTAGAGGTCAGGAGGCTATTGAGCGCCATCAGCATACCGCCACCGACCAGCACCGGGATCAGCGGCACGAAGATGTCGGCAATGGTCTTGATGAAGCGGGAGACAAGGTTACCCTGCTTCGCGGCGATGCTTTTGAGGTCATCCTGGATGCCTCGGGTGCGCCAGCGGCAATCAGGTGCTTGTGCACCTGTTGACGTCGCCGGGGGCCGACGATAATCTGAAACTGGCCAGCGTTGAGGAAGCTACCTTGAGATCCTCGTCGTTGTCGATTGCTGCCTGGTCGACCTTGTCCTGGTTCTTCAGGACGAGGCGAAGGCGGGTTGCGCAGTGCGCGGCTGCAACGATGTTGCCGGCGCCACTGACGTCCTTCAGCACGCGCTGTGCCACTGACTTGTGGTCCACGCTCGCTCTCCTTTGTTCGGAGCACCACCGGATGATGCTTTGTGAATGAGGTGAGATATGTCTGTGTGTGCATGTCATGCATATGTCATACGTTTGACATATCGGATGTAAGACATGGTATCACGCAGAATAACTTAAAGCGAGGGCCCACCCTCTCAAGAGAGTGAGCCCTCCGGCACATTTGTTCACTTTCCGCTCGGTCCGCACGAGCCTCAACCCGCGGACGAGCCACGGCGGCCTAAAGGCGGCCGTGTACTCAGGGACAGCACTCGCCACCGGTCAGGCGGACGCGGCGCTTATCCCCTTTTGAAGAAGGTGCGAGCCGTCATAACCTCTGCACCCATAGAGGCGGCCAGCTTGCCGCCCACGTACAGCTCAGTTGCCGAGCCGTCCACCAGTAGGTCGAACTCACGAATCTTCGAACGCTTCAGGCTGCGACGGCGCAGGCTACCACCCCCGGTGTAGCGGGTACCGCCGCGGTCCATCTGCACAAAGTCCTTATCCAGAACGATGCTCAGGGGCCACGCCGTGAGTGTCCTTAATCTTGATCTTCACCCGTTCATCAGCCACGTTCACGCGTGCCGCGCAGGCAGGGAAGGTCAGGGCGTTCTTCAGCCTCGACGAGCTTGCCCTTCTCCTCCTCGCGGTACAGCGGCTTCATCTCCATCGCGTCGTTCAGCTGCGGAACCGGACGCTGGAAGAGCTTACCGTTGCGCAGGTGTAGCTCACGCGGGTAGGTGAACATGTGCACCCAGCGGTGGCTCCACGAGGGCAGGTCATCTGATCCGCGTTGCCGAGCCAGGCGATCATCACCGGGGCATCGCCGCTTGCGGTGTGCGGTGCCCGGGTCGGCGCTCAGGACCGGTGCCCGAGATGGTTTGCGGGGCGTAGAACTCGAAGCCCGCATCCAGCTCGGTGAAGGGGTCTCCACCTTTAAACTTGAGGGTCTTGTTATCCAGCGAGCCCACAATGTAACCGCTCTGGAAGATATTGTTGTACCTCTCCCCCAGCGGCTCCAGTCCCTGCGGGCTAAAGATCAGCACATCACGCACCCGCCGGTCAGCTCATCGCGCATGCTCAGCAGGGAGGGCACTCGTACATGTAGGTGCCCTTGAGGGTCTTATCTTTAATGCCCAGCTCACCGAGGAAGGTCCACTCGCGGCGGTCCTCGGAGGTGTACACGACCACGGCACCGGTCTTATCCTCGCGCTGAGCGCCGATGACCATCCACCAGCGACCGTCACGCTGGAACACGTGCGGGTCTCGGTAGTGGGCGGTGTAGCCCTCCTCGGGGGCCGGAAATCAGCGGGGGCAGCTGACGAGTCGGCTTGGCGTCCTCACCGGCGGTGGCAAGAATCTGTAGGTCTCGCGGTTGCCCTTGGAGTCCTTGACGTTACCGGTGTAGAAGAACTCAAAACTGCCGGGAACCTTTAATTCCGGAACCTGAGTAGCAACCGTGCGAGTCGTAGCGGCTGTCCGGGACCAGTGCGGTGCCCTCATCGGTCCAGTGGGTCAGGTCCTCGCTCACGGCGTGACGCCAGTACACCATGCGCTCGGGGTGCGGGGCGAGTACTGGTAGAAAGCATGGTAGCGTTTGCCGTCAAAGAAAGGCCGTTCGGGTCGTTCGGGCAGTAGACCGAGTGAGCCAGGTGCAGGGCGGGTAGTCGCGATCTTCGCGAACTCCGGCACCAAAAGCATCCAGGATCTGCTGTGCCTCTGCCGCCAGGTCACGGGCGGGGCGGGGGCGAGGACTTCTGATTCTTTTTCTTCTGCTCGCTCATGTCTTATCCGTTTTCGTCAGGAAGAATGTCTGGGTTGTCTCATCCCATCATACGGCACCGGGCCCCCATGCCGGGCCAAGGAGAGGCACCCAGAAGAGGACGTTAAATGCCGCAGGGCGGCACATCCAGTGGATGTACCGCCCGCGTGCAAGAATCGAGAAGAAGTCGATTGCTTGAGGGGTGACGGATGCGCCGCAGCCTCCGGCTGCCCCTTAGCCTTCTCAGCGTCTTCCTTGGAAACGCCCTCGAGAGAGCAGGGTCTTTGGGAGCGCCGTCAACCAGGTCCTTCCTTCCCAGGCCGAGGGGAGGGGGTCAGGGCACGAACTTCCCTTGATCACTGCGATCTTCTTGTCGCCAGCGGACTCCAGGACAACGTCGAACTCGGACTTCTCTTCAGCAGCCTCGCCTGCTGCGCCGCCTGCGACAACTTTGCAACGGGAGCAGCTGCGGTGACGAACTCTTCCTCGAATGCCTTGACGAACTCGGAAACCTCAACCAGGGACAGTTCCTTGAATGCTGCAACAGTTCTTCGATGGACAGCTTAGCCATTGTTTGCCTCCTTCACACTATCTGCGCGGGTCGCCCCGCTGTAAATCTTGGGTACCCACCCGGGGTCGGTCAAACTAAGGGTGCGCATACGCTGTTGCGTTGTGCGCTGCTGAGTATCTCAGCGGCTGGTGCAGTAGCACGAAGGCTTATGCCTCCTCCGAAGCCTCCTCGGCAGCAGCGGAGCTGCGCCTTCCTGGTCTCCTCCAGCTTGACGCGCAGTGCGTCCCAACCTGTGCGATGCGTGCGATGGCAGCCGGTAACCACCTGCAACCTTTGGGCAGAACCTCGCGGGATTCCAGGTCAGCGTAACGCTTGACGTCGTCCTCGGACAGAGCGGCACCGCAACCGTTCTTCACGATCAGCTGGGGTTAGCCTTGGCAGTCACGCAGGCCCTGGCATCGATCAGGTCGCCCTTGATGAATGCCAGCGCGAGGACCGTGGAGGTGGCCTTCGAATGCGTCGATAACCTTTTAGCCGCGATGGCAGCCAGCGTAAATTTTTCACCACGGCGTATTCCGGTCTCTGCACCGAGTGCGCGACCGCAGCTCCCCTGAGCTGTGCAACAGTGAGCATCCTGCGGTATTCGGTCAGGATGATCTCGCGTTCGAAGCTCGGGAAGAGTTCCTTCAGCTCGGATACTGCAGCGATCTTTTCCTGAGTCGCCATGGTAGTTCTGACTCAGGTCGCCGGTAGAGCTCGAAGCACTATTGTGCTAAAAATGCCTCGACGCGCAGGTGTGAGCCGAGGCACGATAGACGAACCTCAGGGTTTGGGTGTCTATTCACTGAGTCACCTACGCGGGCGGCGATTTCTGAGGGAAATCAGCTCTTATCAGAACCCTGTCTTTAACCTCCACCAAAGTGGGGGATAAAGGATATAGTTCGCAGACCGGCGGCCTTTGGTTTGTTTATCATCCAGGTTCTCGGCGTGTCGCAAAGCCAGAAAAATCCCCGCTGTTAAGCGGGTTAACTTAAAAGCTCAGAACCTCCGGCCAGTGGATTTACCAGCCTCAGCCGATCGTCGAAACAACACCGAAAACTCGAGCTATCCTGCCCAGGTAGAAGCGTTTGCCCCGGAGAAGAGGAACCGCTGCGGAGCAACACCCAGCTGCACATCGCTACCAATTGCGTAGGGAGATTCCCGGCATCAGAGAGGAAGAATTCTGTGCCTCCTGACCGCCGGCACACGCACCGAGTACTCAGCATTTTCAACATTCGAGTGGTCTCCACGGATGACCGTCCGCCCCCAGCTGTTCCGGAAGCCACAGGCAAAGTTGCAGTCTCACCAGAGCCGCGCGGTAGAGCATACCGCCCACCAGGTGAGCTGCCCCAGAACCTGCGCCGACAGGACACCGTGCAATTGTTCGGATTCCTCCCACCCAAAGTTCGTAGAAGGAGGAGGCGCGAATCACCAGGCGGCAATCGGCGGGCAGGGAATCCTCCGGTTCGATATCCAGCAGATTCAGCGCGGCCGAAAGCAGCCGCCACCTGCAGGGTGTGAGGATAGTCCAAAAGCATCTAATCTCGTGGGTATCCACCTCGCACCAGGTAGCCGGAGTCCATGACCGCCACACGATGACCCGGCATGAGCGCCTCATTCCTGATCGTGAGTCAATGCACAAGCCGGTAAACCGTAACGCCTGTGCAGGCGCACAATACTGGCTCGGATGCTCGCGCTCATCTCCGTCAACGCTGGCCAAGTGGCTCGTCAAAAAAGAACCACGGGAGCACGACGGATAAGTGCCTTGGCACGCCCACGTGCTGGGCCTGACTGCCCGACAGCTGCGAAGGCTTGCGGTCTCTCCAAGCCCTAAGCTTCAGGGGCTGCCAGCAGCTCGCGGTAATAGTCAATATCGCCTCACCGGAAAAAAGCATGCAGACGCGCGGGGAAGAGAATATTATCCTTCACGCTCAGGTGTGGTACAGAATGGGGATTGAAACACCACACCCACCGAGTCATGCTCCAGAGGCTGACCGGGGGGTCACCTCGACCCGTCGTGGGGTCCTCCAGGCCGGCAATAATGCGAAGCAGCGTTGAAAGTTGACTACCGGTACCCGAGGAACCAACCAGCGAAATCAACTGCCGGGGTGCACATCCAGGTCAATCTCATTCAGAACTGTCGTACCGGCGCCAAAGGTCTTCGCGACGCCTCGAATACGCAGGCCCTCAAAAGGCTCCCGCCGCGGCAGAAGAATAGGATGCAGAAGTCATTCCCCATTATCGCCGAAACCCACCCACGGCATAGGCGCAGAAGATAAGCGCCGTCATACAACAGCACACTAACTTCACGCCGGCGCCTCACACGGGAACCTTAGTTCGGCGCACCAACAGGTCCCTTCACAGCCACAGCGTGCTCCGAGCAATACGTAACTGAACGAAGTACAATGA